>Ga0209390_10000866_pt1 | contig 60275 bp, 39 predicted proteins | sample BON01_FD_187212 | JGI IMG/M metagenome (GOLD analysis project Ga0209390, IMG submission 187212) | Freshwater microbial communities from Lake Bonney liftoff mats and glacier meltwater in Antarctica - BON-01 (SPAdes) (version 2) | ecosystem: Environmental > Aquatic > Freshwater > Ice > Glacier...
TAAAATCACTCATGGTGGTCTCCCCAACGGCTGCTTACCGTTGTCTAAAACTTGAAACTTTCCGACTGAGCAAGTTTGCTCAGTGGGAGACCACTTTTCAAGTTTTAACAATTTTGGGGACGCTTCCGGGCATTGCTGCCCGGCCTGAAGCCAGTGCAACGAAGTTGCGTTTTGAATTCAAACACCCAGAAAAAGGATGGGTAAAGGTTTCTAAAGCAGCTTTACCGTTTCAGGCAAGTCCAGCTGGCGTAACGTTGGATTTCGATTCATCTCGTCCGGGTCGAATCATTGCTTGGGATGAGGGTGTTGTTTCCTCGGTAATCTATACTGGATCGATCAAATACGTTTCCGACATTGAATAGGAAGTGACGACCATTGTTCAACTGCTTTCCCCCGATACTTCGCCTGAAACTAAGACGAAGACTCTTGTAAAACAGGTTGATTTTGGTGACGTTGATCCATCGATCATGAATTTGTCGTACTACGGATTCAGCGGTGAGGAGGGGGTTTTAGGGACAGTTAAACCAAAGTCTTATGGGTTAGGTTTTGGGCCGTCCTGCTTGGAGTCATTCTCGTAGCTATCGGAATCTACTTGAAGTGAAGGAATTAGAACAAGTCATGCCAAGCTGGTTTCGTTTGATTTTGATTCGTATCAATCGACTACTCAGCCTAACGATACTGGTACTCGATCCGACCAGCGATTGATCGAGTACGAGAAATCGAGTTGCGGAAAAGGCGTTCACGACTTGGCTCATGCGTTAGTTTGGTCGTACGCGGTAGCGAAGCGTCAACTGATGTTGATTGCTTCCGAGTATCGCTGGTATTGGTTAGTGGCAGATGGTTTTCCAAGATCACTTTTTGCTGGGGGAAAGAATCGAATTACTGGGCGAAATCATCGCAACGATAATGCGTTCCCAGCACGAAAGGCGACCCTGTTTTCGGCACCATTTTTCTGAGGCACAATGTGATGAAAAGTACGAAACCTAAACGAACAGCATTCACTCTGGTCGAACTGCTGGTGGTCATTGGCATCATTGCGATATTGATGGGTCTGCTTTTGCAAGCTGTCCAAATGGCTCGCAAGGCGGCTCGTCGGACGGGTTGTCAAAATAAACAACGACAGCTTGGCCTAGCCGTGCTGAACTACGAATCGGCTCGTGGGTTCTTCCCGGTGGGGTACCATAATTCAACTAAGAATCTTCAATACTCGACTTGGTTGCTACAAATCACGCCTTAGCTGGAGCAGCAGAACGTTTACGATCAAGCGCAGGCCGATTAGCAAGCAAGTCCAAATCCATTTACCGACACGGCATTGCATGGCGGATTTTCTCATACCTTGTCGGACTTGATCTGCCCTAGCTTTCCTCAAGCGGATGTTCCATCAGAAACGTCCGAATATAAGATTGCGGCCAATACGACTTACTTGGGTGTGTTGGGTACCAACTTTACGGCGAACAATGGTTTCTTCGGAACCGATGTCAAACGTCGGCCCGCTAACGTTGTTGATGGCCTTTCTAATACGCTGATGATCGGTGAAAGACCGCCCAGTTCCGACGGCTATTTCGGCTGGTGGTATAGCGGTTATGGTCAAGCCGGGACCAGTTGCCTGGATACCTTGTTGGGCGTCCGGGAACTGAACACCGGGCAACGCGGCAACGCGATCTGCCGTAGTGGACCATTCGATTTTGGCCTAGGCGACCCGAATTACCAATGCAGCAGTTTGCACTTCTGGTCGCAGCATCCTGGCGGCGCGGTCTTTTGTTTTGCAGATGGCAGTGTGAAATTCTTGTCGTACGAAGCTGACAGTGTGATGCCGCAGTTAGCGACCGTGGCAGGCAAAGAAGTTTTTGAAATGTCTTGAAGACCAAGTGACCTGCAAGCGGCCCAAAATAAGTGCCGCAATGTTGTCGTTGCGTCGTATGGATTTGGGTTTTAGGCAACGCCTTCCAGGGGCATGCTTCAGCTGAGTCCTAAGGTAGTCCTAAGGTAGTCCTAAGTTCGTTCTAAGTTCGTTCTAGGGTAGGTTTGCCTCCGCCCGTCGATTTTCAGTTTCACATTAAGGGCTGGGGGTTCCGGGTTCAGGTTTTGCTAACGATGTATGGTCGTGAATGATCTTCCACTGGCCGTCGAATTTTTTCAGGACCAAGCTGAAATTCCCACCGGGCTTGGTGCCATCGGCCAACGTTAATTCCCAGCGGCCAAGGACGAGTGCGGATTCGGTTGCAAGTAAACGAACTTCTAGATTGGCAAACTGAAGTTGCCCCATCTTTTGGCGTGAGTTGTAATTCTTCTTGTAGCGATCTTTGGTCGCTTGCCAGCCTCGAGTGGTGTTGCCGCCACTGGAAAAGGTCAATTCTTCAGATTGCCAGTACGTTTCCATGAAGCCATCGATATCGCCGTCGTTCCAGCACTGGGCCTGCGTGCCTATATTCGCTTGGATGGAATCGATCTGGGCCTGATCATGGGCTTGGGTTTGATCTTGGACCGAAGAACGTGCGGGGATCGTTTGGATTTTTTCAGTCGGATTTGCCGCCCAGGCGATCGACGTTCCAACCCACAGGACGCATGCGGTGGTCAGCAGTAGTGCCATGAGAGTAAAATGATTTCGGGTCAAAGTCAGCGACAAGTGACGATATGGCATTTGAAACTCCAAAAAGTTAGCTTGAATTTCTAGGTGAATTGGATGGTGATTTGCGGTATCATTTTCGATGAAACCACCCAGAATTAAGGTATTTGCCGCATTTACGTCCAACGAATTCTAGCAAGTTTGAGACTCGAACTAACGTCCGGTCGCAATATTCTGGCAGACTTATGACTCCACAAAACCAGGATGTTTGCCCATAATCGGGTAGACCGGCATACCGCGACGACCGTTGGGGATCAAAAATCAAGATTTAGTGGAAACGATTTTGGTCCCGGCTGGGGTAAGCGTCCGATGAACCAGGGCTTGAAGATTCGCCATGAAATCAGGCTTGGTGGTGCCAATGGGAAATCGTAATTGCAGCCAAGCGAAGGGTTTGCAACAGACGCTGGCGATTCAATTAACTTTCAAAAACATCAAGGCTCTTACGTTGTCTGCCACACCTTTATCCTCGGCTACGCTGTCACCCCCCGCTACGCTGTCATCCCCCGCTGCGCCGTCATCCCCCGCTGCGCTGTCATCCTCGGCTGCGCCAGTCGCGGTTGCGTCATCGTCATCGTCTGATGATTCATCTTCTAAGGATTCGTTGTCCGCTGGTAATTCTTCTGTTCTTGAAGCTGGATTTGCCCAGGGGCAATCGGTGGCACAGTCTAAATCGTTGCCAATCTTGGGCGGCGTTTCGGATCGGCTTTCGTGGTTAGATAGGTCGGATCAGGAGAAGGATGATTGGTTGGCGACCCAACCCAAACAGCCTAAGTTTCGCCGCAAGCAAATTGATAAATGGATTTTCCATCGTCGTGCGGTTCGGTTTGCTGACATGACTGATTTACCAATTCGATTACGCGAGACGTTATCGGAGACGTTTAGGATCTTTTCTAGTTCCGTCGTCAAACATCAAATCAGTCAGGATGGTACCGAGAAATTGTTGTTGGAATTTCCACCCGTCGGAAAGCATGGTCCAGGCAGAATTGAATGCGTATTGATTCGCGAGAAGCTGCGACGGACCATCTGCCTTAGCAGCCAAGTGGGATGTGGAATGGGTTGCGTTTTTTGCGCAAGTGGATTGGACGGCGTTGATCGAAGTTTGACCAGCGGCGAAATTCAGGAGCAAATGTTGCGGCTGGCCGGGTTGCTGCCCGAAGAGGAACGTCTAAGTCACATTGTGATGATGGGAATGGGCGAACCGTTGGCGAATCTAAAAAATGTGTTGCCTGCGTTAGACGTGGCCAGTGCGAATGAAGGTTTGGGAATCAGTCCTCGACGGATCACCATTTCTACGGTCGGCTTGCCGGCATCGATCGATAAATTGACCGAGACTGGCAAGCGATATCAGTTGGCCATTAGTTTGCACTCTCCTAACAATAAGTTGCGCGACAAAATCGTGCCCGTCAATGACAAGATTGGTATCGAAGCGATCATGGAGGCGGCCGATCGATTCAAGCAAGATACCGGGCGACGATTGACGTTTGAATATGTGTTGCTGGGCGGTCTGAATGATTCAGTGGAACATGCTCAGGAACTGGTGAAATTGTTGGCCACTCGAGACGCGCTACTGAACATCATTCCCTACAACCCGGTTGCCGGCCTGCCCTACTTAACCCCTAGCAACAATGCGATCGCTAGGTTCCGCAAGGAATTGGAAGACAATGGCATCGTCGTAAAATGTCGGCAACGCAAAGGTGATGACATTGACGCCGCTTGCGGACAACTTAGGCGAAGCCAGCAACCGGTACCAACGGTTGAAGGCTAGATAGATCCCTGGACTTGGTTGTTTTTTGGCTTAGCTGGCGAGTTGGCAGTTGGATAGCGTAGAATAGAGCAAAACAAAGCCGTTCCAGCAGAAGCCGATGATTGGGAGCCTGATTAGAACTTGGGCGGTTTCCCAAGCTCCAGCGGTAGTTCATTCGGAGGGAAGCCGTGATGGCCCCGTGATGGCCCCGTGAAGCCCGATTGGGTGTGGAACCCGAATGAAGATCAACCCTCGTTGGGCCTGGACTGGTTTGTAATTTCCTTTTGATTGATCGAGTGCCAAACGTTGGGTAGTTTTAGGTTTTGTCGGAGAGATCGAGTTTGAATTCTGATCCGGCAGCCAAATCGAATTTAAATCAACAAGAGCCAGACGTTGAATCCACGTCGCCGGCTCTGGGGCAATATGAACTAACCGACCCTGATGTTCGTTTGATGCTGGCGGTTCGTGAGGGCAATGCGGCTGCGTTCGAACAATTAGTGCGTCGCTATCAAGATCGCGTGCTGGGTGTGCTACAGCATATTGTCACCAATCGAGATTTGGCCGAAGACTTGGCACAGGATGTGTTTCTACGGGTCTATCGAGCGAGAGAAAGATATGCACCTAACGCTAAGTTTTCGACTTGGTTGTTTACGATCACTCATAACGTCGCCAAAAACGCGGTTCGCCAATTGTCGCGGCGCAGGGAAGTGCAAACCGCTGGCACCGCCAACCAAACTCAGGGGCAGGATCAGCCGCCGGCCATGACCTTGGAACAAATGGCCAAAGCGGAAAGCGGGCTGATGCCTACCAGACAACTGGAGCGACTGGAAATTGGCGAAGTGGTTCGCAAGGCGATGGAGATGTTGCCAGAAAGACAGCGAATGGCATTGCTACTGGCAAAGTTTGAAGAAATGAGCTACCAGGACATTGGGGATTCTATGGGGCTGAGCGTTCAAGCAGTGAAGTCGCTGCTGTCCCGGGCCAGAAACAATTTGAAGGAACACCTGCAGCCCTATTTGGATGCCGGGCGCTTGCCGACTGGGCAAAACGAGGAAGCAAACCAATAGGGGCACGTGGTTATAGGCAGTGAGGTAGTTTTAGGCAGTGCGGCGAAATTCCGCGCAACGTAGACCATCCGAGTTGCCGATAATCGTTGCCGGTAATTTAGGCCCAGTAAAAGTGTTAAATCACCAGATTAACGCTTTTTAGGGACACTGGCGAGTGAAATATCTGGCGGAAATAGCGACTGAAATTTGGACAAGGGTTTGGGTTGTCAAGAAACCGCCAAGTTGCTTAATCCCAGGAGAATAATTGATTTTCAGCCAGAAACGAGCGAACCTGCTGGGAACTTTGACTGACCGGATATCGACCGATGTTTAATAATTGAGCGAAACCAAGTGCCCTCAAGGCGGTTTAATTGGCCGAACGCGACGGGTTTGAACAGAAGAGCCGAAGGCAGCAAGTCCCGCGGTTTGGCAAAACAGCACGACCCACACCAGCACGACCCACACCAGCACCAAGCGCAAGCGAGTGACACACATCGCTTAACACAAACGATTGCCTTGCTGGCGCTAAAACGGTAACGCATTGGCGGACGTTGGCGATAGACGCAAGAAGATTTAGACGCAAGAAGATTTCAAGTTAAGAAGAGCTAGACACCGCCTGCCCAGGTGAAACTTGCGGCAAGTGATTTACTTCAAAGTATGGAACGCCATGTCGACCCATAAGCATGGACAATTTGATGACGCTGGATCGCCGGATAAGCAACCGCCGCGTCAGGATTCTAGCGACCTTCCGGTTGGCGGTCGTTCGAGTGTGGATAGCGCTGCGGGCTCGTGCGCCAAGGGTCCCTATTCAAGCGGCAATCGCACTGGATTCGATCATCCGGCGTCGTTGGAGGATTTTGCCGATGAATTGTCTGACTTCGACGATCAATTGCCTGATACCTTAAGCGATACGATTGATAGTTCTTCGACGGTTGATGAACTGGTTGTGTATTTAGATGGGCAAATGGATGGAGAACAGCGCAAGCAAATTGAGCGATTGTTATTAGACGACGAAGAAGCCAGGGATCGGCTGTCGAAATTGCAGCAGTCTTGGGACGCCCTTGACGTGCTGCCCATGCCTGCTTGTACCCAGTCGTTTACCGAAAGTACCGTAAAGCTGGTGGTTCAAAGAGAATTGCAACAGCAAAGGCAAAGTAAACCATGGCGACGAATCTGGCGTCCTTTTGCAGGCGGCGCCGCGATTATGGTTTCGTTGGCGGTTGGCTTTATAGGAACCCGATTCGTGTTGACCGCTGAAGATCGGCAATTCTTGGAATCGTATGATCTGATTGAAAACTGGGAAAAGTACGAATCCGTCGGCGAGTTTGAATACTTGCTACGTCTGGACAAAGATGCCTTGTTTGCTCAGGAGTTGCAAAATGATGCTGAGTAATGGGTTGGGCGGCCTATTGAGTGGTCCGTGGGTCGGATATGGATTGGTGCGCTTGCCAGCATGGGTCATGACCTTTGCGCTGCTGTTTTTTGTTTCCAGCGACGTGTTAAAGAATGAGGCGAAGTTCGAGAAATTGGACGCAGAGTCCAAGCGAGAAATGGTGCGGAAGCTGGAAAGGTTCAAGCAACTGCGGCCAGAACAACAAGCCAAAATGATCGTATTTCATCAGCAATTGATGGAACATCCAGATTCGGATCGCTTACAACATTTGTTGAAGGCGTACCGAGATTGGACATTGTTGTTGACCGATCGTGAGCAAGCAGAGTTGAAGGCGGCGACCATTGATAATCGAGTGGAACTGATTGAGAAGTTTCGCTTGGTAGTATACGAACGGATGGCTGGCCGTGACGAAGCAACTCGTTTATCCAAAGCGGACGCGAAAATTATTATAGCGTGGATGAGAGATCGTTTGTCAAGCATTCGCGAACGGGGTGGCAGTCCATTTTCGTTCTCACCCGAAGAACTGGATGAATTGACCGGCAAATTGTCTCAGAAAGCTGGCGACGAACTAGCGAAGGCCAAGTTACTGCCGGGTCCCGACGATAGTCGAAAGCCGTTGATTAGAAATTGGATCAGAGGTTTGTGGGCTCCGCAGCCAAGCGATCAAGACTTGCGTGATATTTACGAATCGCTGAGTGCCGAGGATAAAGAGAAGATTCAGAACTTGAAGGATCAGACACCAGAGGCGATTCGGGAACAATTGACTTGGCACTATCGAAAGAGTCTGGGGTTGGGGTCTTCGGTTCCTAGCGGTCGACGTGGTCGTGGCGACCGTGGTCCCGGTGGTGGTCCCGACCGTGATCCCAGTGGTGATCCCAGCGGTGATCCCAGCGGTCTGGGCGGCGGTCCGCCTAGATCAGAATCTGATCCCAATGACCAAAACGCGGTCAACGATGATGACTCGGGCATCGACAATCAATAAACCTATGCCTGTCGGGCCCGACGTACTGCCTCCGCCCCAGAGTCCAACGGGCCAATGTGCCGACCCCCCGCGTCGACCCCGCCGCGTCGGTCCTCCGTGTCAGCGCCCCAGCATTTCCGCTGCAAAGACCGGGTCCATTTTCAGCGGATCCGAGCCTTGTTGGGTAGAATCCAAGGTTAGATCGTCTGTGCTGGCAGTGGTGAATCTGGACGGCGGGCTGGAGTGACGATTGCCTAATGCGCCGCTACAGGGCCTGTTGATTGGTGGTATGCGGGTGAATTGTGGGTCGTTTTCTGTGGAAAATGGGTGATCCGGTCGTAGAACAGGTTACCGAATCTTTCTAGATTTCGCTTTCTTGCGGAATTCTTCGTATACTAAACACGTCTTTAAAGGTAGTTTTGACGGTCTGAAGCTCGTCAAAGATGGGTTGGGAATCGAACCCACAGATCTCAACCCAAGAAGAAGCGTGCCCGCAGGCTGTTTGTTGAGACCGATAATGAAGACCGTTCATTGGTTTAGCTGTAATCGAAGCCAGATTCGGTTTTTGAGCAGTTCAGCAGATCGTCGTCTTGCAGTTAGTCTGATGACCCACAGGAATTTATTGGGCGTCCAAGGCAACCACCAATTCAAATGGAACCCAGTTGATGGCAACCGCACAATCGACACAAACCGCCGCCGGGGAATCAAACTCGGAGAATCGATATCAGCAGGCCATCAATGGCGTGTTGGTTCGCACCGCATCCTTGTTGAAAACGGCTGATTTTTTCAGTGGCGTCCTGCTGCTGGTGTGTTGGCTGTTGGGGTTCATGTTGTTGGTTGCGGTTGTCGACGCGTGGGTATGGCCATTAAACCCGTTGATGCGATTGAGTGCGTTGGTGGTTCTAGCCAGTGGCATCGTTTATCTATCGGCGCGTTGGATGTTGCCGCTTCTGTTAAGTCGAATCAACCCGATGTACGCTGCCAAGGTCATCGAAGAGGGTCATCCAGCGCTTAAAAATAGTTTGTTGAATTATGTCTCGTTGGTCAGTCGCAAAGACGAACTGCCGATTCGAAAAGGTGTTTTGGAAGCGGTTTCTAGGCGCGCTGCGATTGATGCCAGGAATATTCCCAGCGAACAATCAATCGATTACGGCCAGGTCATCAAAGTCATGTACCTGTTGACGGGCATCCTCGCTTTATTTGCGGCGTACCTGGTTTTTTCACCTCGAAGTCCATTGCCCACGTTTTGGCGATTGTTGGCTCCCCTGTCCAATGTGGCTCCGCCAACTCGGGTGTCGATCACAGAAATTGATCCGCAATTTGGCAGCGTCTTCTTGGGTGATCCAATTGAAATTACGGCGATTGTGACCGGGTTGGTCAACGACGAAAAAGCGGTCGTTGTCTACGATACCGTTGACAATCAGTCTGTAGGGGCTGTGTCAGCCATGCTTCGGATTGAGAACGATTTGAATCGTTTTCGTTGCCAGTTGCCAACAGGTCGCGACGGCGTACAGAAGGATTTAACGTATCGGATCCACGCGGGGGATGCGGTTAGCGATGCGTTTCAGATTCGGATCGCTCAACGACCTACGATTATATTGGATAAGATCGACCTGCAGTTTCCGTCGTACACGCTAACCCAGAACAAGACCTTGGTGGGCCAAGGTGATCTGCAAGTGATCCAGGGCACCAAGGTCAAATTTTTTGGGCACTCCAATACCTCGATGCAGAAGGCTTGGATCGAACTTTATGATATTCCGCCGGGCCAACCAATGGCCAGCAGCATGACTCAGCGGATGATTCGCAGCACCGTCCAGTTGACTCTAGCAACGGATAAGGTAGGTGGCGATCCAGCTTTGGAAGTTAAGGATTCGTTAGCAACGGGCGGGTTGACCACCACTTTAGATGGCCAAGGTAAGCCTCGCTATACGCATTATCGTCTGCGAATGCTGGACCTTAACGGCAAGTCCGATCGGCTAGGTCCGTTGTATCGAATCGAAGTTCGGACAGACCAGCCACCTGAAGTTAAATTTACTTGGCCGCAATCCATGGACAATCGATTGACGTTGGACCAACAACTGGAAATTCGTTTTGATGCCATTGATGCCGACTATCAGCTGACCCGACTGGTTCTTAATGCCAGCAGTCGCAGTGGTCAGTCGGTATCCAGCGAAGTAGATTTGGGAACCAACGATGGCAAAGGCCTGGTGTCAGGCAGTTGGACATTGGACCCTAAACAAATGAGTTTAGTGGCGGGCGATGAAGTTACCGTCTTTGTCCAAGCCGAAGATAACCGACACACCGCACCATTGTTTAGTTTGGATCCCAACATCGTTCGCACGCAAAACATGCGGATCAAAATTGAGGAAAGTGCGAACGCAGCCCCAGTCGACGCCAAAAAGGAACCAGGCGATGACAAAGGCGATGACCGAGTGGAGCAGCCAGAAAACGATCCGAACGCTAAGGATCCAAAAAATGATGAAAATGATCCGAGCAAACCACAAGCCAATCGGCGGCCCCTAAACGATGATTCCTCGGCAGCAAAGAACGATTTAGAAAAGCCAAAATCTAACAACCAAGAGGGGGATTCTTCCGATCCCAATTCGCAAGAAGCGAATGATGATAGCAATGATCAGTCGCGGAATAAGCCCAACCAGAACTCGCGGGATCCAGATTCGGACACGCCGTCTGCTAAGCCAGAAAATTCGGAATCAAAACCCGATAAGCAGACCGGTGAAGGTGATTCAGCTGAGGCCAATCCTGACCCCAAAAAGGGACCGGAAAACAAGCCGAACGAAGGAAAGCAGGACGGATCTAAAGAAGAGCAGGCGGGTGCGCGATCGGGTCAACCCGAGCAAGAGATGGATGGCAGCAACGAACCCCCAAATAGGAAAGAGGATTCTAAGCAAGATAACGCTGGTGATCGTTCAGCCGAAAATGGTACTGAAGATTCGCAAGGATCCCAAGCAGAACCTTCACAGCCGGACCGTTCTTCTGATGGCTCTGATCCAAACCCTTCGCAAAAAGAAGTGGATGAACTGAAGAAATCGTGGGAGCAATCGGGTGGCGAGGCACCTGACCAGCCAAAGCATGACGGCGACGTGATGGACAAGATTCGCCAGTTCATGGAAAAGCAGGATCAGCAACAAGACCAACCGCAAGACGGTCAGCCACAAGATAGCCAACCACAAGATAGCCAACCACAAGACGGTCAGCCACAAGATAGCCAACCACAAGATAGCCAACCACAGCCAGGACCGCCGGAACAAGGTCTGTCACAGCAGGACCAACCCAAAGATAGTCAACCGCAAGACGGTCAGCCGGAACAGGGTCAACCTAAAGACGGTCAGCCACAAGACGGTCAGCCGGAACAGGGTCAACCTAAAGACGGGCAGCCGGAACAAGGTCAACCTCAAGACGGCCAACCTCAAGACGGCCAACCTCAAGACGGCCAACCTCAAGACGGTCAGCCGGAACAAGGTCAACCGGAGCAAGGTCAACCGGAGCAAGGTCAACCGGAGCAAGGTCAACCTCAAGACGGTCAGCCTAAGGACGGTCAGCCTAAGGACGGTCAACCTCAAGACGGTCAACCTCAAGACGGTCAACCTCAAGACGGCCAGCCTAAAGAAGGCCAGCCACAGCCGGGAGAGCCACAACCGGGTCAGCCACAACCAGGAGAGCCACAACCAGGAGAACCACAACCAGGAGAACCACAACCAGGAGAGCCACAACCAGGACAGCCACAACCGGGAGAGCCACAACCGGGTCAGCCACAACCGGGAGAGCCACAACCAGGACAGCCACAACCGGGTCAGCCACAACCGGGAGAGCCACAACCGGGAGAGCCACAACCGGGTCAGCCACAACCAGGAGAGCCACAACCAGGAGAACCACAACCAGGTCAGCCACAACCGGGAGAGCCACAACCGGGAGAGCCACAACCGGGTCAGCCACAACCGGGTCAGCCACAACCGGGAGAGCCACAACCAGGACAGCCACAACCAGGACAGCCACAGCCGGGAGAGCCACAGCCGGGAGAGCCACAACCGGGTCAGCCACAACCAGGAGAACCACAACCAGGAGAACCACAACCAGGCCAACCACAACCAGGCCAACCACAACCAGGGCAGCCACAACCGGGGCAACCACAACCAGGGCAACCACAACCAGGGCAACCACAACCAGGCCAACCACAACCAGGAGAACCACAACCAGGCCAACCACAACCAGGGCAACCACAACCAGGGCAACCACAACCAGGGCAACCACAACCAGGCCAACCACAACCAGGCCAACCACAACCAGGGCAACCACAACCAGGGCAACCACAACCAGGGCAACCACAACCGGGCCAACCACAGCCAGGGCAACCGGGCCAACCGGGCCAGCCAGGACAGCCGCAGCCAGACCAACCAGGCCAACCAGGCCAACCGCAACCAGGCCAGCCAGGACAGCCACAGCCAGGAAAACCACAACCGGGACAGCCACAGCCAGGTCAACCTCAAGAAGGCCAGCCTGGGCAAGCTTCGCCGCAGCAGTCGTCGACTCGGGGAAATGCCAGCACGTCTGGGAAGCAAGGGCAAGCCGATAAGGGCGGGCAAGCCGGTGGCTCGGAAACCTCGGGTGAAGGTGGCGGTGAAGACGATGCTAAATTGGAATACGCCAAAAAGACAACCGATTTGGTGCTTGAATACCTGGACGACCAAGAGAACCAGCCAAGCCAGGAATTGCTAGATGAATTGAATTGGTCCAAAAAAGATCTGAAAGAATTCTTGAGTCGTTGGAAAGAAATGCGAAACAAAGCGTCTAGCGGCGATGTGCAATCCGAGCAAAAATTCGAGCAAGAGCTGAAGAGTCTTGGGATTAAACCAACGTCATTGCAGGGTCAGCAATCCGAGGTCAAGAAGGATGATTTGAAAGGGCTTCGTCAAGATGCGGCTCGGGCGACGATTCCGTTTGAAATGATTGATTCGTTCAAAGCTTTCCAGAAAGGGAAAGCACGTCGTGAAACGCAGCAGAAATAGCCCGAGTTAAAACGTCGGGCCTAATGTATTGCAAACTGAAGTATTGCAAAACTCAAGTGCTGGATCTGAGGTATTGCAAACTGGGATGTTGACCGCAGCACCAAGTAAAGGAGTACCGGTGAAGCATCGCCAGTGAAGGAAAGTCGAGTGAAGGAAAATTGATCTGGCAAGGCATCCATGATTCCGAAGGTCATGAAGGTCTTGTCAGATCCAACGTGATTCAATGCGATTGTGGCTCTACTTTTGGTGCAATGTTTTGATTCTTATGGTTCTGTAAAACGCTTGTGCAGGCGGTCCGCCGTGGATTTGTACGGCAATGATGCCCGATCTAGCAATCGCTTCGTCCGGTTCGCGATAGTCTACCGTTTGCTTTCCGTTGACCCACAATTGGATTTGATCACCTTCGCAGCGAATCCGATAGTCGTTCCAATCGTCTTTCTTGACAAGAGCGTTTCGCTCTTCGTTGGTTGGCCCGGTTAAGACTTTGTTTCGTCGCGATTCGTCGTAAAGACAACCCCACCATCCATCGCCCATGTCTGCCTGATAGCCGCTAACTTCATGGTCGTTGGGAATTTCTTCCGTGCGAAATTGTACTCCTGCATTGGAACCTTCACCCACCAATTTGAACTGCAACCTTAATTCGAAATCGGCATAGATTTTGGTCGTTCTCAAGAATTCATTTCGTGCGACGGGCTTCTCAAGGTTGCCACCGATGATCGAACCTTCTTTAATTTGAAATACGGCTTGGTTCCCGTTCCATCCGTCAAAAGATTTGCCGTCAAAGATCAATTTAAATTCATCAGCGACCTCCTGTTCGGTTAGTTGGTTGATAGGTTGGTTGGCCGATTCCTGTTCGGGTTTGACTTGGCCAAAGGAAACGTTAACCAAGCCCAAGCTGATAATCAGGGCACCATAAATTCGCGCCGCCGAAGTCCAAAATGGGGCCACTCCCATGTGATTGTTCCTGCTTTGATTTATCCATTGCATCGAATGATTGACCTTGCTGTGAGACCAGAAGAATGAAAGATCACGAAAGCTTGGCGTGTCAGATTGAATCCCAATACTGACGCTCAGCCAATCTAATCGCGGTCGTGATACTGACTATGATACGGTAAAAGTCGTGCTCCTGGCTGATCCAGACCGGGTTAAACGGTTGATTGAATTGAGCGTGATGTTTGGAAAGGAGGGTTTGGCGTTCGGAGCGCCTGTGTTCCTGCTAGGACATCATCTTGTCAACTTTCGGCAAAAAAATATCGAGTCGGAATTTGGGCCCAACAAAGCTTGCGACCTGGGCAAGTCAGTCTAGAATGGACCGTTCCTAATCGACCACAGGCGGCGTGTCAGGATTCACTTGCTGTTGGGGAACACAAGCAGCTGAATCATTTAACTACCAAACAGTGGTGGTACGAAACGGCCAAACAGAATTCACAGCCTTGTGGATTTTTTTGGCGAACCTTTTGTTTTAGGCGGGTGTTATCAAGCGTTCCAAAGAACGGCTTGACTACCTTGGCGGCCAACTTTTTCCACAGCGGTGGTCAGTTGAATTTCTCGCAGCGGTAGCCAGGCGAGATCCGTTCTATTGAATCATTTGGGCCTCGATCTAAACCACGACCGAGACCTAGACCTAAACCTAAACCTAGACCACGAATTTCAAGACGGTGTATTTATGGATTTGGCTTGTCGCTCATGGTCAGTTTTACGACAACTAGTTTCAGGAAATATGGTGAATCATTTGCAATCGGAAATTCACTCCAAAATCCCTACCCATTCTCTGGCCCGATTTTGTTCATTGGTCTTGATTGCGGCGGCCGCTGGTTTGTTGATGACGTCGCAAGCACTTGCCAGATCTTCTCAGCAAGAAGCATCGCAGCCTGAAGTCGTTGAATCGACTGATTCAGGCAGTTCCACCAAATTGATGGCTTTGGTTGGCGGTCAGGTTCATACCATGGAATTGGGTGGCGTGATCCAAAACGCCACTATCTTGATCAAGGATGGAAAAATTCAAGCGGTTGGAAGTGAGATAGAGGTTCCCGCGGACGCGATCCAAGTGGATGTTTCCGGGATGATTGTGACGCCAGGTTTGATCGATGTTCGAAGTCGGCTGTGGTTAACTCCAGCGTCCGCGAATCAATCGGCGTCGGACGGCTCCTTGGACGCAGTCAATGGCGTAGATATTTATTCAAGCTACGCGTCGGAGGTGTTGGCAGCGGGTGTGACCTGTGTTTACGTGCAGCCTGCTGCGTCTGGCAGCATGGGTGGTTTTGGTTCGGTCTTAAGTAGCGCTGCACCTTCGGATTTGGGATCATTGGTGCTCAAGCCAAAGGCTGGGTTCCAGATGTCGATTGGCATCGGTGGTCGATCAGGGAGTTCGATGGATCGGTTCAAACAGTATGAAGCCTTGCAAAAGGCTTTGACTTCGGCGCAAGGCTATCAAAAGACTTGGACTGATTACCGCAAACAAGAAGCAGAAAAGGAAGCAGCTAAAGCGAAGGCGGCAAAAGCAGAAGGCGATTCGAAGGCAGAAGGCGACACGAAGGCAGAAGGCGACACGAAGGCAGAAGGCGACACGAAGGCAGAAGGCGACACGAAGTCCGAAAGTACTGCGAAGCCTGAAGATTCTTCGACCGCGGGTCAACCGGAGGCGGTTCGGGCAACTCGACCGGGCCCTGGTCGGGGTTCTCGAGGGCGAGGTGGTCCGGCAGAAGGGGCAGTGCCGACTGAATCGGTGAAATCGCAGCAGGTCAAGTCTGAAGAATCTGCCGACAAAACGACCTCGGCCGCAAGCAGCAGCACAGAAGCCAAAGAAGAGAAAAAGGACTTGCCCAAGCCTAAGTTAGATCCGCTGAAAGAGCGTCTGGTTGAAATTTTGGAAGGGAAAGTTCCAGTTCGTTTTGAAGTGCATCGGTCGGACGATTTGCAGCGAGCCTTGAAACTAGTCCATGAATTTAAATTGAAAGCCGTTTTCGAAGGCCTGGCAGATTTGAAATCGGGCACGCAAGAGTTGCTCCAATCGCGATCGCCCATCGTACTGGGTCCATGGTTGGAAACGGAATCGTCGGTGGTTGATGCTCAGGACCGGTTAGATCAGTGGGCTAAAGCGTTTACGGGGAAGAATGTCGGAGCTAACCGACTGGTTATTGGTTCGTTTTCCAGTTCGCCGCAGGGTTCCAAATGGCTGCGTGGCCACGCCGCGAAAGCAGTCAGTCTAGGATTTGATCGAAAGTCCGTTTTGGAAGCGATCACCATTGCCGCGGCGCAAGTTGCGGGTGTCCATGATCAGCTTGGGTCCATCAAGGTTGGCAAGCGTGCGGATTTGGTTGTGTTTGCTGGCGATCCATTGGATACAAGTTCGGCTGTACGAATGGTCGTAAGTGGAGGTGTGGTGGTCTATGAAAATGTAGCGGCCAATCTGAAGGCTGATAGCACCACGGTGATCGCCGGTAAATCTAGCGGCAGTCCGGGAGCGGCCAGTGAAAAATCAGCGGATAATGGGGCGCTCGCCCAGTTGGGTCAACGCCCTGCTCTGCCTCAGATTTTTGCAATTCGTAGTCAGCGGTTGTTGTTCAATTCAGGTGACTACAAGTCGGGTACGCTGAAGATTTCCGACGGTAAGATTGATTCGATCTTGCCGTATGAAGCAGATTTGGGCGACGTGATGGTGTTGGATGTGCATTCCCAGCCGGTGACTTCAGGATTGGCAACCGCCTTTTCGGTGCTGGGTGGTAACGCGGTCGCGATTGATAACGAATCCGATGCCTCGGAAATTGTGGCGATCGACGAATTTGATCCCAATGGCAAGTTGGTTGATGCGCTGCTGCAGTCGGGTGTGACTTGTGCCTTGTTGGGAAATAGTCAGCGTAATGTGCTCTCGGGAAAAATGAGTCTAGTGCGATTGTCGGGCCAGGCGTTATCGGGCCAGGCGTTATCGGGCCAGGCGTTATCGGGCCAGGCGTTGTCGGCTAAAAATCGTGCCGCCGAACAGTGGGTGTTGTCAGGCGACGCCAGGGATGCTCAGAGGTACCCGGCCAGTTTGGTAAGTCAATTGAAGATGGTGCGGGATCGGTTGCAAGGTAATTTGTTGCAGTCGCGAGTGTTCTTGCCCGAGTCGGCAGTCGCCCAATTGGAATTGCAACGTTTGCGTGATTTTCAAGAAGTTGCCGACGGAAAAATGCCTGTTGTTATCTGTGTCCAAAGCGACGCAGAAATTGATGCAGCGTTGGTGCTGATCAAACAGTCCAAGGTGAAGGCTTGGTTCAAAGGTCCAAAACAATTAAAGCCATTCATTAGTCGATTGGTCCAATTCAAGGTTGGCATCATTGCGGATGTTGCTTCATCGACAACAAACGATTGGTACTTTGAAGATTTGGTTGCGGCATCTCAGGCGGGTGTGCCCGTTTTGTTAGCGGGTGATTCGGGCGAAACGCTGCGAATGACCGCTGGGCGTTTGGTTAGCGGTGGGATGGCCAATCAGACGGCATTGAAACTATTGACCGCCGGTGTTGCCAAATCATTTAGTCCACAATTGAAGTCAGGTTTGGAATTGGGCGCCCCCGCGGATCTGGTTATTTGGTCAGATTCACCACTCAGTTTGTCGGCGAAGCCGGAGTGGGTGATCGTTGATGGTAAAGTTTTAGAAGCTAAGTGATATTGATTTAATCGTTGAACTAAGACTTATTCCCGCTTGGCATTCTGTGTGAAGGGTTCGTCAATGGCAGAGGAGGATGTTTTGTTGAAAAGTGAATTCGTTTTGCATAAATTGAAAAGACGGCGGTTTCCACAGCAAGGTTGCGCCCCCGAACTGAGGACCGATCCGTCGGTTTGGGCACGATTGATGTTCGCGATCATGCTGATCTTTGCGTTGGTGTTGCAACCGATTGCCAGTGGATCGGTTGCCAGCGCCCAGGACGTGGCCGACGGTGATTTGATGCTGATTAAGGCGGACTTGGTCTACTTGGGCGACGATTCGCAGCCGGGACCAGCCATGGTGTTGGTTCAGGCGGGTAAGATTAAGGCGATTGGAGCGAAGATCGAAGTGCCCGAGGGCACCCAGACGGTTGAGGTCGCTGCCTTGATGCCAGGCATGGTGGATGCGGTGTCCAATGTCGGCATCGTTGGCGGTGATGCAGAGGTCACTAACGAAGTGACACCGGATTTTGAAACGCTGGCTTCGGTTGATTTTGAAGATATATCATTCCGAAAAGCGGCCGACGGCGGGATGACGACGTTGAATATCGTGCCAGGCACTGACAATGTGGTCGCTGGTTATGCTGGTGTGCTGAAATCAGCCGGTAAGGATCGCGAAAAGCGAACCGTTCGCCTGCACAGTGGCATGGTTTTGTCCATGTGCAGCGACCCGGCTGCCAGAAATAATTCAAGAAGTCGTCCTGATAGCATTTATGTTCGCCAACCGACCAACCGGATGGGTGTGGTCTGGATTCTTCGCAGCCGTTTTCATGCTGCCCGGCTTTGGCAACAGCAACCGGATCGAGCGAGCCAGTATCCGGTGTCGGATCGATTGCTTGCCGGTCTGTTCAAGGGTGACGACGTCGTGATGGGTGTCAGTCGATTGGCTTTTGACATTCACACGTTAACCGAAATTGCGAATGAGTTCGGTTTCAAGCCGATTTTAATCGGCGGTGATGAAGCTTATAAGACAATTGATTTGCTGGTAGAAAAGAAAATGTCGGTCGTGTTTACGGCGTTGTCGACATCCGAACGAGGGGCAGAAGGTTCGGAACTGGCTTGGGGAACTCCGGCCAAATTGGCGGATGCGAAGATCCCTTTTTGCTTAGCGGGTGATAATTTGTTGGCTCAGGCAAGGTTCGGCGTACGCTTCGGATTGACTCCAAATCAGGCGTTGGCCGCGGTGACATCGAGTCCGGCAGAAATTTTGGGTTTGGGTGATCGACTTGGGTCGATCAAAGTTGGTTACGATGCCGACTTGGTGGCGCTAAGCGGTGATCCACTACAGTTTACATCTTCAATTCAATGGACCATGGTTGATGGAAAGCTTCTCTCAAATGAAGAGGGTAACAATGAATAAGCAGCGCCGGTCCTTGGGCCGTTTGTTAATTGGAATCGCATGCATTGGTGCATGTTGGGTTGGCCAAATCGTTCCCGCACTGGCCCAATTGGTTGCAGTCAAAGCAGGGAAGATCATCACGGCGGCCGGCGAACCGATTACCAATGGAATCATCTTGATAGAAGATGGCATCATCAAGGAAATTGGAACCGATGTCGCAATCCCCGTCCAAGCGAAGGTGATTGACGCATCGGGTCAGGTGGTGATGCCAGGCATGGTCGATCCCCACAACGCAAGTGGCATGAGCCAAGCGAACGAGCGGAATGAAGTGGTCCCGTTTCTGTCGGTGGTGGATTCGATTGACCCCAGTCGGTCTTATTTCGAAGAATCGCGTCGCAATGGTGTGACTACCGCCGCTGTGGTTCCAGGCAATAGCACGATGATTGGTGGGCAAGCCGCCATCATGAAAACAGCCGGTTCGTATGTCGATGACATGCTGTTGGTTCGCAGCGCCGGGTTAAAACTTTCGATGCGACCGACATCAGGCAGTCGCATGAGCCACATTGCAAAGCTGCGAAAGGAATTGGATTCGGCCAAGCAAAAATTGGACGCCATTGCTGAGAAGGAAGAGGCGTCCGTTGAAGCCGACGACGCTCAGGAAGAGGGTGAGCAGGGGCAGTCCGAGGACAAGGACAAGGGCAAGGACGAGGACGAGGACGAGGCAAGCGAATCTACCGAGGGTGAATCAACGACCCCCGAGGTCCAGCAATCGGCAATTCAAGATTTAGTCAGTGGCAAAGCTAGAGCGTTTATCTACTGTGAAACTGCCATGGATGTGGGGCAAGCGTTCCGATTGATGGATGATTATAAGTTTCAGGCGATTTTGATTTTGGGCAATGATTGCTACCAAGCGGCAAGTGAAATCGCAAAGCGTAAGGTACCCGTGATTTTGGATTCGACTTTGGTGTACTGGAAGAAAGACCCAGTGACGCGAAAGGAAGAAAAAATCGTGCTTCCTAAAGTGTTTGGCGATCAAGGCGTTTCGTACTTGTTCCAGTCGGATGACAGTTCCAGTCGCCAGTCGCTGGGTAGTAGCTATTTTTGGTTTCAGGCTGCAACTGCGGTCAGTTACGGGCTTTCTGCCGAAGACGCGATCAAGGCGATAACCATCGCTCCGGCGACAGCGTTGGGTGTCCAGGAATTTGTGGGTTCGTTGGAAGTTGGCAAAGACGCTGATCTGGTGATTTTGACCGGCGAACCATTGGACGTTGCGACGTGGGTGGATAAGACCATGATTGCAGGCGAAGTGGTTTACGATCGTAGTAAAGACGACAAGTTGAAGCTTCTTATGGAGGCGACACCCGAGTGAACATTTCAGTATTGATAAAACGCAGTTCCAGTTTCGGGCTGTGGTTGACTTGCATTGGTTTGGCTTGGGTGTCAGTGAACGCTGACGCAGTGGCCCAGTCGCAGGCATTTTTTGCCAAACAGGTTTGGACGGGTCAGGGTCAACCGATTGAAAACGGTGTGATGCTGGTCGAAGGTGGTAAGATTCAGTTTGTGGGTCCGGCCCAGGGCTGGGAAATTCCGGCTGGCTGTGAAGTTCATCGATTAGGATCGGCGTCACTGATTCCAGGCCTGGTGGTTGCCGAAACCACTTTGGCAGAGACGGGTCAGGATGATGAACAGGCGATCACACCTCAAATTACCGCCGCTGACGGCTTTGACTTTTTTGACAAGCAAGACAAGTTGCTGGCCGCTGGCGTGACGACGGTTCAAATTTCGCCCGGCAGTCGACGTTTGATGCCCGGACAGGGTTCGGTTGTTAAGTTGGCTGGTGACGATGTGTCGTCGCGAGTCTTGCGTCGCCAGGAGAGTTTGCGGATTCTGTTGACGGCAGCGGCTTTCAATCCTCCGACTATCTACCAACCACCGGTGGGTGCGGTTTCTGAAGAACGCCCGCTGATGCCAACCAATCCTCAGCTTGCAGGCAGCCTAGGCGGAGCGGTTTCCGGACTTCGTGCTTTGTTTCAAGCTGCTTTGGATTTGAATGACGCCGGCAAGGCCTCGCTAGATGAGCAAGCGACTGCTGTGATTTCCGCAGCAATCAAAGACGACTACACGTTTCGAATCACTGCCAAATCTGGGGCGGAAATTCAAGCCGCTCGCCGGTTGGCGGAACAGTTTGGTTTGAAGGTGCTGTTGGTTCAGCCTTCGGTATCGGATGCGATGATGGGCATTGACTGGAATTCGCCGAAGTTCGTAGGGACAGTTCTAAGCCCCGGGCTTCGGCCAGGGGTTGTGTCATCGGTCAGCACGGATCCAAAAGATCCGCCCGAAACGGCTTGGGAAATCGCCCAGCATTTGCTGCGCGAAGGAGCAACCCAAAAGATCGCTATCTGTGTCGAATCGGATAGCGATTTAGATGATTTGATGTTCTTAGCTGCGATGTTCAAGCAAGCGGGTTTGACCGATGGGGAAGTCTTGAAAATGGTGACTTCTAACCCTGCGCACATGTTAGGTGTCGCCGATCGTGTGGGAACCTTGGCCGCGGAGATGGACGCTGACTTTGTTGTGCTTAGCGGTCAGCCCTTTGCTTCGGGAACGCGAGTGTTGGCGACTTATGTTGACGGTCAAAAACGATTTCAGCAGCCACAAACCGGTTTGGTAAGGGTGGTCAAGGCAGGTGCAGTTTACACCGCTGATGGCATGATCCCAGGCGGCAGCGTGGCGGTGATGGACGGCAAGATCTGTGGTATTGGCGTCCAGGTGTCGGCAGACAAGCAGTCCGCCCAAGATGAATTTCCCAATGCAGTCATTGTTCCAGGATTTATTGATTCGGCGACGGGACTAGGGTTGGGTGCAGCGATTGGCGATCGCATCGGCTTGGATGTGAAGTTGGGTGACTTCCTGATGGCCGAGGACGAATCGATTCAGGCAGCTAGAAGAGGCGGGATCACGACAGCGTTGTTGAGTTCAACTTCTTTGCCGAGTCCCGTGGTTGCGTTTAAGTTGGGTGATCAACCTCGAGTCGTAAAAGATCCGGTTGCGATTCGATTTTCGATTACTGGAAACTTGACTTCGGCGGAAGAAAATTTGCGTAAGTCGCTGGCGTCTGCCAAGGCCTACCATGAATCCTGGGAAAAGTATGATGCCCAGATGGTGGAGTATCGCCAGCAGGTCATGGATTACGAAAAGGCCAAAGCTAAGTATGAAGCGGGACTAAAAGCCGAAGAAGCGAAGAAAGCTGCTGAAGCTGCGGCAAAAGCCAAGGCCGCTTCCGCTCAGAAGGATTCGGCCAGCATCGAAGCAACCAAAAAAGAACCAGGCACGGAAGAATCCAGCAAGGAAGATTCTGGGAAACCGGATTCTGGGAAACCGGATTCTGGGAAACCGGATTCGGAGAAGGCGGATTCTGAGAAGGCGGCGCAATCGCCAGCATCCGCGACGCCAGTTCAAGCGAAGCCAGTTGCTGCCGGTTCAGAAGGCTCGGCGAAGACTGCGGTTGACCCCAACGCGCCGGTTGCTCCAAAAGAACCAACCAAGCCGAAACTTCAAGCCGAGTTGGAACCTTATCGTCGATTGTTCAAGCAAGAATTGGTTGCAATCGTTGAAACCAGCGACGCGTTGTCCATTGGATTGGCGTTGAAGATTTTTCGGGATGAATTCGGTGTGCCCACGGTAATTTCTGGTGATGATGGATTGGAAGTTACGGCGGCAGCGATTGCTGCGGCGGGTGCTTCGTTTGTGGTGGGCCCGACATTTGTGGGAACGGTTGACGGTGAAGAGGTGAATTACGCCCAGCGATTGTCCAGCAATCAAATTCCTTTCGCCTTTCAATCCAAAGCAACCACAGGGTCGGCCCAATTGCCGTTGGCGGTCGCTTACGCGGTGCACCAAGGGTTGGGAGGTACCGATGCATTGCGCGGATTCACTTCGGGTGCTGCGGCCTTATTGAAGCTGCCCGGTGTTGGTCAGTTGAAGTTGGGTGGCGATGCGGACTTGGTCGTATTGAGCGGAAAACCATTTGAACCGTCAACTCAGGTTCTGGCTGTCATGATCGACGGACAGTGGGTCTATAAGAAGGAGATCGATCAATGATTAAGTATTCAATGGTGGCGTTGGCCGCAAAGCGATTGCAGCAGTGTTTCACACTTGGACTGCAAGTTTGCCTAGCGATGGCGTTGATTGGCCAAACAGTAAATGCTTACGGACAAGCCGATCAGGCCTCTGGGACGAAAGCTGAGACTGAAGCAGTTGTAGAAAATTCTGCGGCCAAATCCAGCGTGGCAGTTTCAGCAGGCGCTGCAACATCGCGGCAGGAAGTGAAGAAAGAATTTCCGAAACTAGCCATTCACTTTGGCAAGATCATCACGTGTGCTGGCGATCCGATTGTCAACGGAACCGTATTGGTTTCCAAAGGCAAAATCGAGGCGATAGGACCTAGTTCGTCGGTTGCAGTTCCTGAGGGATATCAGGAGATCGACCATCGTGAAATGTTTGCCATGCCGGGTTTGATTGAAGCGCACAGTCACGTGGGTGGTTCGGGCGACTTGAATGAAATGGTTTACCAAACCAATCCCGAATTGAGAAATTGGGACCAGATCATCCCACACAATCCTAGGTTGCAAGTTGCCATTGCGGGCGGCGTGACCACGATTTGTCTAATTCCTGGAAGTGGAACGAACATGGGTGGTTGGGGCGTGTTGATGAAAACAGGTCCCGGCGAACCCGAGGATGTGATCATTCGAGCACCCGGCGTTTTGAAGATTGCTCAGTCGGGAAATCCAGAACGCCAAGGCGGCGAAGTCGGTTCTGGCCGTATGGGTATGAACCATGTGATTCGACAACAGTTAATGGAAGGTCGATTGTACGTCCAGCAGTGGGACGATTTCGAAGCGGGTAAACTGACCAAAAAGCCAGAAGTTAATCTGCGATTGGAATATTTCAAGCCTCTGTTCCACCGCGAGATTCCGGTAGTCGTTCATACTCAGGCGTACCAAGTCGTTCAATCAACTTTGCGAATTCTGCATGATGAAATGAACCTGAAGGTTGTGATCGACCACGGGACATTTGACAGTTACAAAATCTCGCAAGAGATCATCAAGCGAGACATCCCCGTAATGGCGGGCCCCCGTGGATTTCGTTACGAACCTGAAGATGGACAGATCAAGGGCATTGTTGCCGAATTCGAGAAGCGCGGCATTACGTCTTTGGGCGTGAACACGGACGCGCCTGTGATTCCTCAAGAGGAGCTGTTCTTCCAAGCTGCGATGGCGGTTCGGTTCGGCTGGACTGAAGAACGAGCGATTCGTGGAATCACCATCGAACCTGCAAAGGCGTTGATGATTGCCGATCGTGTGGGGTCTTTGGAAGTGGGTAAGGACGCGGATATTGTGGTTACCACTGGATCGATTATTGATCCTCGCAATTATGTTAAGCAAGTCTTTATCGACGGCAAGAGTGTTTACGATACAGCAATAGATCGCCGTAGATTTTAGGTTGTGTTGAAGTCCCAGTAGACAGTGGGCTGTGTTGCATTGTCTGCCACGCGAATGTTTACGGACAATCCAATAGTGGACACCGTTGCAGCAGATGAATTCACGGTAAGCCAAGGCCTGGCCTGGTAGCTTTGGTTCATCGAGCGACCAGCGTAGAACGACGGTGGAGAACAGGACAAGGTTGGTTAAGCCAAGTCGCATGACATTTGGAAGCATTACATTAGCTTGTGCTACTTGTTTCGAATCGACACTGAACTGGTAAATGGTAAGTCAAGTTTGACTTGACTTACCGTGATTGGTGAAATCATTAACTAGATAGTCGGCCCGTAACTACTTGGCCGTTAGTATTTTCAAGAAGACGAAGCAACGATGAACTCTCGCTCATTGATTTCGATTCCTTGGCTGTTGGCATTTCTTCTTTTGGGAGTGATCGTCAGTGGTTTTTGGATTAGTCGCGCTGGTGCACAAGAGGGCTCTGAGGCAAAACCATCGACTGAAACTAAGGGTGACAGCGACGGTGACGCATTTTCCAATCGCCTAACCGCGATGGTCGGAGCCACCATTGAGACCGTTGGGAAGGCGGGCCAGATTAAGAACGGTACGATTCTTATTCGCGGCAGCAAGATTCAGGCGGTAGGGAGTGACATTGAAATTCCCGTAAATGCATGGGTAATTGACGTCACAGGGAAGACGATTCTACCGGGCATTGTTGATCCGTATTTCGTAGTAACTGCGGCACGTTCAACGGTTGCTCCGGAGTCACGGACTGTTACCTTCGGCGGCAGGACATTTACGATTGGCGGTGGAGCGGCACCTGAATCCACCGCCTTTTTGCGATTGGCGGATGGTTTTGATGTGCGAACGGGACCTTGGAGTATTGCGATTCGCAGTGGCATCACGACGCCTCATTTAGTGACGTCAGGTTTCGGGCAGTCGATTATTGCGAAGACGATCCCCGATCACGAGGAATTGATTTTGGACCAATTGGATGGCACGCTTTTTGTTGCGGCCAGCACTCGGACCGATAGTATGAATCTGCTTCGCAGCGGTTTAGAAGAAAAGTCTTCGTCCGGAAATGCTTCTGGCGGAGACGCACGGGCAAGATTGGCCGCGATGCGTGGCCGTAGTGGTGGCGGTCGCGGTGGCTCAGATACTACGACTTCAGGTGCAGCATCGCCTGCTTCCAGCGATGGCCAATCGGAAAAGAAGTTGTCGCTGTCCCAGCAGCTATGGAACGACGTTAAGGCAGGCAAGAAGACATTGTTTGTCAACGCCAACAGCGCCGCCGCGATCGTTCATGTTCTGAAAATTGTGGACCAGGCGAAGAAGGCTAAAGTTGTCCTAATTGCCGATGGTGCTGACCTCTTTCAAGCAAGAGAAGCTATCAAAAATTCTTCAGTGATGGTCGTGTTGCGACCGCGCTTGGAAACGGTGCCAAACAGTGCAACTCGGTTGAACATGGCAAAAGAACTGCAAAACCAAAAGACCAACTTTTCGTTTTCACTTTCACTTAACCAGGCGGACTACAGTCAGTCTCAGGATACTCCGCTGTTCCCGGTGTCCGCGTTGGTTCATACCGGATTGTCACGAACCGCAGCCTTGGAATCGTTGACGATCAATCCAGCGAAATTGCTGGGAATGGAAAAAACGATCGGGTCGATCGAGGTTGACAAGCAAGCGAATCTGGTGATTTTCGACACCGACCCATTGGAATCAGTGGGCCGTGTCCAGCAAGTTTATGTCGATGGAAGGCCAGTATATGAAAACCAGTAGTAATAGGAATTTTGCTGTGCGAATTGCGATTCTGGCTTTGACTTTTGCCTTGTCATTTTTGAACGGCACGGTGGACGCACAACAACGCGACAGATCCAGCGTTGAGCGGCAGGAAACTACCCCAAAGCCGACCACGCCACCTGAAGACAAGCCCGAGGAAAAGACGCCCGAGGAAAAGGCGCCTCAGGAAAGCGAATCGAAGGATGTTGTAGCCTTGGTCGGCGGTGATATTCTGACCGTGACACAGGGCACCATTCGGCGGGGAACCGTATTGATTGAAAACGGCAAGATTCTGAAAGTTGGGCAGAACATCGAAATCCCTCAGGGTGCCAAAGTGATTGATACCACAGGGAAAGTGATTACACCCGGTTTTATCTCGCTAAATATGACCGGGATTGGCCTGGGTGCATCGGCGGCTGATTCGGGTGCCAAGTATGACGATTCGTTAGACCCATTTGATAATAATATTCGAATTGCCTTGGGTGTGGGGATCACAACGGGTTGCACTCAAATATCTCCTGCCGGGCAAGGTGGACGGCGCCGACGTGCTGAAGATCGCTTCATTGGGTTGGAACCTGATGATGTGATGGTCGCCCAAGAGATGGATGACGCGGAATTTGACTATGGTGAAGCCACTGCGTTGTGCCCGTGTTGCGGATTGCCAATTCTGTCTTTTGAACCAATCGAACCTACGCCGCCGGCGACCATTACTGCCCGTAATCATGCCGTGGTGAAGATGAGTTTCGGTCGACTGGATGGCATGTTAGTCAAGAAAGAGGTTTTCTACGACGTCGTCCCAGGTTCACTTGCAGGCGCTTTCAATCAGCATAATTGGCGACAACAAATCAAGGCGGCCAAGAGGTATTTGAAAGATGTGGCGGACTATGAAACGGCATTGAAGGCGGCCAAAGAAGGCGAAAAACCCAAGGCCCCGCGAAAGACGGCAAGTGATTCGCTGTTAGGATTAGTCAAGGGTGAGATTTATTTGCGCACAGGGGCGAATTCTGCTGCCGAGATTCGGTCGATGGTGGCTTTGTCTCAGGAGTTAGGCTACAAACTCTGTTTGGATGGCGTGACTGAAGGCTGGTTGACTACTGAAGAATTGTCTTCGGCCAATGTGTCGGTTGTGATTACTCCGCGAAATCGCCGCGATGCCCAGCGTGGTGAAGAAGGTAAATCGGGAAGTTGGGTCGAGATGCCTCGCGTTTTTGAAGAGAAAGGAATTGCTTTCGGCGTTAGCGCCCTCAGCAGTTCGATCAGCTTGAATGGGTTGGCTGGTCGAGACCTGACCAGTTTACCGTTGGAAGCAGCATTCGCGGTTCGAGGCGGATGCAGTGAGGCTAAAGCACTTGAAGCGCTGACGATCGTGCCTGCCCGGTTGTTAGGTTTGGAAGATCGCCTAGGAAGCATCGAAGCTGGGAAGGATGCTGACCTGCTGATTTTGGACGGCAAGCCGATGGATTATCGAACCTATGTTGAGACCGCGTTTGTTAATGGTGCGATGGTTTATCAACGCAGTGTCGATGCGGTATGGCCAGTGTTCGAAAAGAAATGACAGGCGATCATTAGATCTTCTTGGTAGAACCTAGCAAGACATTCAAAGAAAGACTACCAAGCGAGCTTCTGGGATGATTCCGGGTTGCTCGCTTTTTTGCATCAGGGCTTTGCTTGAACTTCGCGAACAGATCCAAATGGACGGCCGGTTGCCGCTGTGTCGAAGGAGTCGTTGACATCAAGTCGCTTGTTCCGGGCGGGATAGATATAGAATGACACGGTCTTACCTTCGGCCAGTTCTTACTACCTAGGACCACTACCATCAGTACGCTTGCTGCAAGTGGAAAGCCGATGGCTGTCACGATCCCAAATTTTTCAATGCTAAGGGTCCGCTGCGTGGAAAGAAACGCGACCTATAGGAAGGCGGAATCCGAGTGCCCACCGTTGCATGGTGGCCCAAGACGATCAAACCCGGAGCTACGCAGCACGTCGCGGCATTTTGGGTTTCTCCTGTTACCGCCGGCCAATTGGCTGGGGCGGTGATTCCAAACGATCATGATGGTGTATCGTTGGCACCCAAGTGGTAGGGAAGCCAGATCAAGCCAAACATGGATTTTTGTATTGGGAATTTTACGAATAGGGCGGAAAACAGGCGGTACGGTTGGGTGACTGGAAACGGGTTCGCTGGATGGTGGGTAAGGATCCAGATGGCCCGATTAAACGGTATCAACTGGGTCAAGATTTCGGAGAAACCAAAAAAGTTGCAACGGATCATCCTGATGTCGTTAAGCGAATTGACCAGATCATGTTGAAATCTCAGCAGCCACATCCTCAAGTGAAATTCAAGAAGCCATGGACTGCACAAAATTAGAAAGGGGTGGGTGCAGTGTTCTTTGTAATTGAAGGTGAAACCGTTGAGCGAAATGATCCCAAACCAAAAAACCACGCCTGGGGACAGTCTAGGCCTTTCAGGCGTTGCAGATTGCGCCGCAAATGATCTGGCTCGATTTAGACCCAATATGGACGGTTTGGTAGGCGGTGCCCCGGTTCAAGGCACGTTTTGTGTGAACGGTGGGCCATCAAGTTGCACGGCGAATACCGCGAGTTGCACATTCGTTGCACGGCGAACCGTTTCAGGCAAATACTTTCCACCGGCGAAACAAGCTGCAGGATGTTCAATTCACCCAGAAAGTAACGGTTTCATACCGAAAATCGCTACTAGAAACAGTTTCAATAAAAAAAAAAGCGTTTCAATTGAAACGCTTTGAAAGTCACCCGAAACGGTTGAAATAGGCCAGGCAGGACTCGAACCCGCGACCAAGGGATTATGAGTCCCCTGCTCTAACCAACTGAGCTACTGGCCCTTCTTAATTTTTCACCTTATTGTTCTTGATTGCGAAGGTTGTCTTCGCAAATTATGTTGTGCGACTTGCAAGCATCAGGCAAGCGACGGTAAATCTGGCGATCCCTTGGGCTGGCGGTTTGCCAGTGGGCCAATTAGCGTCTAGCGAACGGATTGGCGTCGTTTGTGAAACCGGGTTTTTACTCAGCATCCACTGTCCCCACTGCGTCGTCTTTTGTAGTCAAAGTTTAATCAATGGAAGCCAGATTTGCCATCGGCGGCAACGGTTATTTTGGTTCGGACATTCCCCAACTACCGATTGGTTTGTGCGACGATTGAGGCAAAAATGCGGAATTTGGCTCGCAATTTTCAGGGTTTGGATTTAAGGAAGATTGGCAAGGGGCAGTTGGGCAGACGCTCGCCCAGTTACTGTTTTCTAGCAGGCAGGCTGAAGGAAGATCGAGTCGTTTGGGCTGTGGAAATTTAAATTTGGGTGATTTTCAGCGTGATGTTGTGTTCCATTGTCAGCGCCGGTTTCTAGCCCGTTGGCGTCAGGGGATGCTCGACAAACCCAATTCCTTCGGAATCGCCCGAAGCCCATTCCAGATATTTGACGCAAATCGACGTCCACAAACATGGGCTCTTGCCAGACTAATTCGCACAATCGCTATGCCTTGATGACGGGGGGTCGGGTAGAAAAATACGTATCGCTGCGTTTCCACGTTCGGCCGCCCACATTCTTTGGGTCGATCCGTTGGGGGAAAATCGATTTGTGGTGGAACAAATTCTTAAAAAGGCCGGGGCACGAGTCAGCTTTGTTCGTACGTTGGTAACGCGATCAGTTGCCAACCGACTGCGTCGATCTTCTTCCAGTTTGTCAGTTGCGGACCGGCACCGTGGAAGAGTTTGGCAGTGGCTTACTGAAGAGTTTTGATTTTCTTCCGATTGTTGGCATCTTTAATGGAAGTCATTCTTTGGATGCGCGTTCCAAAGTGAACCTATTTAGCGCAACGATAAGTAAACCCGTCAGTCCTCAAGTCTTGTTGGAAACTTGCGTTGGTTACTTGAAATCCCATTCGCAGAATATGGTATGCACGATGAAACCGTGTGCGATGTCGAATTTAGTTTTATGATTGGCGCCAATTACATGCGTTTTACGATTCGTGACGCCAATGCAGCTTCGTCGGTAAGAGATTATCGTGGCAATGATCTCATTCACACAACCTCTTTTTCGGACGGCAGTGATACAGTCGTTCGACAGAGTGGTATTTGATGCGGTCCATGTTGGAGCGGGCAATTCGCCGGGGCCAGAATACTTGAGTGACATTTCTTACAACTTATCCGCGTTGCCCGAGCCTTCTAACGGGCTGCTGCTGATGTTGGCCATGATTAGCGCCAGTCTGAAAGATCGCCGACGCAGATCATGGGTCAACACGAGACTATCACACCCAACCAAACGTCGGGCAACCGCCCCATCTGGTTGGTAAATCTAAAAGTGAATTCAGACTTTGTTCAGTCTTGCTTAGCATTTTGGACGCAGTACAAACGACTAGAAGTGCGAATCAATAGTCGATCGCCAGCAATCGCAGGTGTGGCCATTCCCATGTCATCGTCCGCCAGTTCGTTTGTGTTTAGCAGCTGAAAATCGCTGCCGCCCTGGAACACAAAAGTGACACCATCTTCGTTTAGGCAAAAGATTTTTCCATTGTAAGACCAGGGCGATGCCGTGAATGCGCGACCTTTGCGGATACGATTCTTTGGGAAGACTTCGGATCCTGATTTGGCATCAAAAGCGGAAAGAAATCCCTGGTCATGCAGCACGTAAATCTTCCCATTCAGGGCTAACGTTGACGGATTGTAGGGTGCGCCGGTGGGTTGGCACCAGGCAATGTATTGGTTGGATGTCTGATCCTTTGCCAACGAAATATCACCACTGCCACCCGGTTGGATGGCATACAAGGGCCGCTGGCGATCTCCAACGTATCCAGAACTGACCAACAACATTCCCTTGTGCTGATAGGGCGTAGCGATCGTGATGCTGGACATCCCTTGAAGCGACCACAGAGGTTGCCCCTGTAGATCATACGATCGAACTTGATCGCTACCCACTGTGACGATTTCGGTGCGCTGCGCGTTCTTCCAAATGTATGGGGTTGCCCAGTTGCTATGTTCGTCGCGTTGAATTCGCCAAACTTCTTCCCCATTGTTCTTATTCAACGCCAATAGAGAAGATTCTTCTTCATTGTCATCAACGATGTAAATTCGATCGCCGTCTAGAACAGGCGACGCTGCGGTTCCCCAGCCATATCGGGTGTGCCGAGGTTCAATCGCTTTCATCCAAACTAGGTTGCCTTCAAGGTCCAGGCAATAAACACCAACGCCACCAAATAAGATGTAAATATTCTTTCCATCGGTGACGGGTGTTTCCGAGGCAAAACTATTCTTTAAGTGGATGGCCGTCTCTGGATTTCCCTCGTGTAATGTCTTTGACCAAAGGGTACGTCCGCTTTGCAGATCCAAACAAACAGCGATCCATTGATGGTTGGTTTGCGGAGGTTTCGGGCGATCGCCTCCAAAATAAAGTCCCTTCTTGGGTTCTTCGGCATCTTCGGAATTGACCACCGTCGTTAGATAGATCCGATTACCCCACACGATCGGTGACGACCATCCTCGGCCCGGAATATCCGTCTTCCAAGCGATGTTTTGGGTTGCCGACCATACCTCGGGCAAATTGGACGGGGCTTGAACGACACCCGTTGAATCCGATCCTCGAAATTGTGGCCAGTTTTCGTCAACCTGGATCGCGTGTAGCGGTGCCTGCGAAGCAAGAAAGAACGTTGCAGTCAGAAATAGCGTTTTGATTGGGTTCACTGGAATGTTCCTGGCGTAAGCACTGAAAATCAGTCGGAAAAGCGTCTAGACCGGGTTTCACTATAACGGATTTAAATCTCGGGATGCATCTGTACGGCCAGAAACTAGCTTGGGCAAGTATTTCAAGGAACCCATGTCTTTTTCGGGTAGATTAGGCGATTGAACCGCGGGGCTGCTAAAATACCATCCAATTGGGGAAACGATTTCGGCAAAATGGGTTAGGTATCGGATATGAAACAGTATTGGAAAGTTTGTTTGGTCCCGGTTGCGATTGCGGCAGGGTCTTTATTGAATGTGAATTCGATTATCGCTCAAACCGGCAATGGCGGTAAGAACGACTCGGTTGTTGGAAATGCAAAGCAAGAATCCCAACAAGATGAAGCGGGGACTACGGAAGTCCAGGAGCAATTGGAGAAAGCGCAAGCCCTTGCCGAAAAAGGGCAAACCAAACAGGCCATTCAAATCGTCCTGCAGCAATTCGAAGAATCGAATGATGTTCGCTTCGGCGTTGGATTGTTAAAATTGGTGCAAGATAGTGCAATGAATATTGCAAAGTCTAGTCGCCGCAAATCGCATCTTTACTTTGTTCGCGGTGGTGAAGTTGCTCGGAAACTGCTCATCCATCCCGACTTGGATCCAGCGTTGCGAAACGATGTGATTTTAGTGCTGTTCCATGAAGCCCGCTCTCGATCCGTCAACCGTGATCCCGCGGGTACTGTTGCCTGCCTAAAGGAACTGTTTGAACAAGGCTTTTCAGATTTTTCATTGATTGAAAATGAGGTGGACTTCAGGCGACTGGCTAAGAACGAAGACTTCTTGGAAACGGTGAATAGTGCTCGGGACGCGTTTAGACAGCGTTTAATTGGGCAGGCCAAGCAACAAATTGATCGGTTTGAGTCGTTTGATTTTGATTTTCAGGGTAACGATGTTTTGGGCCGTCCGTTAGGTTTGGCGGGTCTGAAGGGGAAAGTGGTCATTGTTGATATTTGGGGAACGTGGTGTCCGCCGTGCCGAAAAGAGATTCCAGCATTTATTCAATTGAAGAAGAACTACGCCGAAGATTTAGAGATTGTTGGATTGGCTTACGAAAGGGGCGAGGCGTCTGAGGCTGTACAGAAAGTGATCAAGTTTGGAGTTCAAAGCAAGATCAACTACCCTTGCGCAATTGGCGATGAAGCCACCAAGACAATGATTCCTAACTTTCGAGGGTATCCGACCACCTTGTTTATTGACCGCGAGGGGAAAGTTCGCATGGTAACCGTAGGTGCCGAATCCTATGAAAGACTGGAATCGCTGGTTCTGGCTTTAAAAGAATAAGGTTGCGGCCTTAAGAATCAAGTACGCGACGCCATAATTATGTGGGTCAGATCCAAGTCGGATACGGGCCCATGTCGCCAACGGTCAAGTTTTTGTGAAGGTAGAATCGTGATCCAGCAAGTTAACCGATCGCAGGCCGCGGTCTTAAGAAATTGGTCGACGATCAAGGCACCCCATTTTTTCGTGCCATTGGTGATTCTGATTGTTAGTTTGTTTATCGGACCGACCTTTGGGCAGGTCGGTCAGCAGGCGGGGTTGGATTCCGCTGAGCCAGTGGGAGTGTTTGCTCCCAAAGGTGTGTTGTGTTTGGTTGGCGGGGGATCGATCCCTTCGGATGTTCGGAAAGTTTTTGCGGAGGCAGGTCAAGCAGGTCAAGCAGGTTCGCGACTTATCATCATTCCAACAGCAAGTGCAGCTGCGGATCTGGAATCACCCGAAGCTTGGACCCAACCTTGGGCCGAGTATGGATTTGGCACCATTGAAGTTCTTCATACCAGCGATCGCGAGCAGGCGGATACCTTGCCGTTTGCCGACCGTCTGAGTCAGGCGACTGCGATTTGGATAAGTGGCGGAGACCAGTCGCGTCTGTCTACCATCTACGCTGGAACGGCGGTGGAAAAGAAGATTATTGAAATGTTGTCTGCAGGCTGCGCAGTGGGTGGAACCAGTGCCGGGGCGGCAATCGCCAGTAAGGTGATGATTGCTGGCGGCAAGGAAGAGCCCAAAATTGGACGCGGATTTGATCTCTTGCCATGGTCTGTGGTTGACCAGCATTTTTCGCAGCGAAGTCGAGGCGGAAGATTGCAGTTAGCTGTCCAAAGAAATGCCGAACGAGTGGGACTTGGCATCGACGAATCGACCGCGGTCTTTTTTCAGGGCCGCTCGATGGCGGTGGTAGGCAACGGTCAGGCTTATCTTTACTTTGCCAAGACGGCTCATGCAGATTCAAAGCAACAGGTCCTCAAAACGGGGCAAAGCGAATTGGATTGGACAACATTAGCGCGAACCGCAAAGGAACGCCAACGATCGCCATTCCCTAACGAAAAGCCCGTGACACCGACCGTTGAATCCGGGGCACTATTGATTGTTGGTGGCGGAGGAGCAACGTCCGAGATCTGGCGAACCTTTTTTGATCTCGCTGGAGGGAAGCAAGCCAATATTGTTGTACTGCCAACCGCAATGCCTTCGCCTGGTTTGCAATCCAGTGAAGCCAGTTTATTGCGTCGCATGGGCGCTAAGAACGTGAGTGTGTTAAACGCGACGGATCGTAAAACAATTTCATCCGAGGAGTTCTTGGACAAGTTGCGAAATGCGACCGGGATTTGGTTTGGCGGTGGCCGTCAGTGGCGATTTGTAGATGTATACGAGGGGACAGGCGCTGTAGAAGCGATGCACCAGTGTTTGCAGCATGGTGGCATTATCGGTGGTAGTTCGGCCGGTGCTTCGATTCAAGGTGACTTGTTGATTCGCGGCGCTGCCACGGGAAATCAAATCATGGTGCAAGATGGTTACCGTCGGGGATTTGGGTTCTTGCCAGGCGTCGGAATCGATCAACACTTCTCGCAACGCGATCGCTTTGCAGACTTGGAATCCACCATCAAGAGATTCCCGTCGATTTTGGGCATTGGTATTGATGAGGCGACAGGGATCTTGGTTCAAAAACAGACGGCGAAAGTTATCGGCAAAGGAAGCGTTTACCTTTATAACTGGGAAAAGTTCAGCGCACTTGCTCCAGATACATCGATTCAAGAACGGCCTGTTCGCGTAAAGTCGGGCGAAGCGGTAAATCTTCAGTCGCTGGAAGTTATCCGCGATTAATAGTTCGAAAACAAAACCAAGACACGCCGTTTTTCTTGATCAAACTAGCGCTGAGGTGTCGCATGGAAGTATTTGGGTGTGTGTAATAGAAAAGGGTATGCCCAGTGTTGTTAGTCACCGGGCAAACCCTTCGTTGCATTTCAGGTTTTCGTCTTAAGAGTCTTTAACCGTCGACCCCGCTAGTTTAGTTCGAAGACATAAAAGTAAGTAGGAATCGCGGCTTCAAAATCATTATCCGATGCGATAATCAGTGTATCTTTTCCGTTCTTGGATTTAGGTCCCAGGGTTAAGCCTTCGATCTTCTCGGGCATCGCTTCTCCTGACAAACCATAATCAGCGTCTAGCAGATCTAGGAATACGGTTTTGGTAACGGGTTTGACATCGGCAGGTAGCTTGCCTTTGATGGTTTCATATTTTGAAACATCGGTTGCACCATTGATGTTGATTTTTGTGATTCTCTTGTATTGGGCTTCTGTGCCGGCTTCTCCGTCGCGTTCGATCACCAGAAATTCACCATTTCCGATACTTAGAATTTCATTCAGGACATTTTTTTGGTCGTCCAGCACATAAACAAATTCCTTCGATTCACCGCTTTGGGAATTAGCCATTAGCATTCGAACCTTGTCACCAACCCCTTTGTCCGAGGCAGACATTTTGTCGCAATCTTGAATAAGCGGACTTTGCAGCACCGTTATTCGCCATGGACCGCCATCGATCATCGCGATTCCTTCAAAGCCTTTGTTACCTTGTCGACCGCTGGCGTTATTTCTGTTCTCTTCCTGCTTGGTCAAGCCAGGCTTTGAAATTTGATAACGCTTTGGGACCGCATGTTCTTTAACCAATTTGCCATTGGCCGCGAATTCTAGAACCCGAGGGCCATATTCCTCGGATACGATCAAATTGCCAGATTCCATCAGCCGAATTCCTTCAGGATCTAAACGTGATGCTCGATTGGCGGTCGCCTCAAAAGCAGATGCATCGCCAGGGAAACCGCGACCTTCGGTGTCGGTCAAGGCAATGGTGCTAAGAATCTTGGTCGACACTTCTTTCGAGTTGACGTCCCAATCGATTTCGATCTTGTGGAATCGGCAGTCCCATTGCACTGCTCCGTCTTTAGGGCCCCGATCGCCCAACGCCAAAAATGTATTTCCTTCACCCGAGTATTCCAGCGCGGAGATGCCACCAAACTGGTTGCATGGGGTACCGTCTTCGGACTTGTCTTGGCGACCTGACTTGTCCAATAAGGTGCCTGCAACGATTCCAACACCGATCAGCGTTGGCTTGCTGGTAATGGCGATCTGGGCGTGAAGCGTGGTGGGCGGAATAAGGCTTAGCAAACTAAGTCCGGTCATCAAGTAAAGTGATTTGTTCATTATGGATCTATGTTCTCGATTCAGATATGCCAACAATGTGCTGAGTGGATAAAAAAATAGCCGCAGACTCTTGTCCTGCGGCCATTTGATTCACTGGTAGGATCCTAGTCAGATGTCACCAAGCGTGATTAATCTTCTAGCGATAAAACTTCTTTGCCCGAACGTGTGCAGGCGGCAACAAAAGCATTCGTATTCACGTCTTCGCTAACGAAACGAGTAGAGCCGTCGCCCATGACAAATGATGCTCCCCCAATGTGGAAGCTGTAAACTTCGCTAACGTTAATGGCATTGATCATCGTGGGACCATATTTTTGTAAACCGTCAGGTGTGGCACCGTTGATGCTGAATCCACAATCTGGATCGGCCCAACCCGTTCCATCCGTTGGAACATAGCGACCGTTGAATTCAACAACTTTGTCATCGTCATAAGCGGCAAAGTCGGCCATGGTCATCGGGTGACCATTTACCCAAACTTCGGGTTGACCGGCAGCCTCACCCAACATGAATGTGTTGGACAAACCGTCGGTGACGTTTGCAATTCGATTCTTAACCCACTTGCCAAGAATACCAGCAGCGGCGTTTGCTCCAGGATACGGAATTCCTAGTACGTCTGTGTAAACTTTCTTCTTAACTTCATTGATCGAACCATAGTCACCAGGTGCGGCGCCAATTACGTGAAATTCGTCACGTTGATCTTGGCTGACCGAAGAAGGACACAGGAACGCTGTTGTCTTGGTTTGGATAACAGTCAAATTGTTTGAATTTGCGTTGTCGAACCAAGGTTGCTTGAAATTGTAAAGATCAGCCAAGTTGCCTTGCTCGATGTATGGCAAAATCACGGTGGACCATGACTGAGTTGATGTCACAGCCGAGCCAGAATTCGCGGTAATGCCACTTGGGATCATCAGGTCGTCTGGTGCGGTGCGGCTAGGAGGAAACGCGCCTTTGGCACTTTCGTAGTTCATCAAGGCTAGGCCTAGCTGTCGCATGTTATTCTGGCATTGGGTGCGACGGGCTGCGGCCCGAGCCATTTGAACGGCCGGCAACAAAAGGCCCATCAAAATGCCGATGATTGCAATAACAACCAAAAGCTCAACCAAAGTAAAACCTGTTCGAGATTTTCCTGTGCGATACAAGTGCGTCATCCTTTATTAAGTTCGAGGTTGAAGCGAAGCAAATGCTTTAAGTAAAAGCATAAAAGCTTCGCGATCTAAAACGAATTTTATGAAGGGATTGTGAAGTTAATATGATCGAAATGTTAATATTTAATGAAGGCAAGGCTGGGGCTGAGTTTGGTTGGCGTGTGAAAAATCAGATCCAAATTGGGTTTTGAATGAAAATCAGCGGCTAGGCAAGAAGATTCTGGGTTTTTGGCGTGATTCATTTTCGGATTGAAATCGTTGAGTCAACGCTAGTTGTGTTAGAGCAAAAGTATTGGTTAAACGGCGGGCAAATGCGAATTAGAAGCGATTGATTTGGAACTAGTTGTACTTTGTCTATTCGACCAGTCGAGTCGTTAAACAACGAACAAGGGGTGTGAATACTTCGACTGTCAAGGACGGCGTACCATGGGTTTTTTTCAGCTCAACGATCCAAGGCCAATGCTGCGGATGAGGTGATCTCCAGAATCAACAGCAAGCTAAGCCAGTTGGAAGCGGAATTAGCGTCAATTAATTCCGCCCATGCAACTATTGAATTTAGTCCCGACGGCACGATCATTGATGCGAACGATATTTTTCTTTCGTTCATGGGGTATTCACTAACCGAAATTACGGGCCAACCGCATTCAATCTTTGTGGATCGGGTCGAGGCTAAGTCGGAAGAATGTCGTGGGTTTTGGGCAACACTCCGTCGGGGGCAAGCTCAAGTTCGCGAGTTCAAACGAATCGCAAAGGACGGCCGAGAAGTTTGGATCGCAGGATCCTATCTGCCGATCTTGAACGATGAAGTTAAAGTGGTAAAGGTTGTCATGCACGCCTCAGATATTACCGCAGAAGTTGAAAAGAAGCACAATCAATTGGCCCAGTTAGAGGCCATCAATCGTTCCCAAGCTGTGATCAGCTTTGATCTTGATGGGACGATTCTTCACGCGAACGACAATTTTCTACAGGCAATGGGTTATTCATTAACCGAGATTCGTGGGCAGCATCATCAAATTTTTGTAGACCCCAGCGAACGCGCGACGGAAGATTACCGACAATTCTGGAAGTCGTTGGGGCGAGGAGAGTACAAAGCAGGTGAATTTAGGCGTATCTCCAAGTCGCAGAAGGAAGTTTGGATTCAGGCGTCCTACAATCTAATTCTGGATACCAACGGTAGATGCCACCAAGAATATTGAGAAATCCGTGACTGAGATTCAAAGCAATATCGCTCGGGTTGTCTCTTCGACCACGAATATTACCGAAAGTGTTTCAGACGTAAATGTAAACATGACCACCATCGCTGCGGCCGTCGAGCAACAATCGGGTACCATGCGTTCGCTAAGCGAGACAGCGAACCAACTGCGAGATTGACGACAGGGAACAGTCGTATTTGGTGATTGAGTTAGCAGGATTATTTAAAACGAATCCCAAGCGGCCATCTTGCGGGGACACTCTTAAGAGGGCTTGGGGTTGGTCGTGTTGCCAAGTTCCTAGTCTATCGATTCAGAATCAATTTCGCGACGCGGCCGGCAGACATAAATGCCCCTTGAATCGAACCGGTATCTAAGAAGTCTCCGCATTGATAAAGGCCGTCTTGAATTCGGGCATCTTTTTGCACAGGTGAGAGGTGCGGCGGATTTTGTCTAGGAAGTGAGTAAGGGACCGAATAAGTTTTTAAGTGACGGCAGTCTTTTAGCTCTGCACCAAACCATTGACTTAATTGACTTTTCACGGCTTCTGTTAAGTTGTCGCCATAAAGAGCGTCGGCATTTAGCACCGAGACGGAAATCAGTGACTGGCCTTGGGGTGCATAACTGGAAGCGACGGAACTGGGAATGCACATGTTGCTAATAGGCCCCTGCCCCGAACCATTTAGTATCAACGTGCGATTCGCAAAACTGGTTTTCGCAGCAGCAAAATAAAGGCATGTCACTCCATTCCAAGACTGGTCCTCCGCTGGTTTACCCCCCCGGTTTCCTAATAAGTACTTGGTTGTAGGCGCAGGCGTTGCTAATACGATGTGGTCAGCCTCTAGTTGCTGGCCGTCGGCTAAAGTGACTATGCCAGTTTGAACATGACTGACGGGTGTGTTGAGACGAATGGAGTCGGAGGGCAAGGCACTGGCCAGTTGTCTGGGAATTTCACCCATCCCTTTTTCGGGCAATGCCACATTACCGGCGGAGAACATTTTGAAAACAAATTCAAACATGCGGCTGGACGTTTCAAGTTTGTCCTCCAAAAATACTCCACTAAGAAATGGGCGAAAGAATGATTCGATAATTGTTGGTGAAAAGCCTCGGTTGCGAATCGCCTGGAGGGTCGTCGTTTCCGGGCGATCATAGATTTCTTCTAATGAACGTCCCAACAGCTGGTTTTTTAGTTTCAAGATTCGTAGTTTGTCACCGATCGTGGCCAAGGGCGAAAATAAAGTCGACAATGCATGTTGAGGTTGGCGTAGCGGGTCGGCAAAACGGTACCATCGATTGTTCTTTTGAATCAATGCACCTGGATCAAACGGTTGCAAATTCAACGCGTTATAATCCAGCACGCTTTGGGCTTCGGGATACGCGGTCAATAGCACCTGAAATCCGTGGTCCAAAAGGAAACCATCCACCTGGTCGGTTTGGACGCGGCCGCCGATTCGATCGCTGGCTTCCAGGATTTGGCATTCAATTCCAGCTTCGCTAAAATGTTTTGCACAGCATAGTCCGGCCAAGCCAGCACCAACGATCAGGGTTTTGGGTTCACTCATGTGATGAAGTCAATAAGTTAAAAAGGGGAAAGATCGAATCTAAAACTTTTAGTTTATTCGGGTTCGACTGATGAGATCGTTATTCCAAAGGTCATCCGCACAGTCGGCCCAAGTCAAACCATCTTGGCTTGACTAAAAAAGTTCGCGTTGCAGGGGGGCGATCACCTGAGTTTTGGGTTGCAGTGAACCAAGTATTCGTCCTGCAGCAGCCATACCACTTAAAAAGGCGCCTTCAACGCGACTGCCCTTCGCCCAATCTCCGCAAGCAAAAACGTTCATTTGATCATCGAAGAAACAACCCTCATCCGAAGCTGTCTCGGCAATAGAATACTTCCAACGGTGAGCCATCTGAAGCCCGGGTGTGATCGGTTTCAGGGCTGTCGCAAGCCAAAATCGATTGAGCAACTGTTTGGCAACTTCAGCCGCAGGTTGATCCCAGTTTTCCTGCGTCCAGCTAGGTTGTGCGTGTAGAACCAACGTCTCTAGACTGTCGTTGCGACCAGGTTTTGTGCTATTGCGGGCAGCCCAAGATAGCACCGAATCGTGAACGAAGGCTCCACCCCAATCCACAGGCAGCGGTTGTTCCAAAGCGATCATCGCGGCCCAACAGGGTTGCATTTTTAGTGAAGCAAAGTGGTGGGTCAGTCCGGGGAAGTTTCGTAAGATCACAGCGGTCTGTTCTGCGGGTGCCGACACGATCACTTTGTCAAATGGGCCATGCAGGGTATCAGTTAAGGTATCAGTTAAGCTGTCAGTTAAGCTGTCAGTTAAGGTATCAGTCTGGTAGACAAGGTTTAAACCTTGGGGACCTTGAGTGACGGAAGTTACTTGAACCTGCCAATGAACGTCAAGATCCGTAGCCAAGTGCTTTCCAATGGCGTTCATGCCAGGCACACCCACGAATCGATCGATCGGTCGAGATTCCGATTCAACGCGGCCATCTTTCAAAACAACCAACTTCACTGGTCGCTGCGCGTTGGGCGTCCCTTGCACCCATTTTGCCGCGATACCTTGTTGGGTCCAAGCCTCTAGATAACGCAAGAATCTGGGATCTCTCGCCGTGAAATACTGAGCTCCATGATCGAATTGAATTCCATCATCGGTTCGACATGTCGACATGCGACCACTGACTCCGCGACTTTTTTCGAAGACGGTGACTCTCAGTCCGTGATCGGCCAGTGTCCGAGCCGCGAATAGACCGGCCATCCCTGCTCCGACCACCGCCACGGTTGGAATCGGATCGAAGCGAGGGGTGGAAACCTGCCGTTGATAGCCGCCAACGTCAAGACGTGCAGCGTGAAGAGCGGTAGGACGAGGCCGGACTGAGCCAAGTATCTCCACCTCGGGTTGGAAAGGCCGATCAAATTGCCCCAGGCACCATAGCAGGCCACCATAGGATGCAGGGTCGCGACCATCTAGTGCATATCGATGATTGAGATCAATCATCAATTCTAAAGCGACTTTCGGATCCTTGGTCCACTTTAGAAACGCTTTGCCCCAGGTCATGCGAACGTTGTTATGCAGTTCGCCTTGCCGAATTAGCGATAACTGAGCGGCATTCCAAAACGCATCATCGGTCTGGCCACGAGCCAGGGTTTCCCAATCGTAGATAGTGTCGCGATGATCGTGATGATGTGCTTGTAACGTTTGTCGAGCCCAATCGGGAAGCGCCGACCATTGGTCATGGTCGGGTCGATGGAAACAAAAAGCGTAGGCAAGTTCACGCCAAATCAGCAGTTCATCTAAGAACTTTTCAGCTCCCGCTGCTTGAATTTCAGCCGCCTCGCGAGCCAATCGCATGGGAGACACCATGCCATAATGTAGGTATGCCGACATTCGACTGACGCCGTTTTCAAGCGGGTTGTTCCGCCGTTTTGCATAACCTTTGAATCCCGATCTCTTGAATTGATTCCAGCGATCGTAGCCGGCCGTTGAACCGCCAGTCGTGTCCACGACGGGGGCAACCCCATGGTCAATTTGACATTGGCTTACCAATTGGGCAAGGTTGGCTTTTTGCAGATCGATCGAATGAAACGGCAATGTGGACAGGTCGAAAGGAGTCGGCGTGATTGTGGAATCCGGCCAAGGTTTGCCAACATTATCACGATAGAATTTTGCCGTTGCGCTTCGGAATTCGAACGCGCGAGTGAATGCCTTACCAACCGTTTGCATCGGTGCCACACACGCGCAGTCGACACAGAGAACCGTAGGTTCAGAACCATCTTTCGGCAATTGAGCGATGAGCCGATTTAGGAAATGTCGCGGTGGATCAACCGGCATGTCTTCGGTGATCACAACCGCAGCGGTCTTAGCCAATTCCACCAAGGGTTTTCTGCTGCCCAGAGTGGGTAGGCCTGCATTCGTAGGTATTGATGTGCCGCTTCCTTCGCGACTAGGGAATCCGTCGTCGGTTTCTAAATAGAAGGCATAGGAAATATTCGCGGCCGCCAGTTCGGCTTGTACCTCACGGGCTGCCTGCAGAATAAATGTGTGGTGCCGATCGGATGCATAGGGATATCGTTGACTAAGTCCCTGGTAAACCAACAGGGGTAGATTCATGCGATGGGCAATCTCGATTGCCACGTCCAGTGCTGGGTTCTCTTGGGTTCGCAAGGCGGAGCGCATCCAGTAGAGAACGCAAGCGAATCCCTGGTAGCGGCTGGCCGTTGCCTCAGGATACGACTGGTTCCCAGCCGCTTGGTCGGTTGCATTTACCCATCGGGTTCGCGATTGCAAGTGAATTGGCAAGGCTTGGATCAAAGGATGCGGCATACGAATGCTTATCAAAATGGGTCGAGGCGATGGGCGGGCAATTTGCAGAACTTTACTGCAGAACCAGTTCGAAAATAGGGGACCGCAACGATTCAACCAAGACAACCAGAACGATGACCCCACTCACCGTCTGAGGTAACCTGAAAACCAGTGAATTGGTCTGTTACTTTGACAACGAGAATTCGGTAATTAGCAATTCATACATGCAATCGAGTTCTTGACCGTCGCCGATTCCAGCAGAAATCGCCTGACCAATTTTCTGACGGGCAATTCTGTAACTAGAAATTCCGTAACTAGAAATTCCGTGACTAGAGATTCCGTGACTAGAGATTCCGTGACTAGAGATTTTGTGACTAGAGATTTTGTGATTGGCAATCTCGGTTGCTTGTTCCATCGTGGGCAACCAAATCATGGCAGATTTTAAGGTTTCCAACGACCCGAAGTACTCGACAAAGCATGGGAAGTTCAAGAAAAAGTAGACCCTATCTTGAAACGGCGATTTTGGGCGGATCGTTCTCTGCGGATCCCAAGCGTATTGCCCGATTCTGGGTTCCCAGGGCAACCCAGCCTGCTTTAATTGCTTCGCCAGTCGCAGTTGGTTTGAAGTAAACATGAGATCAACGTCCGGAAATTGAGTCGCGAATGCGGGTAATCCCTGTAACCGTATGCCGATCAAAGCCAGTTCGACTTCGCCCAGCCAGCATAACCATACGATCAAGGGAAACCGGAAAAGCAATATGAAATTCACAAGTCAGGAAATTGAGACCGCCCAGCGTTTGAAGGAAAAGGGCTTGTACTGGCAACCCAGCGTGGGGCACTTTGTCTGGGACCAAGTGGATTTGATGAAGTGTGAATCTCCATTTCATGACATGGTGTTTTACATCTTGGATTTGAAGCACTTTTTGCGCCGATCCAAGACCATTGAACGACTACAGCAGGACCTGTGTTGGCTTCCCACTTGGTACGATGCCAGGCAAATTCTGCGGCACCAAGGGGTGACCGACGCTCAGGTGCAGTCGCAACTGGTCGATTCACGAGCGATCGAACTTGGCAGCGAACGGCTTTGTCTCTATCAAATGATTGAAGCAACGCTAGGTCCAACTCAAGTGGATTCAAACAGCCAACCGATCGCCGCTGTCTGATCCTGCGATCGTGCAGTCCCGGTGTTGCGAGCGATGTTTCGGATTGTGAAACGAAGGCCAAGAAAACTAGGTTGCGGTAACTGATTCTTAGGAGAATGAAAATGAGTCACTTTGTAATTGCTGGCGGAAGCCACGGTATTGGTTTCGAATTAACCAAGCGATTGGTTGCTGCGGGGCACCAAGTCAATGTTCTATCTAGGACCCACACTCAACTAGAAGGTGTCCCCAACGTACAACACTTCTGTTGCGATTTTTCAACGGATTCAGTCCCTGAAGAAGCGATCCCCGATCAGATTGCTGGGATCGTCTACTGCCCAGGGTCAATTAATCTGAGATCTTTTCGCAGTATGAAGTTGGAGCAAATTCGCTCGGATTTCGAGCTGAACGTGATGGGAGCGATCAAGTTCATTCAAGCCTGCCAGTCCAAGTTGAAGCCCCAGCAACCAGGGCAAACCACAAGCATCGTTTTGTTTAGTACCGTTGCCGCTGGGACCGGAATGCCCATGCATGCTTCGGTGGCGGTCAGCAAAAGTGCGCTCGAGGGATTGACTAGAACCTTGGCCGCGGAGTTGTCTCCGCATGTGCGAATCAATTGTATCGCGCCTGCTTTGACTGATACGCCGTTGTCAGAGCGCCTGCTTTCAACGGAAGAGAAGCGCCAGGCGATGGCTTCCAAGTACCCTCTGAAGCGAATCGGAACGGTCGAAGACATGGCCGGGATCGCAGAATTTTTGCTATCGCCAAACAGCAGTTGGATCACTGGTCAAGTGATTGCAGTTGATGGCGGTATGTCCACAGTACTGAGTTAGTTGAGCTTAGTCGCATTGTTCTTAAAGCCCAGTTCAAACGCTATTCCTGAGAACACCGTCTTCCCTAACATCGTCTTCCCTAACATCGTCTTCCGTAACACCGTCTTCCGTAACACCGTCCCTAACAACGCTGTTGGGGCTAAGTGTTACGTGGTGTTTTGCTACCCAACTACTAAATTCGAGGCCTTGTTGAAAAGACGATTTTTACGCGATCAGAAAAGTGTCAGGCAACAACGTTCTCATCTTCGAGAAATCACCCTCTGGCTTTTAGCAGTTCGTGGTGTAGCAGGCCGCAATTCTATTGATGACCGCCGTCTATTCTGAATGATTCATGGCTTGCAAACCTTCGACCAAAGCTTTGTATTCGTCGCGACAGCAAGGGCATTGTCCCAAATGGGTTTCTACCGCAACTAGGGCCTCAGGAACCGAACGAGCGGTCAGTTGAACTTCGGCAAATTCGGCGATGTATGCGAAACATTCGTCGCAATTAAGACAGTCGGGTTTGCAGGATTTCACCAAACCTAAAAGCTTATCGATTTGCTCTTTTGAAAGCGGCATTGTGTTAATTCCTTAGGCGAAAATCGCGTTGATATCTTCCGCCGTAATCCCGGCCCGTTCCAATCCCTCACGCAGTCGCATCCGTGCGTCGTGAACCAATTTATAGATTGCGTTACGATTGCTATGAGTTCGTGCTGCGATTTCTTCTACAGGCAGCCCTTCCAATAACGCCCGAATGGCTAATTTCTGCTTTTCGGTTAAATCGGTATCAATCAATGCCTGCAATGTTTGCAAGACTGATTCCTGTTGCATCCCAACGACCGGAGAAATTTGCGGATCAATTGCGATATCAATTTTTCCTGATTCGCGTTCGGTGATTGCATCTAACGATACATCCTTGTAGCGTTTTCGGCGCAGTTCGCTAATTCCGATTCTAATGGCAATCGACATCGCCCAAGTCGTGAATTTACTGCGACCTTCGAACTTATCTAAAGATTCCAAGATCTTCATGATAGCCTGTTGGGCGACATCTTCAATCACCGAAATGCCGCCATATCGATGTGCTAATGCCCTGGACAGTCCACGCACCAGCAGGTCCCGCAATTCTGCAATTGCAGGGTCCCGCTGGTCAGGCGGTCCGTTTAAACGGTTTAACCAAGGGTCGTGTTCAGTATCATGAGTCAATCCAAAATTCCCTATCAATGGGAGTCGACCTGGGTTGGGGAACTTACCTGGATTCTGCCAAATTCTGTACTGGGCGTCTACCAAGCGGCTGACCATTTTGCGGAAACCAACGGTTCGAATGCCATTGGGTAGATCAGCTACCGCAGCGTTTGGGTCTGAGCTTCTGTCACACTGCTGGATCAGCAAAATGCTTAATCTCTAGGCGCAGGGCGAAGGTAACCCATTGCCTTTTTGATAGTCAAGGGGAACAGTCCCAGCAGGATCAAGGCGGCCAGGAGTTGCGGGGATAGGATTCCGTTGGCTCCTTTCTCGGCCAACGTGTTTAAGTCTGGTACGCTGGAACCGGCGTACACGAAAACCATGGTGCCAGGGATCATTCCAAGTTGACTGACCCACCAAAAGGTGCGAACTTTCATTGGTGTTAGCCCCATGACGATGTTGATTACGAAAAATGGAACTGCCGGTATCAAGCGAAGGCTAAACAGATAGAACGCCCCTTCTTTTTTAAGGTTTTCATTGAACGCGCTTAAACGCTGTCCGAATCGACTTTCCACCAGGTCACGCAGTAGGTAACGACTGAGCATAAAAGCCAAAGTGGCTCCGGTGGTCGATGCAAAGCTGACCAGGAAGAAGCCGCTGATGAAGCCAAAGTACCAAGCAAAGACTAACGACAGAACCGCGGCTCCAGGTAGAGATAGCCCTGTTACTGCCGCATAAATCAAGAAAGCCAGCCCATAAACCAAAACGGGTTGATTTTGCTGATATTCACGTAGTTGAGATTCTTGTTGGGCAAGGTTTTCCAAGGTTAATTGATCGCCTACTTGAACGTAGATCACACCGGCAACCACCAAGACAATCGCAAGAACGGTCAGTTTTTTAAACAGCTTCCCCTTATCAGCGGTTTCAGCGATTGGATGTTCGTGAGTCTCCTGGATCGCGGAAGGATCGTTATCGTATTGATAGCTGGCATCTTCATCGCTGTTTGTCATTTCCGCACCTTTTCTAAATCTTTCAACATGGATCCATCAATGAGATACGTAACCGACGCAGGTCAAGAGTAAAGCTTACGGGTAGCATGCTAGAAAATCCCGGATGTCTGGGGAATACTATGGTCCCAACGGTCCAATCACAGAGTTGCTAGAAAATCTTTGACGCTTGGTACTGACTTCAGTAGGCAGTCGAGGCATGCCGGGCCCGAAAGTTCTATTTTGCTGGTCGTGGTCGTTTGTAGGAAGGATGTTTTGGACTGCCGCCGGTGTAGGGTGCTTTGTCGAATAAATCGCCCTGCCCTCTAGCGCGTGGGTCATTGGTTTGTTTTTGGATTGCGGCTAATTCTGTTTGCAACTGTAACTTTTGACCGGAAAATTTTGGCGACTGGGCAACGTTGATCATTTGATCTGGGTCGGTCGCAAGGTCATAAAGTTCTTCCGCGGGGCGTTTCGCAAATGCCAAATTGTAAAGCCTTTGGTTTTCGGGACTGTCGTCTTTGTGCTGGATCATGTAAGTCTTAGTGGGGCCATTGTCACTGTCTGAATACCAACTTCCTGGAATGAACGCTTGGTCGAAGTTTGGTGTCCCACTGGGCCAGCGATCGGGTTCGTAATTTTGAATGTATAGAAAATCGCTGGTCCGAATTCCTCGGCAAGGGTAACCGCCGCTGTCGGGGGCTTCTTGCGAAGGCACGTGCCGTTCCTTGCCAAAGTAAACCGTGGTTCGATCCGAATCATTCCCTTGAAAAATGGGCAGCAACGATCGTCCGCTAATAGAATCGGGAACCGCGACGCCTGCAATGTCAAGGAACGTGGGTGCCAGGTCGATCAAGCTAACTAGGGCGTCGGTGCTTCGTGAGGGCGGTATCGATTTCGGGAAGCGAATGGCCAACGGGACTCGGCTGCCTGAATCATAGATGTGACTTTTGCAGCGTGGAAACGGCATGCCGTGGTCGCCAGTCATCACAATCAGCGTGTTGTCGAGTTGGTCGGACTTCTCCAGCAATGCGACCGCTTCGCCAATCAAGCGATCAAACCGCTGGACTGCGAAGTAATAGTCTGCGACGTCGCCGCGAACCATTGGGCTGTCTGGAAAGCAGGCAGGAAGCTGTATCGTTGCCAAATCGATTCCATTTTCTTCGCCACTACCTAATGAGTACGGTCGGTGCGGATCGCTGCTGCCCAGCCAAAAACAAAAAGGCTTATTTGGATCCCGTTGGCTGTAGAACTGACCAAACGATTTATAGGCTGTTCCGCCCAGCGGTCGCGTTTTCGTCTCTGGGACGCCTGGCCCCCAACACTTTCCCGTTCTGCCGGTTTGGTAGCCAGATTTTTCAAGCAGTTGAACATAAGTTGATTCGCTGTCAGGAAACGAACCGTAAAGATTTCCAGCGACGCCCAATTGCCAGTGGTAGCGTCCGGTTAGGATTGCCCCTCGTGATGGCGTGCACGACGGCGAAGAAACAAACGCTTGGCGAAACAAAATTCCTTCGCTTGCCAATCGATCAAAGGCTGGCGTATGGACGGCGGGATCGCCGTAGGCGCCGGCATGTGGCCAGCCCCAATCGTCTGCGATCGCCAAGAGGATGTTGGGCCGTTTGTCCGGTTCTTGGGCGTCGCATTGGTTGCCGCAAGACAGAACAAGTGAAAGTCCCATGCTCAACAGTAACAGGAGAAAGTTTGATGTTCGCATGGTTCTGCCTTGGGATTGATGAAGATCGCTCTACATTTAAAGCGTTGGGTCGAAAAACAAGTCTACTCAGAAACAACCTAGGGGCCACGCAGAGACCCGGACTGGGTTAACGTCTCGACGGTTGAATTTACGCCAGGTGAGATTTTCCGTTGGTTGGCTGGAGATATGGGGCAGCAGGTGAAGGTTTGGGGCAGCAGGTGGAGTGTCGCCAAAGGCCTTGATTCCGTAGTTCCTGACCAGCAAACGCAGTCCCAGTATATCAGACTTTCATGAAAGGGACTTTGTTAAAGGTGTTATCGATAGGGTCCAACCCTCTTGCCCGAAAGCGCAAGATGGCAATGTGAATAAGGTTAACAATCCGATGTATCACGATGTTTTCTTCAGTGTGAGTCAGGGCGTTCGCCCCATCTGGCGGGTGTGAACTTGGGTTTGGGGCGCGGTGTTAGAAGTCAGTTGTTGCAAGCGGGTTCTGAATTTCGGTCTAGCTAGATAGAATTGGGGCCAGAATTGCCTAGACGTTGATTAGGGTATCCACTGGTTGCCAAGCGGTCGACAAACGGCAACCCCTTGGATCCGTTTAGAAAATATGGGAAACGATTGGCAATGCAATACTTTGAACATCAATTCGATCGCGTGGAAGATTACCTGCACCATCGGGCGCCCTATTTGTTGGTGGATCGGATCGTGTCGATTACCAACCAAAAGATCGTTACTGAGACAACGTTAACAGGGTCCGAGTTCTTCATTGCCGGCCATTTCCCGGGTGCTCCGATTTTGCCGGGTGCGATGATGCAAGAGATGACGACTCAAAGTGCAGGGATCTTGATTGCCGCGAAGTACAATCCCATGAAAGAGTACAATACTAACGACCCGTTCTTCAATGAATATGCGTTGGGTGTTTTAGTCAAGGTTAAGCGGGCTCGCTATCGTGGATTTGCTCGGCCTGGTGATGTGTTGAACATCGAAGTTGATTTGATTGAAAAGGTTGGCGAAGCGTTTGAATTCAGTGGCCAAATCAAGGTTAACGGCAAGTCAATCACTCAGAACTGTTTCCAATTGACAAACATTCCTTCTCGCACGTTGCAAGGAAACGCTACAGACGAAACATGAGCATAGGTTTTTTCACACAAGTGATTACTCGTTGCCGATTACTCGTTGGCGATTAGTTGTTGGATTGGCGAATCGGTGAAGGCTGTTGCGTTCGGTTTACCAGTGATGTCTACGGCTGTGGGTTATCGGCCGCTTCGTTAGTGGAGAAAAGCTGCTTTACGGCGTCGGCGAATCGTTGCGAAGAATTCTGGTCGTAGGGAAAGTAAAGTGACGGTTCGATCAACTCGACTTCGATGACTGCGATCTGGCCGTTGGGCAAGTAAACCAAGTCGACTCGAGCATAAAGCAGCGTGGTGCCAATTGATTGGATAACGTCGTCTCCCAAGGCGATCAGATCGTCGTTAGGTTGATGTGCAACGATGGTTCCGCCGTGTTCTTCCTGGACTCGGAAGTCACCTGTTTTGGGTACTTTCAAGATGCTGTGACTGTACTGGCCCGCGAAGTAGAACAGCGAATATTCGCCTTGTTGCACAATCGAAGGCAGGAAGGCCTGGGCCATCAATGGATGATTGGCGAATGCCGCAAGTGCTTGGTCCTGCGATTGTTTTTCCGCATCGCTTGTGCAGTTCTTTGTGATCCGGTACGTGTCATCTGCATTGGCGCCGACGGTCGGCTTGACCACAATCGTGTCGGTTTGAAAATGATCGAACAAGCTTGGAAGGTTTTCGACCGTTAGTCCGTCTAGCCACAACGTGGGAACGATCGCAATGCCTTGTGTGGCTAGGTCTTTTAGGTAGGTCTTATCTAAGTTCCATCGCACAACTTCAAGTGGATTTTCTAATCGTGCGGAGCTCGCGTCGATGGTCTTTAAGGTGGCCAAGAACTGGGCGGGATCGTTTTGGTAGTCCCAAGTGGACCGGATGACGACCAGGTCATATTGATTCCAATCCACGTCAGGTTTCCGCCAAGGAATTTCTTCCACCGTCCAGCCCAGTTCAGACAGTGGTGGTAAAGTTAGATAGTCGTAGGCGTAGAATCCATCCATGCAATCCATTGTCAAGAACGCGCAACGTCGTTGATTCATCGGGGATTTCCAAGTGGGATATTTGTGCAGTGAAAGCGTTGTGGGTTTTGATCGGCTGCACAGTTTAACGCAATGTGGCACTTTTTAGAATCAAGCATGCTGAAGCTTATGCTACGTGGGTTTTGCGATTTCGTCGGAAAAATTGGATGGCGGTCCATGAAAGGAAAAGGCCGTAGGTCGTTGTCCCAATGAGCAACGCCCCCGAGTAAATTGACAAGTCGAAGCGTGCCCGACCCAGAATCGTTTGCAAGATGGAGAACGCCAGAAAAAGCCCGAATACAACTGCCAGGCCGAGCGTCAGCTGTTGGGACTGAGGTTGGCTAAAGCCCAATCTGTTCTGGAACCATACCGTCAGGGGCAACAATTGGATTGCATGGATTGCTAATCCATGTGGAAATTTTGCGACTCCAGCGGCTCCAACCATTTCGGGTTCAAGTCCCATTCGGATTTGGCGGTGCCCCCAATACGAAATCAAGTATCCAATGATGCACGAGGCAATTAAATAGACCATCCCCGCGCGAATGGCAATTTTCATGTCAGTATTGGTATTCACGGTTTGGAAGCATCGGATGGTCAGCCACAACAAAATTCCCACCGCCACACTGATTAAGATCGTCATCGCCCCTTCAACACCACGATCAAATGGGTTATCCGAGTGAAAGTGAGATCGCACCGAACGCCAGGTTTGCATCGAAATCAAAAAGACTTCGGCGGTTAGCGTGACTGCCAATGTTCCAGAGGCCGCAAGGTCGAATCTTCGACTCGGTAATACGCGAAAAAGCCAGCCAGCCGACCAAGCGGTTAAGCCTGTGGAAATGCCAAACAGGATCGGCTTGCGAAGCGATAGTGAACCTTCCCAGGTTGGCTTAACGTCAGTCAAGAATTGCGCAAGATAAATTCCCGCGTGGATGATACCGGCGGCCAACATGATCAGACCACTGGTTTTACTGATCGTGGCGGGAAGACCTGGATGCAAAGGTCGCATGGATTTTCACATGGTTCATAAAGTTGGAACTGGAACTGAAGAATCGGGCAGTTCGGCGACAACCTTAGTGCCGCCAAAGTGACCGCAGATGTCAAGGTCAGCTTAACCTTGGGCTATGAGAATCCAAAACCGCCCTTGCATCAGTCTGGCCAGATTTTCTGCTACGAACGACCGCCAAGAAGTATGCTACTGGCCAATGTATTCGGGTTGATCAGGGGCTTGTTGAATCTTCTTAATGATTTCTTTCATCCGATTGACTTGGTCAGCATTTTGGCTGGCAATGTTATCTTGCTCGGCTGCGGAGGCGGATAAGTCGTACAAGGCACCAGGTGCAACCAACGGTACAGTCGTCCATGGCCCTAGATTTTCGCGAACTTTCCCGGCGGGAATCCACTTCCAGTCTCCCATTCGAATTGCCAATCGACCCGCTTCGTGAATCAGGTGTGGTCGCCCAATATTGCTTTTCCCAAGTAAGACGTCTACCGCATCGCGGCTGTCCGAACAGGCACCTTGCGGAATATCAGTGCCAGCGATCATTGCAAGACTGCGTGCCAAATCGATCTGCCCAAAAAGGGCATCGGAAGTCGTGCTCGCCTGAATGTGTCCCGGCCAACGGATCACCATCGGGATTCGGGTTCCTCCTTCAAATAGCGAATACTTACCGCCGCGAATTGAACTTTGATCCACCTTGCCACTGGGCAGGTGATTGCCCAGGTTCTCATTTGCCAAATCGTGGTAGCCGTCGTCCAAGACAGGTCCATTGTCTGATGTGAAAATGACGATCGTATTCTCTGTCAGTTTTTCCTGTTCCAGTTTGTCAAGGATTTGGCCGACACACCAGTCCAGTTGCAACATCGCATCACCCCGCGGACCCAAGCCCGACTTGCCTGCAAATCGTGAATGGGGGACTCGGGGAACATGAATGTCATGCGTGGAAAAGAATAGAAAGAACCGTTGTGTTTTGTGCTGGTCGATAAACTGATGCGCCTTGTGGACGATGACATCAGCCATGTCTTCATCGATCCAACGAGCCTTTTGACCGCCAGTCATCCAGCCGATCCTGGAGATGCCGTTTACGATCGTTTGGTTATGACCGTGAGACCATTTTTGTTTCAAGCGGTCTTGAGCTTCGGCTCCGGAGGGGCTGGGGTCGATGCGTTGTTTGTAGCTAACCTGGATTGGGTCGGCTGGATCTAAATCGACCACCCTGCCCTGTTCCAGGTAAACACAAGGCACGCGATCACCGGTTGCGGGAATTAGAAAATGATAGTCAAAGCCAATTTCGTTGGGTCCTGGCGTCACCTTTTTGTTCCAGTCTACGGGACCATCGCCTAGACCCAAGTGCCACTTGCCAACCACGCCCGTTTGGTAGCCGGCGGTTTGAAGTACCGAAGCCATGGTGGTGGTTCCGGTTTTGATGACCATGTTTGCATCACCTGCTGCGATGCCTGTTCCCTTTTGCCGAAAGGCGTAAGTCCCGGTCAGTAGCGCAAATCGGCTGGGTGTGCAGGTTGCTGCCGAACAATGGGCATCGGTCATGCGCAAGCCTTGAGCTGCAATTCGATCGATATTGGTTGTCTTCAGCGTGGTTTGGCCATTGCAGGAAACGTCTCCATAGCCCACATCGTCCGAGTAAATTAGAACGATGTTGGGCTTCGGGTTTTCATTGCAAATCGTCGCTGCGAGAATTGAACCCGTGAGATTTTCGCCGCAGCATTGCAATGCGATTAAAGCCAGCACCCCTTTGGCAAAAAGGTCACATGCATGAGCGAAACATTGAAACATTGAATTAGATCCCAAACAAACCCGGAAGCCCCGTAAGCATCGTTCCCAAAATTGTAGTCGCTGCCAATTGCCTTGGGAATCAACAGTCCAGTGGTGTGCGATTTCAGGTTGACGGTGCTGCCCGCTTGTTCCAATGCCAATGCACAATTCCTGTGTGCGGCAATCCTGATGATACTGGGGATTTAGACGGTTGCGCGAATACTCAGTGAACGCTCGCGGCCCAGTACGATATGATCTAAAACCTCGATGCCTAACAACTTTCCTGATTCGGTTAAGCGGTCGGTCACCGCATGATCGGCGCGACTGGGTGTGGGGTCACCCGAAGGATGGTTGTGTACCAAAAGAATCGATGCGGCAGCGTCTTTGATTGCGGCACGAAAGACTTCGCGTGGATGAACTAAACTGGAATCCAAAGTCCCAGTTGTAATCATGTGCGTGTCAATGATTTGATTTTTTGTATCGAGTGTAACGATATGGAACTCTTCTTGTTTCGCGTCTTGGATTAGGCGTGAGAAGTGTTTTTGACAAAAAACGACCGCGTCCTCACTGCCGGTGATTTTGGTCAAGACTTTGGTTGCCGCCAATGCCGCGATTCGTCGTCCTAGTTCAATGCCTGCCATGATTTGGCAGAATGCCGTTTTTTCGACGGCGACGCTAATGCTTTTTAATTCGCCTCGGCCGGCAGTGGCTAATTGTTCCAAGCGTCCATTGAATGCTTTGGCAACCTTTTCGCCGGCCATGATCGCCGATTCACCGGGACGACCGCTGCGCACAAGGATTGCGATCAATTCCGAGGTGCGAAGTTGTTCAACCCCCATTGCTAGTAAGCGTTCACGCGGACGGTCTTCTTGAGGTTGGATCTTAATTTGATTTCCGAACAACTTATCATCCAACCAACGCTTTACCGAAAATTCACCCTTGCCATTGTTCCATCGCAACAAGGGATCAGCGGCCTCTTGAACCAGCCACCCCTGTTGCACCAATTCATTAACGATTCGCGACACAAACATGCCGGTTTCAGGTTGCACCGCTTGTTTCACGCTATCCAGGTCAAAGCAAATTTGCTGGGATAGGTATTCGACCACCGGTCGGTAACGTTCGTAACGCCCAGCGACCGAATCTTTGTTGGGTTGAGCTTCCGTCATGACTTTGCCACAAAAATTCCAAAGCTGCACTATCGGCGGCCATTGATAATCCAAAACAAGTTAACCAGTCTAAAGTAACCAGGTTGATGTTTCGACCCGCAGATCGCAAATTGTGACTAAGTTTGGCAGTCGCAGGTCCTTAGACCGGGACAGAAAGCAGAGATAAGGAATCTCCCATTGGAATATCGTTAGGGATGGGCTCCAGGCAGCAGGAACGGCTGGCAGCCAAGGCGTAAACGTGACGGCCAGGATCTCGGACGAAAAGACACTTTATGGATCGAATGCGTTACACTGTCCGCGAAGTTTTGACAAATCGATGTTGGGCCGAAGACTGGAAAAACAGACGATGGAAAAGAGAAAATTGGGCAAAACCGGAATGGCGGTCACGCCGTTGGGGTATGGAAGTATGGGGTTGCGCGGGCCAAGAACGTGGGGCGTTCGAGTGGTTGAAGAAGATGCGGCAGACCGCTTCTTGAATCAGGTTCTGGATAGCGGAATTAACTTTATTGATACGTCGCCTGATTACGGAATTTGTGAACAGCGAATTGGCGATTACATAAGTGCACGTCGCAGCGAATACTTTCTGGCAACCAAATGTGGGTGTGTTTATCAGGAGGTAGATAATCAACTGCAGATTGTTCACGTGTGGGACAAAGAGGTGGTTCGCAGAAACTTGGAAACCAGCCTGCAACGAATGAAGACAGACTACGTGGATGTTTTGCAATTTCATGGCGGCGATGCTGCCGCTTTGCAGCAGGCTGGGTTGATTGAATTGTTGATCGATTTCAAGCGGCAAGGTGTGATCAGGAACTTAGGAGTGTCCACCAAGATACCCAACCTTAAGGCACTGATTGATTTGCAGGTCTTCGACACCTTTCAGATTCCTTATTCGTGCTTGGATCGTACGCACCACGAATTGATTTCCAAGGCGGCAGCGGTTGGCGCTGGGGTCATCATTCGCGGCGGTGTAGCGCAGGGTGGACCTGATGCTGTGATTCAACGACAGGCAAATAATCGAATCTGGGAATTGGCGAAGCTTAGCCAGTTGGTGCCCAAAGAAATGACCGCCGCCCAATTGTTGTTGCGGTATACCTTAAGTCACCCTGATTGTCATACAGTTATCGTGGGAACATGTGACCACGGTCATTTGGAAAGCAATATCCAGGCGGTAAAGGCGGGTCCACTGGAAGAAAGCCTTTACGCTGAAATGACACGGCGAGTGATGCAAGTCGAATCTGTTGGGAATGGATCGTGAATCTAGCGAGTCAAAGTCACGGTCTTTAGGCGGTCGGCAATCACTTCCACCGCAGGATCTTTCTCCTGATTGCTGTGGCAAAGGTAGACATGTCTGGCACCTTTAATCGAAGATAGTTCGAATCGATAGTCCAGGTTGCACCGCAGTTGTTCAATGGATGCGATGTTGGATACGATTAGGCATCGTGAGTGATTTTGAATAAACCGAATGGTGTTGACGACATGATTTTCGTCAAAGGATACGGTCTCTTGGTCTGGCATTGCTAATGCTAGACCATAGTCTTCATGTCCGAAAAACACGATGGGTAAATCGTTTAGTTCTTTTTGGCTGTGCAATGCAGCAGTCGCCTGTTGGATGGAACGGAATTTCGAAACACCCGGCAATACTTGGGTCACGATGGTTGAAACAAACATTGTCGCCATCACGCAAGTGCTGAATAATCGGACCTGGGCTTTGGAAGAATCTAGCCAGCTAACCAACGTCAACACAATGGCACCACAACCCAAGAGCAGCGTAAAAGTTGACAGGTCTGTTTGTTTGAAAACAAGCAAGCGGACGATTGCGTAGGCTGTCAGCGCCACCATAAGGGAAACGGCGACCCTTCTAGGGACCGACAGTAGCCACTGTTGTAAGGTTGGAATCTGCAGCCAAACTGGCCAGCGGCTACGAATTGAAGACGCGCCTGGCACCGACAAGTTTACTGAGGTAGCGAAATTCTGGCTTTGGCTTAGAAGAAGTGCTTCTGTGGTCCGTGCTAATAGTAACGCCAGCGCAGGGAAGGCGGGTAAAATGTAAGTTGGCAATTTACTATCGGACAGCGAAAAGAAGCCAACGATCCAGCCGCCCCACAATAGCAAGAACCCCAAGTTGGGCGTTGCAATTTGCTGCATGTGGGAATTCTGACGGCGAAAAAAGGGAATGACCGACGGCAGCAGTAGCGAAGCCGGAAACATACCCAAGCACAGAATGGGACCATAATACCAGAACGGTTCACGATGATTGAATGCATCCGAGAAACGGACTACGTGGTGCTTCCAAAAAAAGTAGACCAGGAATTCTGGTTGCTCTAGTCCCATTGCTAAGAACCAGGGTCCAGCAACCAGCGCGACGATCGCTCCAAAATAGACCCAAGGCACGACCCGAAAGAGTTGCGGCTTCCGGGTTAGCCACATCCAACTTAGCAAAGGCGGCATCGTTAGCACCAGGATCACTGGGCCTTTGACTAAGAAACCAACACCCGCAGCCAATGCCGCTACGGTCCAAAACAGGTAAGAGAACCGATCATTTTGGCAAGCTAGGAAACTGAAAATTAGCACCGTGCAACTGCAAAGTGTGATGGCTGCATCCATCGTCGCATAACGTCCGCAAATCACGAACCCAGTGGAAAGAACCAATAGCATCGCGCCTAACCAGGCGCTGCGAAAGCCTAAGGTACGCCTTCCAAACCAAAAGACTAACATCACCGTCAGGATCGCTGAAAGGTTGCTGACCAATCGAGTTGCCCAAGGGGTGACGCCGAACAAGTGGTAACTGAAGGCAGTGCCCCAGGCAACCGCCGGCGGTTTATCCCAGTAATATTCATGGGCCAAACGCAGCGAAACCCAGTCGCCTGTTTGGTAGATGTTTAAGGCAAGCTGGGCATTCCTGGCTTCGTCAGGTTCGAATAAAGGATAATTTAGGTTTCGACTAAGGACAAAAAGTGTTGTCGCTAGTAAAACCACGAACCCTAATAACTGGGTTGCGGCTTTGGGTTGCGGGTGGGCGGTGTTCACTTGGGGGTCATCGGTGTTTCCCGCAGTCTCCAGTGATGAAGGATTGCTGGCAGGGAACCACTTCCAGTTCCAGCATCGCCGTAGCGTATCAGCGAAGTAGAAAATCTCTTGCTTCCAATCGATGCCTGCGGAAGCTTTGGAGAGGGAAACTATCGATAACGCTGGTTCGCTTGAGGAGTCAATATGTTCAGCCACAAATTCAGCTTGCAAAATGGGCAACCGCTGAACGGATATCGCGGCCAAGATTGAATCGAATCCGCAATGAACTTGGCTGCCGAAGATACGTGGTGCAGTTACCTGAGGTTCTGTGGTCTGGATGGTTGCCAGAAGCGACTTCAACGTGGCGGCATTTTCCCAATACATCATCGCCGGTTGAAGTCTGCCTCTCTTGACTCCAAAACACAGACGCGTGGCCCAATGTTGAAGCCACATGATCCATCGCCAAAAAGTGATTCCCAGTAACGGCGTTTGAATGGCCAGACGAATACTGGTGTGTGATGTGGTCGTGCCGTTGCCCACATTGTCTCCGCGATCGGTGGGCACGCACCATTTCAAGAGTGGTGGGTCTAGCGATAGATTGCCTTCAATGATCGCAATTCGATCGTGTTGGCATTGGTTTATCGCACCCGCTAAGGCGGTGGGGGAATCTTCTGAAATTTCTACGACTTGAATCGCTTGACCATCTAGTTGCTTCTGCAGATGGTTCGCAACTGGTACCTTTGGGTCGGAGACGTTTGCCGGTGATTGGCCGCGTGATGAAATGACGATAACACTTAGCGTTACGCTCTTTTCAGGGGCAGATTGAGCATCAAACTCAGGCGAATGGCTGTTACAAGCATCCATGCTGTAAACCGCTTTCTAGCAAATGAAACAGTCGGAGAGCGTTACCGCAAGTGAAAGATCTTGGCCTGCAGTCCAAGGAACGCAAACGCAAGCAAGTTGCGGAAAACGGCTAAGTACTGAGTTGGGCATAAGTACTGAGTTGGGCATAAGTACTGAGTTGGGCATAAGTACTGAGTTAGGCAAGTGACACTTTGCATAGGTGGCACTTTGAATAAGTGTGGCCGTGGCGATGCTAGCTGAACTAAGTGATGGGTTCAAAGTTCAGGAATGGCATCGGACTGATACCGATTCTAGGGCCTTGGGTTTGTTCTTGTCAGCGCGGATCTGGCTGCAAAAGCGAATTAAATCCGAAGTCCGCGTTTGCTTGGAGCGGATTAGGAGCCACCCGACTGAAGGTGCGGTGGCAGTGAAGGCGTGGCGCCATGTTGGCTGCAGACGAAGGAGGCCACGCGAATCGCGCGCTGTAGAATGGACTGAGGATCGTCCCCGGTGATCAGCCCAGTCACTAAAGCGGCGGTAAACGCATCACCTGCTCCGACGGTATCTTTGACTTCGCAAGCAATGGCTGGAAGTGACACGGAGTGTGCTTTGGTTAACAAAGTCGCGCCTTTGGCGCCTTGGGTAACCGCCACAGCATTCAAGTCGAAACGATGTAGCAGTTCGACCAAGCTTTCATTGCCATGGGAACTAAGGCCGCAAAGCTGAGCCACAATGGGAAGTTCTTCATCGTTTAGTTTGAAGACGTTGGCTAATTGCAATGAATGCCGAATCGTTTCTGAATCATAAAATTGTTGGCGTAAGTTAACATCAAAAACTCGGATGCATTCAGGCCCAGTGGAATCGACAAATCGGCGGATCGTTTGTCGTGAAATGGGCGATCTTTGTCCCAGCGTTCCAAAGCATACCACTTGAGTGTTTCGTGCCAAATCGACCAGCTTGTCATTCCACAGCAAATGATCCCAAGCGGTATTTTCTTTGAACTTGTAAGTGGCCGCACCCGCTTGGTTCAAAGTAATATCAACAGCACCTGTAGAGCGCGAGCGGTCGGTTTGGACATATTCATTAGTGATGTGGTTTGCGGCCAACGCCAGCATTGCCAGGCGTCCAAGTTCATCTTCACCAACACCGCTGACCACAAAAGACTGTGCGCCTAGACTTGCCATGTGAGCTGCAAAATTGGCGGGAGCGCCGCCGAAGTGCGATTGATCTGGGAAAATGTCCCACAGGACTTCCCCAATTCCTACAGCGGTTATGGAAGACATCAGCGACCTTGAAACGAAAATGGAGGAGAAGAAAGCGATGCATCGGCACGGCTAAGACAAGTCGAATATTAATATGATACCATAGCGATCAAGATTTCATGCCCTTGCATGGAGGGGATCCCAGCCCTCGACGATTTCTGCTTGACAGGCTGGAAACTCGTATGAAAACCCGTGTGAAAAATGGGGTCAGGGTGCGCCGGGATAAAACCGGTTTTGGATAGAGAATGAAAGTTTCTTACGAAGAACGAGTAGCCACCGACTTCGGCCTCCGGCGGAGGTGCGACTGCGATAACAACGTCGTGCTGAGC
>Ga0209390_10000869_pt1 | contig 60215 bp, 46 predicted proteins | sample BON01_FD_187212 | JGI IMG/M metagenome (GOLD analysis project Ga0209390, IMG submission 187212) | Freshwater microbial communities from Lake Bonney liftoff mats and glacier meltwater in Antarctica - BON-01 (SPAdes) (version 2) | ecosystem: Environmental > Aquatic > Freshwater > Ice > Glacier...
GTGATCACGGCCTTCGACCCGAACCCGATGCGGGTGAGGAACATCTTCATCTGTTCGGGGGTGGTGTTCTGGGCCTCGTCGAGAATGATGAAGCTGTTGTTGAGCGTGCGCCCCCTCATGAAGGCCAACGGCGCGACCTCGACGGTGCCCCGGTCGAGCATGCGCTGGGCGCCCTCGGCCTCGACCATGTCGTACAGGGCGTCGTACAGAGGCCGTAGGTAAGGATCGACTTTGGCCATGATGTCGCCAGGAAGGAAGCCCAATCGCTCACCGGCCTCGACCGCGGGGCGGGTGAGGATGATGCGATCCACCTGCTTGGCCTGGAGGGCCTGCACCGCCATGGCGACGGCAAGCCAGCTCTTGCCCGTGCCGGCGGGACCGACGCCGAAGGTGACGATGTTGGCGCGTATGGCGTCGATGTAGCGCTTCTGGCCGCTCGTCTTGGGGCGAACGATGCGACCCTTCGCGCCCCGCATCACGTCGGCGGTGAGCACCTGCGAGGGGCGCTCGTCGGCCTTGACCATGTCGATGCTGCGCCGCACCCCGGCCTCCTCGAGCACGTGACCCTGTTGAAGGAGCACGACCAGCTCGTCGAACAGTCGGCCGACCTGTTCGGCCCCGTCACCGTCGACGGTGATCTCGTTGCCCCGCACGTGGACCACCGCCCCCGGGTAGGCCGCCTCCACCAGCCGTAGCAGCTCGTCGCGCTCGCCGAGCAGGCCGACCATCAGGTGATTGCCGGGGACGTTGATCTTCACCTGCGTATCGGCCATTGCCCAGTGAGCGTAGAGCGGCCCGGCCCGATCCCCGGCCTCGGATGCTCCGCCGACTCCCTCCCCGACCTCGACCGGAGCCCCTCATCCCTCGACACGGGCGACCCACCCCGTCGACTTGGGGGAGACTGCCCCAGCGGCGAGAACCAGCCCGAGGTGCGCGATGGCCACACAGGAACCACAACCCCCGACCGGGTCCCCCGGAGCCACGCCCGATGCCGCTTTCGACCAGTGGCTGGCCGAGGTCCGCGTCGACGACGCCGCCCGCGGCCGGGCTGTCGCCGCCGAGGAACGGGCCCGCTCCGAAGAGGAGGCCACACTTGCCGGTGTGCTCGTGGGTCTGGCCGGGCGCGGCGAAGCGGTCGGCCTGGTGATGCGATCCGGGCGCCAGCACCGGGGCTCGGTGCGCATGGTGGGGCCCGACGCGGTGGTGCTGTTCCTCGAGACGCGCCAGTGGCTCGTGGCCCGCCTCACCGCCGTGGCCGTGCTGCGGACCATCTCCTCCCCGCCGGTGGCCGGCGCGAGCGATCCGTCGACGACCAGTCGGTTCAGCCGCCTCGCCCTGGCCGTCGCCCGACCCGGCGACTGGGTGATCGTGGCCGCAGGGGCGGCGACGACGGGCGGGGAACTGGTGTCGGTGGGCCACGACGTGGCCGTGCTGCGACTCGACAACCGCGACCTCGCCTATGTCGGCCTGTCCACCGCCGACGAGGTCACCACCCGCCCGTCGCCCTAGCGCTCCACCGGTTCGGGGTGGAGGTGCTTGAGCGTGCCGGGTTCGATGCGCAGGGTCTCGACGAAAGCCTCGACATCGGACGCCTTGAGGCGGATCACCCGACCGAATCGATAGCCGGGCAATGAACCTCCGTCGATGAAGGTGTAGAGGGTTCGGGTGGTGATGCCCAGGTAGTCGGCTGCTTCGCCGGTGCTCAGCCATTCGACGGGGGTGGGAGCCATACGAATCATTCTAGGGACCCCGAGATGAACCCGGATGCTTTTCTGTGGTTCTGATGTGATCTCGACCGCCCGCCGGCCCAAAGTTTCTGCCGGGGTGCCCTTGTGCAATCGGGCCCATCTCTCTATGTTCAGGTGATCGGCGATGACCCAGGCGGGGTTCGCCCTTGAGCGGGAAAACGGACGGACAACATGACCAAGCACCCCTTGCGGGGGCTCCGACGTCGCACGTCTTGGCGGCAGTCTGAGTCCACCGATCCAGCGACGGCGACACCCGACCCGGACCGACGTCCGCAACGGCCCCACCCGGCCGGCTCGGCCCGACCCAACGGGCGTGCGCTCTTCGGTGGTCTCCTGGTCACGGCGGCCGCGGTCGCCGTGTTCGCCGCCTACGCCGGCGCCGAGACCGGCCCTCCCCTGCGGGCGGTGGCGGTGCGCACCGACCTCCCAGCCGGACACCGGCTCACCGCTGCCGATCTCGTCGCCGAACCGGTCGACCTGCCCGCAGGCACCGCCCAGAGCGGGTTCGTGGCCGTCGACGACCTCGTGGGAGCCATCACGCTGGCGCCGCTGCAGGCCGACGAGTTGGTCCAACGCAGCGCCGTGCTCACCGACGGCCGCAACCGCCCGGCCGGCCACGAGTTCTCGTTCCCGGTCGACCGCGAGCGAGCCCTCGACGGCGACCTCCGGCCGGGCGAGACCGTCGACCTGCTGGCCACCTACGGAAGCGGAGCTGACGCCACCACGTCGGTGCTCGCCCGCCTGGCCACGGTGGTCAAGGTGCAGGCCAACGGCAAGGGCACCATCGGTGGGAGCAACCTCGTGCTCACCGTGGGCCTGGAATCACCGGACTCGGTGCTCGACGCGGCCCACGCCGCTCAGGTCGCCGAGCTCACGGTGATCCGGGCCACCCGCGCCGACGAGGTCCCGGCGACGCGCGATCGCGCCACAACTCCTCCGCGACCTTCGTCAGCACCGTCCTCGGCCGGCGGCGCGACCACGGGAGCGGGCGCATGACGAACGAGCACTATCCGCTGCTGGGCCTGGCTCGTCCCCGGGCACCGTGGTTCACCGAAGTCGGGCGGTGGGCCACGTCGGCGTCGCTCCCTGCGGACTTCGTTCGCTGCGTCTCCGCCGACGAGCTCCGGGCCCGCCTCGACGACGGTCGGGCCTGGTCGGCGTTGCTGGTCGACGAGGCCGCGCCCGGCCTCGACCGTGACCTCATCGACGCCGCCCGCCGGGTGGGTTGCGCCACCATCGTCGTCACCGAGGGCTCGCACCGGCGTGACTGGGTGGCCCTGGGTGCTGCGGCAGTCGTCGACGAGCCCTTGCACCGTGACGCCCTGCTCTCGGTGCTGCGCTCCTGTGCCGCACCGGTCGTGCGGCTCCCCGGGAGCGGCGCCGATCTGGCCGCCGCCCTCGAGAGCAGGACGTGGGAAGGCCGACTCGTCACCGTCACCGGTGCCGGGGGATCGGGTACCTCGACGGTGGCGGCGGCGCTGGCGCAGGGGCTGGCCACCGATCCGTCGTTCGGCGGCCGGGTCGTGCTGGCCGACGCCGCCCTCGATGCCACCCAGGCCCTCCTCCACGACACCGGCGACGTGGTTCCCGGGCTTCAGGAGCTGGTGGAGGCTCACCGATCCGGCGAACTCGACCGTGAGCAGACCCGAGGCCTCACCTGGCGGTGCGCCGACCGGGGCTACGACCTGCTCCTCGGCCTTCGCCGCCACCGTGATTGGACGGTGCTGCGGCCCCGCGCCGTGGAAGCGGCCATGGTCTCGGTGCGCAGGGCCTACTCGCTCACCGTGGCTGACGTCGACGGTGATGTGGAGGGCGAGAACCTCACGGGCTCGACCGACGTGGAGGACCGCAACCTCCTGGCCCGGCATCTGACCCGTTCCGCCGACCTGGTCCTGGTGACCGCCGTCCCGTCCGTCACCGGTCTGCACCGGCTGGTGCGGGGGATCGGGGCTCTCCTCGACCACGGCGTCGACCCGGACCGGCTCCTCCCAGTGCTGACCATGGCCCCCCGATCGCCCCGACGGCGCGCCGAGCTCACCCGGGCCGTCGACGATCTGCTCCGGCCTGCGAGCGAGGGACTGACGTCCTCCCCACTGTTCCTCCCCCACCGCAAGGACCTCGACGGCCTGCAGCGAGACGCCGTTCGCCTTCCGTCGGCCCTCACCGACCCGCTGGCGTCGGCCACGTCGGCCCTCCTCGATCGGGTGATCCACCGTTCGTCGGAGCCCGCCCCGGGACTCGTCAGCGTGGCGGTGCGGGCCGGCCACATCAGCGGGAGCGGGACATGACCACCATGGCCTTCGACAAGGGCCCCACCACGGAGCCCGAGGCCCCCCTGGCGCTGATCGAACGAGCAGTCCAGGACCGGGCCAAGGAGGTTGCCCTCGACATGAACAGTGTCACCGGCCATCTCGGGCTCCGATCACTGATCGACGAAGAGCTCGAGCGATGGGACGACGACGTCCGTCGGGGGCGCCGACCCCATGCCCTGGCCAACCCCACGCTGGTGGCCGACCGGGCGTGGCGGAACCTGGCCCTGCACGGCCCCCTCACCGAGCTGCTCACCGATCCCGATGTGTGGGAGATCGAGATCAACGCTCCCGAGTCGATCTTCGTGAAGCGCCATCGTGGTCCGTCGGGCTACCACCACGAGACCTTCCACGACGACGCCCACGTCGTGCGAACCCTCACGAAGCTGCTCGACGAATCGACGGTGAGCCACCGCAAGCTCGACCCGACCGAAGGGCTGCAGGACGCGCAGCTCGACGACGGCTCCCGGGTGCACATCGTGCACGGCGACCTGAGCCGCGGCGGGCACATGATGGTCAACGTGCGCCGCTTCACCGGCGTGCCGTTCAGCCACCTCGACCAGCTCGTCGAACGAGACACCCTGAGCGCGGAGGTGGCGACGTTCCTGACCATGGCCGTACGGTCCGGCCTGTCGATCGTCTTCGCCGGCGCCCCGGGTTCCGGAAAGACCACGCTGCTCTCCTGTTGCGCCGGCGAGCTCGATCCGTCGCTTCGGGTGGTGATCGCCGAAGAGGTGTTCGAGATCGACGCGCCGCTGCCCAACGTGGCCCAGATGCAGACCCGACCGGGTCGCCCCGACCGACCCGAGATCGACCTACGACGACTCGTCTCGGGCTTCCTGCGGATGGCGCCCGACGTAGCCATCGTCGGGGAAGTCCGCGACAGAGAAGCTCTGCCGCTGCTGCTCACCCTGAGCTCGGGAGTGAATGGCTTCACCACGATCCACGCCGGTCACGCCCGCCAGGCGCTGTCGAGGCTCCGCTTCCTCGCCCAGCTCTCCGAGGCCTCGCGCAACATGCCTCACGCTGCGCTCACGGCCCTGGTGAGTGAAGCCATCGACCTCGTCGTCTACAGCGAGCGGGGCCCCGACGGCCCGCGCGTCATGGAGGTCATGGCGGTCGAGGACCTCGCCGGGGGGGCCGACACCATCGCCTTCACCACCACCGACGTGTTCGCCCGAAAAGCCTATGACGAGCCACTGCAATGGTCCGGCAACGTCCCGGTGAGGGTGGGCGGCGCCGTTGCGGGGCGCGGCGAGAACCTCGCCGCCTGGCTGCAGACCGCGGGCGCCCATCGGGTCGGGCCACCACAGGAGCAGCGGTGACCGCCGCTCTGGTGGCCCTGACCGCCGCCTTCGGCGTGTACCTGCTGTACACCTCGATGGCCCTGGGATGGCGCGGCACCCGGCCCGGGACCCGTCGAACCGGGCCCCGAGCATCCGTGCGGGGACGGGCGCAGGAGTGGCTGGCCCAGTCCGGGCTCGGCCACGTGGCCATCGGCGAGTTCATGGCCGTTCTCGGAGTGGTCTTCGCTCTTGGCGCCACCCTCACCCTGGTGCTCTTCGCCAGCCCGCTCCCCGCCCTGGTCGGTGGAGCCTTCGCCGCGTCGTTCCCCGTCGCCGCATACCGCCAGCGACGGACCACCGCTCGCGCCGCGGCGCAGGACGGATGGCCACGGATGATCGAGGAGCTGCGCATCCTCACCGCATCGGTGGGTCGTTCCATCCCCCAGGCCCTCTTCGAGGTGGGAGCGTCGGGCCCGGTCGAGTTGCGTCCGGCCTTCGCCGCCGCCCAGCGCGAATGGCTCCTCACCACCGACTTCGAGCGCACCCTCCGGGTTCTCCGCGACCAGATGGCCGACCCGACCTGCGATGCCACGTGCGAAACACTTCTCGTCGCGCACGAGCTGGGCGGCACCGATGTGGACCGCCGGCTGGCCGACCTGGCCGAGGATCGCCGCCAGGACACGCGGTACCGCAAGGACACGCGGGCCCGCCAGGCCGGCGTCCGATTCGCCCGCCGCTTCGTCCTGCTCGTCCCGCTGGGCATGGCGGGGGCGGGCCTCTCGGTGGGCAACGGCCGGGCGTCCTACCAGACCGCACTCGGTCAGGTCGCCGTCCTCACCGCCATCGCCATCATCGGAGTCTGCTGGGTGTGGGCGGGCCGCATGCTGCGCCTTCCCCGCGAAGAGCGGGTGTTCGCCCGGTGATCCGCCTGGTCGTCCCGGCCACGCTCGCCCTCTGGGCCGGGCTGACGCTGCTCCTGGGTGAGTTGCGTTGGGTGCGCCGCGTCGGCCTGCCCGACCGCCTCGGCCCGTACCTTCCCGGGGCCGAAGCGCGACCGGGTCGCAACGTACGGGCGGCGAGCTGGACCGGATCTCTCGCCACGGTCCTCGGGCCCATCGCCCGCTCCTACGGATCGACGGTCGCCCGGCTGTTCGGAGTCTCCGAAGAGCTGGCGCTGCGCCTCCGACGCATCCACTCCCAACTCGATCCCACTTCGTTCCGTCTGCGCCAGCTCGGATGGATGGTCGCGGCGCTGGCCCTCACGATCCTCGGCACCGCCGTGATCCGCCCGCCGGTCCCCATGGTGGTGTTGGCGGTACTGGGAGCACCGCTCCTGGCCTTCCTGGTCGTCGAACAGCAACTGGGGCGCGAGAACGCGGCATGGCAGCGACGCCTCTTCCTCGAGCTGCCCGTGGTCAGCGAGCAGCTCGGGATGCTGCTCTCGGCCGGGTTCTCGCTCGGCTCGGCCCTGACCCGTCTCGCTCGACGCAGCCACGGGGCGGTCGCCACGGACCTGGGCACCGTGGTCAGCCGGATTCAACAGGGACTCGACGACGCCACCGCGCTTCGCGAGTGGGCCGCCGTGGCGAGGGTGCCCGCAGTGGAGCGCCTCGTCGGTGTGCTGGCCCTCAATCGCGAGGCGACCGATCTCGGCCACCTCATATCCGAGGAGGCCCGAGCGATCCGCGCCGAGGTGCACCGCGAGCTCATAGAGGCGATCGAGCGGCGCAGCCAGCAGGTCTGGATTCCCGTGACGGTGGCCACGCTCGTTCCCGGCGTGTTGTTCCTTGCCGTTCCCTTCGTCGAGGCGATGCAGATGTTCACCAGCGGCTAGCCGGACCTCCCCCCGAACGAAACCCATCCCACCAACAGAAGGCAGTTTCCAATGCAACCGACATCGATCGACAGGTCGACTCTCCTCGGAGTGCAGTGGGCGATGGCTCACGTGCAGTCCCTCCGGGCCCCCCATCCGAGGGTCCAGGGCCCCCGCTCCCGACGGTTGAGGAGCGACGTCGGCGAAGGCGTCATCTCCGCCGCCATCGCCGTGCTCATCATGGCGTTCCTGGGGGCGGCCATGTGGGTGGGCTTCCAGCAGATGTGGAAGTCCACCGAGGCCACCACGAACGACAAGATCGAGCAGATCGGGTCGGAGTGAGCGGGAGGCGACCGCCCGACCTCGGCCGGGCCCGGGGACGCACGACGTGGCGTGACGACGGGACCGGGCTGATCAGCATGATCGCCGGCCTCCTGGTCTTCCTCGCCCTGATGCTCTTCGCCGTGCAGACGCTGCTCGGCCTCTACACCCGGTCGGTGGTCACCGACGCCGCCCACGAGGGCGCCAGGCAGGTGGCCGGAGCCCGCGTCGAACAGGGCGACCCCGAGGCCCGGGCGAGGGCCCGAGCGGTGGCGGAAGCCGAGGTGCGCGAGTTGCTGGGGCGATTCGGCGAGCAGGTGGACCTGGACTGGTCGGCCAGCACGATCGACGACGTTGCCCTGACCATCCGGGCCCGACCACCGAGCTTCCTCTGGAACGCCCTACGCGGCCCGGGCCCGTCGACGATCGAGCGCACGGTTCGCGTCCGCATCGAGGAGCCCCGATGACCAGGTGGCCACGGGACCGGAAAGGGCTCGGATCCAACGGGCGGCGCGGCGCTTCCGACACCGGGCAGGTGGGCGGGATCGAGGTCCTTCCCTTCGGGCTGCTCGTGTTCGTCGTCGGCTCGCTCCTCGTCGCCAACGCCTGGGGGGTGGTCGACGCCAAGATGGCGGCCACCAGCGCCGCCCGTGAAGCCGTGCGCGCCTACGTCGAAGCCGACGATGCCGCCGACGCGCTGGTCCGGGCCGACCGTTCCGCCCGCGCCGCCATCGATGGACACGGGCGTCGTGGAACGAAGGCCACCGTCGAGGTACGCCACGCCGACGACCGCCCGTACGCCCGCTGCACCCGGGCGTTGGTGACCGTGCGGTACCCGGTCGCCGCCCTGACCCTCCCCTTCATCGGGGGCTACGGCGACGCCTTCGAGGTGTCGGCCACCCAGTCCGAGATCGTCGACCCCTACCGATCGGGGCTCCCGGGAGCAGCAGAATGTTGAGACGGCAGAACACTCCGGTTGGCCCAGGGCGACGACGAGAGCAGGGCAGCGTGCTGATGCTCATGCCCGCCGCCATCATGATCGTGCTCGTCCTCGGTGCGATCACCGTCGACCTGACCGTGGTGCGCCTCGGCCAGCGTGAGCTCATCGCCGCCGCCGGCGATGCGGCCAACGACGCCAGCACCTACGGTATCGACCAGTCGGCCCTGCGCTCCGGGCGGGGCGTGGTGCTCGACCCCGACCGGGCCCGCGAGGCCGTCGTCGCCTCCCTCGACGCCAAGGGCCTCCTCGACCGCCTGGCGGCCCCGCCCGAGGTGGTGGTGGGCGCCGATGGCACCGTGGAGGTGCGCCTCGTCCGGCGGGTCCCGTACGTCTTCGCCAAGGCTCTCCCGGGCCTCAGCGACGGCTCGTTGGTCCGGGGCACCGGAGCAGCGAGGCTGGTGATCGACTGAGGATGCAGACCGGCAACGGGTGACGCTTGACAGTTCTCGTCGACGGGCGGACAGTGACGCCCTGAGGTCGTGACGGCCGTGGTCGCCACCCCCTCCCCGCCGATGCGAACCACGGTTCAGGCACCGAGGTCGTCTCTGCACGAGACGCCGGGCCGACACCGGGTTCGGCCGCACCAAGGCGAGGTCGAGGGGGTGGCGGCCCGCTTCCGGGCGAGCTTCGAAACGAAACACGGTCGTTTCGCACCATCGCCGGGGCCGCTCGTACCCTGACGAGGCCATGCTCGACCGCGACGGCCCCCCCGGCCCGACCCCCGACGACGAACCCCCGGTGCCGTTCGTCGTCGAGGACGCCGAGGAGGCCCTCGAGGAAGGCGACCGGCCGATCACGGGGCCGATCCGCTCGGCGCTGTCGAACCGCCAGTTCGGCATCGTGTTCACCGGCTCGGTGCTCAGCAACATCGGCACGTGGATGCAGAACGTGGTCCTGGCCGCCTTCGCCTACGAGCTCACCGGCAGCGCCGGCTTCGTGGGGCTCATCGCCTTCGCCACCCTCGGCCCACTGCTGCTGTTCTCGCTGGTCGGGGGCGCGCTGGCCGACACCTTCGACCGCCGCAAGGTCATCATCGCCATGGCCATCGAACAGATGGTGTTCTCGGTGGTCCTGGCTTTCCTCGTGGCCGGCAGCAACCCGTCGGAGGTGGGCCTGTTCGTCGTGGCCTTCCTCATCGGCACCGGCAACGCGTTGCAGGCCCCCACGTTCGCCTCGCTGCTGCCCAACCTCGTACCGCGCCGCGACCTCAGCGGAGCCGTCGCGCTCAACTCCGCCAACATGAACCTGTCGCGCATCGTCGGACCGGCGCTGGGCGGGGTGCTCTACGCCACCGTGGGGGCCCAGTGGGTGTTCCTCATCAACGCCGTCACCTACCTGTTCATCGTGGTCGCCATGCTGCGCATCGACGTCCCCCGCGTCCTGCGCTCGGCCACCGACGCCATCGGCCTCGAGCGACTCATCGGCGGCTTCACCGTGGCCCGCCACGACCCCGTCGTCGGCAAGGCCATCATCACCATCGCCCTCTTCTCGTTCTTCTCTCTCACCTTCCTCACCCAGATGCCGGTGTTGGCCGCCGACAACTTCTCGATCGCCCCCAAGAGCGCGGCCTACGGCGTGCTGTACGCCGTGTTCGGCGTGGGCGCTCTGGCCGGGGCCCTGTCGATCGGCAGTGTGTTCGCCTCTAAGTCGCTCGAGCGGGTGCTGCAGATCGCCATGGCCGGGTTCGCCTTCTTCCTCGCCGTTTATGGGCTGGTGCGCAGCCCCGCCCTCGCCTACCCGGTGGGCCTCGTGCTCGGGTTCTGCTACTTCGCGGCCATCACCTCGCTGTCCACGGTTCTGCAACGCCGCCTCGACGACCGAGTTCGGGGAAGGGTGCTGGCCGTGTGGATGATGGCCTTCGGCGGCACCGTGCCCATCGGCGGCCTCGTCGCCGGCTGGGTGGTCGACAACAGCAACGTGACGGTGATCGTGCTCATCGGTGCGGCCATGGCCGCCTTCCTGGCCTGGTTCGCCGACCTTCGCCCCCCGGCCGACGACCCCGGGCCGTCGGTCAGCTGAGCAGGACCTCGGCCAAGAGCTCGAGCCCGGCCACCCGGCTGCCCTTCACCAGCACTGCGTCCCCGCCATCGAGGGGCCCCAGCGCGACCAGGGCCTCATCGACATCGGCCACCGGGGGGAGGCCGTACTCGTCGGTGCGGAAAGCCACCACCGCCACGCCGAGCGACTGCGCCAACGCCGCGATCCGCCGGTGCTCGGCCGGGCCCTCGTCACCGAGCTCGGCCATCGGCCCCAACACGGCGTGGAAGCGCGACACGCGAAGCGAGACCAACGACTGCAACGCCGCCGCCACCGACGCGGGGCTGGCGTTGTAGGCATCGTTGAGGATCCGGGCGCCGCTCGTCGCCGTGCCCAGGTCCATGCGCCAGGGCGACAACTCACCGACGGCCAGACCGGCGGCGACGTCGTCGACCGGCACGCCACACACCAGGGCCACGGTCGCGGCGGCCAGGGCATTGCCCACCTGGTGGGCGCCACGAACGCCGAGGCGCACGTCGGCCGCACCCCACTCCGTCTCGAGGCGGAACCGGGCCCGTAGCTCGTCGTCGACGACGACCCCCGTGGCGCGGACGTCACTGTCGTCGGTGCCGTAGCGCACGACCCGGGCGGTGGTGCGCGCCGCCATCGCCGCCACCCGTTCGTAGGCCGCGTTCAGCACGGCCACACCGTCGGGCGGCAACGATTCGGGAAGCTCACCCTTCGTCAGGGCGATCCCGTCGAGGTCGCCCATGAGTTCGGCGTGCACGAGTTCCACCGCGGTCACGACGGCGATCGTCGGCCGGCCCACCGCGCACAGCGCGGCGATGTGACCCCGACCCCTTGCGCCCATCTCGAGGACGGTGACCTCGGTGTCGTCGGCGGCGTTGGTCAGCGTGAGCGGCACCCCGAGCTCGTTGTTGAAGCTCTTCTGGCTGGCTGACACCCGAAACCGGGTGGCCAGCGCGGCGGCGCATAGATCCTTGGTCGAGGTCTTCCCCACCGATCCGGTGATGCCCACCACGCGTTCGGGGAGCCGGCCGCGGGCGTGGCGCCCGAGCCGGGCCAGGGCCGCCTCGGCGTCGTCGACCACCACCGTGGCGACGCCGTCGACCGGCCCCCGGGCACTCAGGACGGCGCCGGCGCCGGCGGTGACTGCCGACGCCAGGAAATCGTGGCCGTCGCGAACCCCGACGACGGGAACGAACAACTGACCGGGCGAGAGCGTGCGGGAATCGATCGACGCGCCATCCACCCCGGTGTCGTCGCCGTGGAGCACGCCGTCCACGGCCTCGGCGATCTCGGATGCGCGGAACCTCACGACCGTCACCGTACCGATCGTCCCGACGGCCTCGGCGCCACCGGCGGCGGCGGTAGGTTCGATGGTCATGCCCACCTCGCCGGCGCCACGTGCCACGCCACGAATCCGGCTCGTCGTGCTGTTCGGGGGCCAGTCGGCCGAGCACGACGTGTCAAGGGTGACTGCCCGCCACGTCCTGGCCGCGCTCGACCGGGAGCGGTTCGAGGTCGTCCCGGTCGGGATCGGTCGCGACGGCACCTGGATGGTGGCCGAGGAGGCCGCCCGCGCCCTGCTCGCCGGAGGTGATCTCGACACGCTCGGCGAGTCGCTCGATGTCGCCGGCCCGCGGATCGACCCGCTGCCGATGCTCGCCGGGGCCGCCGCTCCCCCACTGGACGCCATCGACGACGCCACGCCGGTGGTGGTGCTGCCGCTGCTCCACGGTCCGATGGGCGAGGACGGCACCGTCCAGGGTCTGCTCGAGCTCGCCGGCGTGGCCTACGTCGGCAGCGGGGTGCTCGGCTCGGCCTTGGCCATGGACAAGATCGTGGCCAAGCACCTGGCCACCGCCCTCGACATCCCGCAGGCCCGCTGGCGCGGCCTGCATCGCAGCGAGGTGCTCGACCCGCGCACCGCGGCGTCGGTCCGCCCCGAGCTGGCGGCCAGCCTGGTCGACGATCTCGCCCTGCCCCTCTTCGTCAAGCCGGCCAACATGGGCTCGTCGATCGGGATCTCGAAAGCCATCGACGAGGTGGGAGTCGGCACGGCGCTGCTCACAGCCCTCGAGCACGATGAGTGGATCGTGGTCGAGGAGTACGTCGCCGGCCGGGAGATCGAGGTGGCCGTCCTCGGCCACACCACCGCACCTCGGGCCTCCGTCCCCGGTGAGATCGTTCCCGGCGCCGAGTTCTACGACTACGCCGACAAGTACTCCGACGGGGTGGCCGAGCTGCGGGTGCCGGCCCCGCTTCCGCCCGAGGTCGCCGACGAGGTGCGGGCGCTGGCCTGTCGAACGTTCACGGGACTGCGGGGCGAGGGCCTGGCCCGAGTCGACTTCTTCTACGAGGCCGGCGGACGTGGTCTGTTGTTGAACGAGATGAACACCATTCCCGGCTTCACTCCGATCTCGATGTTCCCTCGGCTCTGGCAAGCATCAGGGCTCACCTACACGGCGTTGCTCGAGGAACTCGTCGCCCTGGCCCTCGAACGGCGCGGCGACAAGGTCTGGTCCTCGTGAGCGAGCCCGTTCGCCCGACCGTCATCCTCGACGGTCTGGCTCCCCGACGGACACCTCCTCGTCATCTCGATGCTCGGGCGCTCGTGCCTCCGCCGCAATGGCGACGGACCGACCCTCTTCATCACCACCGGGTTCTCCACCAACCCCGCCAAGACGACGATCACGCGAGCCGGGCGAATCGAGGCAATGTGGGACCGTGACCCTCGTCGGCCACGGCTGATCGGTCTCCGCGATTCCGGTGAGGCGGTCAACTGCCGACGAGAGCGGACCGCAGGAAGGCCAACAGCTCCTGGCGGCGCCGGACCGTGGACCGAAGCGTGGGCTCGATGCCCACGGCTCGCAACACCTCGACCTCGGTGGCCACCCCGATGACGGTCGAATAAGCCGAGACCAGCAAGAGATTGGGATCGCTGCGGCGGACGTTCCCGGCGTCCATCTCGACCTCGAGGAACGCCCGGGCCCGCACCACGAGGACGTCGAGGTTGTGGGCCACCCGGGTGGCGGCCGGTGGTCCGAGCCGACTCACTTCGCGCAACAGGCCGAGGAGCTCGGGGCGGCGCAGGGCGAGGCGGAACACCGAGCGCACCACGGCCTCGACGCGCTCCCAGCCCGGCCCGGCCGGGGCGAGGGCGTCATCGAAGGTCGTCACGAGGTCGGCCGAGGCCCGGTCGATCACCGCGTCGAGCAGGGCGGCCTTCGACGGGTAGTGGTAGAGGATCGTCTGCTTCGTGACTCCGAGTTCGGCCGCCACCTGGTCGAGCGACGTCGCCTCGAAACCCCTGCCCCCGAACGACTGGAGCGCCGCCGCCAGGATGCGGTCCTCGGTCTCGCGGGTACGCGCCGCCCTGGCTCCACCCGATCTCGTTGGCTCCACCGTCGTGGCCACAGGCTCATGCTAGACCAATCACTTACCAAGTGGTAGACATTCCCCGTGATTCGTGAGTCGCTCGCCGGGAAGCGCCTGTTCATCACCGGCACCACCGGTTTCCTCGGCACCAACCTGCTCGAACGACTCCTGCGCGCCGTACCCGACTGCGAGATCGTCCTGCTCGTCCGACCGGGGAAGCGCTCGACCGTGCAGCAGCGCGTGGTCCGCGAGATCCTGAAGAACGACGCCTTCGACCGGCTCCGCGACGAGCTCGGCACGGACGGGTTCGCCGAGATGACAGCCCGGCGTGTCACCGCGGTGGCCGGCGACGTGAGTCGCGACGGACTGGGGCTCGACGAGGCCGGGCGAGCGGCGCTGGCCTCGTGCCACACCGTCATCCACTCCGCCGCCACCGTGAGCTTCGATTCGCCGCTCGACGGCGCGGTCGAGGTGAACCTACTCGGACCCAGTCGGATCGCGGCCACCCTCGCCGACCTCGGGGTGACCCCCCACCTGGTGGCGGTCTCCACCTGCTACGTGGCCGGCAACCGACGCGGCGCGGCGCCGGAGCAGCTCGTCGACGAGAGCCCGTTCTTCGTGGACGTCGACTGGCGCGCCGAGGTCGAAGGAGCCCGGCGAGCCCGGCGCGACGCCGAGGCCCGCAGTCGCACCCCCGAGATGCTCACCGAGTTCCGGGCCAAGGCCCGACGAGCACTGGGTGCGGCCGGTACCCCGGCCCTGGCTGATCGCACCGAGCAGAACCGAACCCGCTGGGTGGGCGACCGCATGGTCGAGGCCGGTCGGGCCCGGGCGGCGTCGCTCGGCTGGCCCGATGCCTACGCCTACACCAAGGCCCTCGGCGAACGGGCCCTCGTCGAGACCCGAGGCGACGTGCCCGTGAGCATCGTGCGCCCGTCGATCATCGAGACGGCGCTGGCCGAGCCCCGACCGGGCTGGATCCGGGGGTTCCGGATGGCCGACCCGGTCATCATCAGCTACGCCCGAGGCCTGCTGAAAGAGTTCCCCGGCGTTCCCGAGGGGATCGTCGACGTGATCCCGGTGGACCTGGTGTCGGCCGCCATCATCGCGGTGGCGGCCAAGGGCCCCGAACCCGACGTCGAGGTCATCCAGGTCGCGTCCGGCTCACAGAACCCGCTGCGCTACCGCCGGTTGGTCGACCTGGTCAGCAACTGGTTCCTCGAGCACCCCTTGTACGACGCCAAGGGCCAACCGATCGTCGTACCCAAGTGGACCTTCCCCGGGCGGGGTCGGGTGCAGGGCCAACTGCAGCGGGCCCAGAAGACGCTCGAGCGCGTCGAAGGGGTGCTCGGCTCACTACCCCTCCGGGGCAAGCAGGCAGAGTGGACGGCCTCGCTCGAAGGGAAACGGGAGGAAGCCGAGCAGGCCCTCGGCTACGTGGAGCTCTACGGGGCCTACGCCGAGTGCGAAGCGCTGTACGGCCTCGACCACCTCCTCACACTGTGGGAGGCCCAGACCGAAGACGACCAACGCGACTTCTGCTTCGACCCCCGGGTCATCGACTGGACCGACTTCACGGACAACGTCTTCCTGCCGTCGGTCGTGCAGCAGGCCAGAGTGCGCACCACGCCCGGTGGCCGTACCGGGCCATCGCGGGAGGAACGCCTGCGCGCCCAGGTGTTGGCGCCGCAGCGCCAGCTCGCCGCCTTCGATCTCGAGAACACCCTGATCGCGTCGAACGTGGTGGCCAGCTACGCCTTCCTCGCCACCCGCCGCATGCCCCGCGACGAACGTCTCCGATTCGCCGCCGCGTTGCTGGCCGAAGGGCCGTCACTGCTGAGCCTCGACCGCAAGGACCGCAGCGATTTCCTCCGCTTCTTCTACCGACGCTACGACGGCGCCCCGGTCCAGCAGATCGACGAGGACGCCGCCGAGATGTTCAGCCAGCTCATCATCGCCAAGTCCTTCCCGGCGGCCATCCGGCGGGTCCGGGCCCATCGGGCTGCCGGGCACCGAACGCTGCTCATCACCGGGGCACTCGACTTCGTCGTCAAGCCGTTGGCGCCGCTGTTCGACGACATCGTCGCCGCCGAGATGGGCGTGCACCGCGGCGCCTACAACGGCGAGCTGACCGACGTCCCCCCCACCGGCGAGACCCGGGCCCAGATCCTCATGGACTACGCCGCCGCCCACGACCTCGACCTCGGCGAGACCGTGGCCTACGCCGACTCCACCAGCGACCTGCCGATGCTCGAGGTCTCCGGGTTCCCCGTCGCCGTCAATCCCGAGACCCGCCTGGCCGCAGTGGCCCGTAAGCGGGGCTGGCTCGTGGAGAACTTCGCCAAGGCCCCCGGTGCGCCGCGCCAACTCGTTCCCATCGGACCCCGGCGCACCCGACTCGGTGGCCTGGCCAATCCGCTGGTACCGGGTGGTACGGCATGAAGGCTCTCCGCTTCGAGCGCAACCTCCCCCGCTTCGCCGCCGCGACCGTCGCCGGGCGCCTCGCCGGTGGCGCCGGGGCCAAGGTCGGGCCTCTCCGTCTGCGCTCCATCGACCCCCCGCACCTGCCCGGCCCCGGATGGTCGGAGATCCGCCCCCGACTGGCCGGCATCTGCGGCTCGGATCTGTCGACGGTCGATGGCCACAGCTCGCGGTACTTCGAGCCCATCGTCTCGTTCCCGTTCGTCCCCGGCCACGAGGTGGTGGCCGACCTCGACGCCCCGGTGGGGTCGGTCCCGGCCGGCCGGGTGGTCGTGGAACCGGTGCTCGGGTGCGTGACCCGCAGCATCGACCCGGTGTGCGACGCCTGCGCCCGGGGTGACCTCGGGAACTGCGAACGCATCGCCTTCGGCGCCATCGAGCCGGGCTTGCAGACGGGTTTCTGCTGCGACACCGGGGGTGGGTGGTCGACCCGGATGGTCGCCCACGCCAGCCAACTGCACCCGGTGCCCGCCGACTGGTCCGACGAGGCCGCCGTGATGGTCGAACCCACCGCCTGCGCCGTGCACGGTGCCCTGGCCGCCAAGGTGGCCGAAGGAGATCTCGTCGTGGTGCTCGGAGCAGGAGCGCTGGGCCTGCTGGTCATCGCCGCCCTCGACCGCTTCGCTCCGCCGTGCACGGTGCTGGCCGTGGCCAAGCACCCGGTGCAGCGCGACCTGGCCCGGGAGTTCGGAGCCGACGTCGTGGTCGAACCCGGTGAGATCGCCCGGGCCGTGCGGCGCGCCACGGGCACCATGGCCCTCGGCGACGGCGACATCGTGCGCCTGGCCGGCGGGGCCGACGTGGTGATCGACTGCGTCGGAAGCGACGCCAGCCTGGCCCAGGGACTCGCCGTCGTCCGCCCCAAGGGGCGCATCACCATGGTCGGGATGCCCGGCCACACCCGGGTCGACCTCACCGGGCTGTGGCAACGCGAGATCACCCTGGCCGGGGCCTACGCCTACGGCACCGAGACGATCGGCGGCGAGCGACGCCGCACGTTCGACCTCGCCTTCGAGCTGGTCGCCGCCGCCGACCTCGGCCGCCTGGTGAGCGCCACCTATCCTCTCGCCCGCTACGAAGACGCCCTCACCCACGCCGCCAACGCCGGGCCCCGGGGCGCCGTGCGCATCGCCTTCGATCTCCGCAACGAAAAGGAACGGAACCGTGCCTAGACCAGGCTTCGTGCTCGACGTCGATCGCTCGACACCCCCGATCCTCTTTCACCACGGGGAGGGGTTCCGCCTCGAAAAGCTGCCCGCGGGGCGCAGCCGGGTCATCTACCCGGCGGAACCACATGAACCGCTGGAGCACCCCGACGCCGCCATTCGTGACGCCCTACTCAACCCACTGGGTGAGAGCGAGCCCCTCCCGGCCCTGCTGAAGCCGGGCATGAAGCTCACGATCGCCTTCGACGACATCTCGTTGCCGTTGCCCCCGATGAAGCGCCCCGACATCCGCCAGCGGGTCATCGAGGCCGTGCTCGACCTGGCCGCGGCGGCCGGCGTCGACGACGTGATGCTCATCGCCGCCCTCGCCCTGCACCGACGCATGACCGAGGCCGAGTTGCGCCACGCCGTCGGCGACCGGGTGTACGACGCCTTCGCCCCTCACGGCCTGTTGGTCAACCACGACGCCGAGGACCCCGACAACCTCGAGTACCTGGGCACCACCGACCAGGGCGAGGAAGTGGAGATCAACAAGCGGGCGGCCGACAGCGACCTGATCGTCTACGTCAACATCAACCTCGTCTCCATGGACGGGGGGTGGAAGTCCACCGCCACCGGCTTGGCCAGCTACCGCAGCCTGCGTCACCACCACAACGTGCGCACCATGCAGCACTCCCGCTCGTTCATGGACCAGCACCGCTCCGAGCTCCATTCCTCGAACTGGCGCATGGGCAAGGTCTTGAAGGACGCCGGCGTCAAGGTCTTCCAGATCGAGACGACCATGAACAACAACGTGTTCGGTACCGAAGGCCCCATGAGCGTGCTCCAGAAGCGCGAATGGGAGTGGAACGCCAAGGATCGCATCTCGTTCGCGGCCATGAAAGCCGGCCTCGACCGCCTGCCGCAGCGCACCCGGCGTTCGGCCTTCCAGTCGTGGCAGGCCCCGCACGCCATGACGTCGGTGCAGGCCGGCGAGGTGGAGGCCGTGCACGAGGTCACCACCGCCAACGTCTACGCCCAGCACCTCGTGGGCGTCGAGGGCCAGACCGACATCCTCACCATGGGCCTGCCCTACATCAGCCCCTACAACGTGAACTCGATCCTGAACCCGATCCTGGTGGCCTGTCTGGGGCTCGGCTACTTCTTCAACCTCTATCGAGGGAAGCCACCAGTTCGCGAGGGCGGCGTGGTGATCATGAGCCATCCGACGCCATGGGAGTTCCACCCGGTCCACCACCCGAGCTACATCGACTTCTTCGAGCAGGTCCTCGCCGAGACCACCGACCCGATCCGCATCGAGGCCGAGTTCGAGAAGGGCTTCGCCGAGGACGAGTGGTACCGCCACCTCTACCGCACCAGCCACGCCTACCACGGGGTGCACCCGTTCTACATGTGGTATTGGTGCGCCCACGCCCTGCAGCACGTGGGGCAGGTGATCATCGTCGGCGGTGACGTCCGCGCCGTGCGGCGGTTGGGTTTCAAGGCGGCCTCGACGCTTCAGGACGCGCTCGAGATGGCCAGCGACACGGTCGGCCCCGATGCCACGATCACTCACCTGCACAACCCCCCGATCCTGATGGCCGACGTCACGTGAGCCAGAGGTATCGATCGTGAGCCCCGACAGCGGTGCCGGTGGGGGTCTCGGCGACTGGGCGGGTCGGCGCATGCCCATCTCCGCCCGGCAGGCCACCGACCTGATCAAGCGTCTGCCCGTGAACCGCTCCGTCGCGAATGGTGCCGGACGCGCTGGCACTCGGGCCCTCGCCCGAGCCCTGCCCGCGCCGCTGCGCCGGCCCACGGCGCCTGACGGAGTGGAGCTGTTGCCGGTGAAGAGCAAGGTCGGGGCGAACTACGACACCGACTGGGCGCGTACCTACCCCGCCCGCGCTGCACGGGTGCTGCTCGTCGAAGGCCTCATCCGCCCGGTGGTCGACCTGTTCGCCACCCCCACGGTGAAGGGCGTCGACCGCCTGGCCGACCTCGGCGAGCAGCCCGTCGTGTTCGCGGCCAACCACCACAGCCACATCGACACGCCGGTGATGCTCTCGGTCATCCCCGAACCGTGGCGGCACCATCTGTTCATCGGGGCCGCCGCCGACTACTTCTTCGGCAACCAGGTCACGTCGACGTTGTCGGCCCTGGTGATCGGCGCCATCCCCATCGAGCGGACGAAGGTCACCCGCAACTCGGCCGACCAGGCTGCCGCGCTGATAGACGACGGGTGGAGCATGCTCATCTTCCCCGAAGGCGGTCGCTCACCCGACGGATGGGGCCAGTCCTTCCGCGGCGGCGCCGCCTATCTGTCGATCCGCTGCGAGGTGCCGGTCGTGCCCGTCCACGTCGAGGGCACGGGCCGCATCCTGCGCAAGGGCAAGAACGTGCCGCGTCCGTCGCCCACCACCGTCACCTTCGGCGACCCGATCGTGCCCGGCGAGGGCGAGGACTCGCGCCGCATGGCCGTTCGCATCGAAGCGGCCGTCGCCCAGTTGGCCGACGAGGCCGGTAGCGACTGGTGGCAGGCCCGCCGCCGCGCCGCCGCCGGCGACACCCCTTCGCTCCAGGGTCCATCCACCGGCGCCTGGCGCCGGACCTGGGCCCTCGGGGACCGTCGCGCCGGTCGCCGGCGCCCCCGGCGCAGCTGGCCCGAGGTCTGACCCGCTCGATGGCGTGAGCCCGGGCCACGGCGCCCGCGACCGAAAAGGCTCACAGCGCGGCGAAAACCGCCACGGCCCGGCGTCGCCCCCTTTCGCCTTTCATGCCCTTGTTGCCCACCACGATCCCCGCGTCCACGTCTTCGGTCGATACGGTTCGTCCCCAGATGGTCCTCTTGGTGCTGGCGCTCATCTCGGGACTCTCGTTCCTGCACTACGGATCCGAGATTCTGTTCCGGATCCGGCTACGAGAGGAGTTCACGCGGTACGGGGTGCCGCGGATTCGCAACTTCGTCGGTGTGATGGAGATCCTGGGTGGTGCCGCTGTCCTGCTGGGACTGGTGGTTGCGCCGCTGGGAGCCTTCGGTGCGGCCGGGCTCACCCTGCTGATGCTTCTGGGGCTGATCGTCCGCCTCAGAATTCACGATGCACCACGTCTCATGGTGCCGGCCGCGTCGCTCGCCGGGTTGAACGCCGTGCTCGTGGTGCTCTTCCTCAGCTCGTAGCAACTCGGGGCTGTGGTGGCTTGCCGTTCAAGATCGCGGAGACCGTCGCCAGCGACAAGACCGACAACGCCGGGAGATAGCGCTTTACGGGATCCCCAACCTTGATGTGCATCCCGATGGCGCCGAGCATGAACAGGGCGAGGCCGATGGACGCGGGCCGGACGAGTCGTGGCTTGGCGTGCCCCGCCAGGAGCAGGCCGGCGAGGCTCACCTTCGCGGCGCCAACCGCATACATCGTGGTCTCGGACAGCCCGTACTGCTGGAACTCCTCTTTCATGTTCTTGGCATCACCGCCTCGATAGCCGGTGTCCTTGTTGAACCGGTTGAACCAGACGTTCAGAATCCAGAGAGCCGCTGCGGTCTGCGCCAGCTTGCCGATCACGTTCATGGGTGCATGGGCCCTTCCGTTGTCGAGGTGAAGGCAACCCTACGGGACGGCGCGGCCGCCGATGCAACAGTTCTCGCCGGTTGACGGCACCGGAACGGAGAATGCTCCTCCTCGGGATCAGCTGAACGCTCCCGGTGTGGGTGGCGCCCTCGAATGACGCCTGGGTGCGGAGGTGACCCCCAGTGAGTGCACCGTTGCTCGTGACCTAGGCGGGTTCGTAGCTCGGCAATCCCGGATCTCCTTCTCCGATATCGACGGTCTTGGCCCCAACTCCGTACTGGTGGCGGATTTGCTCGACAGGCTTCGCGGCATTGCCCCAATGATCGATCCCCATCATGAAGTCCGTCTGCGTCGCAATGCTCCGGTTGACCGCCTCCGAATAGAGCGTGCCGATGTCTCCCCGAGCAAGGTCGGCACCCTTCGAGGTGAAGTTGCCGATGGGCAGGCTAATTCCGCCGAGTCCGTACAGACTCAGCGCGAGAACGACGGTCCCAAAACTTGACGGGTCCGGAGACGTCGCGTGCATGAAGGCGTTGACCTGAACCTCACCGACAGAACTCGGCGGGTAACCACTAGCGACGTGCACCCAGTCGTGTATCGCGGTGGGTTCAGGAACACCATGCGACTCACCGGGATAGGGCCAGCCGTTCTTCTGATACATGACAGCCAGCTGTTTACCCCAGGTTCCGTCGGGCAAGTCCTCGAGCCGCCGGTACTTGTCCGCCACTGCGTCCACTGTCCCGTAGCCGCGCATCGCGACAATATTTCGGACGAAGTTTCGCAGCCCTGAGTGCTGGATCGTGTCGATAGCGGCGCGCCTCAATTCGGTGCGGCCAAACATATCGACGTACATCATCCTCACGTGCCCTTCCGCGCGGTCGCGGAAGGTAGCGAGCTGGCTGAGCTTCACCCCAAAGGCTTTTGAATACTCCTCAATACGATCAGCCTGCGCCACAGATACTCGTTGCTTCGCTTCGTCAGTTTCGGTGTCGTCCATGCTGGCTGGCTGCAACATCTCCAGCGCCAGCATTCCTTGCAATACCTGCAGTCGGATCTGCGGGTCCTCAATCGCGGCCGCCGCTTGCGAAGGACTCAGCGGTTCAAGTAGTTCGATGTCGACGTCGAGACGCAAGATGTCGTGGGCGATCGCTTCCATCGCCGACTTTTGGATCGGGTCTAAACCCTGGTCACCGACTGATCCCTTCACCGCGGCAACGATTGCGGGAGCGAGCGCCCGGTCGGGTACGACGATCATCCAAAGGCGCTTTCCATGAGAACAACTTTGCGAGTTCGACCGGCCATCGCTACAGCAGGAGCGTAGACGGTGCTGGCGGTTGACCAGTTGCGGCTTCGGCGGGGCATCGTGGCGATCCGAGTGCTGTCGGCACGGAGGAGCTGGAGGCGTCGACGAACACGACGCCGTGAACCTGCTCCGGGAACGTACGGGCGTACACGTTGACGACGTTGCCGCCAAGGAGTGGCCCACGAGGAGATAGGGCCCGGGCACCTGCGCGGCGTCGAGCAGGGAGTGGAGCTCCCGCGCGAGAGCGCCGCAGTGTGTTAAGTCTTTCTGTCGGGGTGCCGAGGAGGAACGATGTACAGCAGGCAAGCGCAGATCACGGGTTCGGGACCTGACCGGAAGATCACCACGACGGCGCGGGGTTACGAGGTGCTGCGCGACCCAGCGCTCAACAAGGGCGCAGCCTTCACCGCTGAGGAGCGACTGGCGCTGGGGCTGCGCGGGCTGCTGCCCGACACCGTCTACACAGAGCTCGAGTCCCAGCTCGACTGGGCCTTCGGCAACTACCGCGCACGACCGACCGATCTCGACAAGCACATCTACATGTGGCAGCTGCACGACAACAACGTCACGCTGTTCTACGCGCTGATCCAGAGACACCTGCTCGAGATGCTTCCCGTCGTGTACGACCCCACCGTTGGTGAGGCAATCGAGAAGTTCGCCGAGATCGAAACCCGGCCGCGCGGGGTGTACCTGTCCATCGATGACGTCGATTCGGTCGAAGAGCGCCTCGCCGCCTTCGGTGCCAGCGCCGACGACATCGACCTGATCGTCGCCACCGATGCCGAGGAGATCCTCGGCATCGGTGACTGGGGCGCGAACGGGATCGACATCTCCATCGGGAAGCTGGCCGTGTACACCGCGGCGGCGGGGATCGATCCCCATCGAGTCATCGCCGTGGTGCTCGACGCGGGCACCAACAACGAGAAGCTGCTCAATGACCCGCTCTACAAGGGCAACCGCCATGCCCGGATCCGCGGTGAGGCCTACGACGCACTCATCGACGCGTACGTCACCTCGTCGAAGCGATTGTTCCCGAGAGCGATGCTGCATTGGGAGGACTTCGGTTCGACCAACTGCCGACGCATCCTCGACCGCTATCGCGATCAGGTCGCCACGTTCAACGACGACATGCAAGGAACGGGCGCGATCGCGATGTCGGGCCTGTTCAACGCCGTCGAGGTCGCCGGCACCTCGTGGGCCGATCAGCGCATCGTGGTACTCGGTGGAGGTACGGCCGGTTGCGGCATCGCCGACCAGGCCCGCGACGAAATGGTCCGACACGGGCTGTCATCGGAGGAGGCCACGGCGCGCGTCTGGATCGTCGACCTCCCGGGCCTGTTCACCTCCGACATGACCGAGGATCTCCTCGACTACCAACGGCCCTACGCCCGCCCGGTCGACGAGATCGCGGACTGGACCCGCACTCCCTGTGAGGAAGCCCGCTCCGCCGCGACCAGGTGGCCGGCCATGGCCGCACTGCGCGCCACCGAGGCGAAGGGCGAGGGCATCATCGACCTGGCCACGGTCGTCGACCGGGTGAAGCCGACGATCATGATCGGAACCTCGACGACCCCCGGCATGTTCACCGAGGCGATCGTGCGATCGATGGCGACCGGTGTCGATCGACCGATCATCTTCCCGCTCTCGAATCCCACGCCGCTGGCCGAGGCCACTCCCGAGCAGTTGCTCACCTGGACCGACGGCAAGGGCCTGGTCGCCACGGGATCCCCCTTCGCCGATGTCGAACTCGAAGGCGTCTCCCACAAGATCGGGCAGGCCAACAATGCCGCTCTCTACCCGGGCCTGGGGCTCGGGGTCATCGCCTCGCGGGCGTCGAAGATCACCGACGAGATGATCCTGGCCGCAGCCCATGCCGTCGCCGACGAAGCCGAACTCGGAGGGCCGGGCGCGTCACTGCTGCCGTCGAACGCCGCGCTGCGCACCACCTCCAGCGTCGTCGCCGTCGCGGTCGTCCGCACGGCGATGGAGCAGGGTGTCGCCACCGCTGCGATCGACGATCCCGTCGAGGTCGTGCGCAGGACGGAATGGTGGCCGGTGTACTGCCCCGTCGAGCCGGCCTGAGCCCGGCCCGACCACGAGCACCGACCACGAGCACCGACCGTGCTGAACCGACCGTGCTGGACGAGGAGAGCGACAGATGAGCGATGTACCCGAAGGCCCGGAGATCCGAGACGTCCCCATCGGGCTGTCGGCCACAGGCACCCGCCAGGAGACCGACTCACTCGGGGAGGTCGATGTCCCCGCTGATCACTACTGGGGTGCGCAGACCCAACGCTCGCTGGTGCACTTCAACATCGGTGGCGACAAGGACCGCATGCCGACCGAGGTCTACCGCGCCTACGGGCACGTGAAGAAGGCCGCCGCCACGGTCAACACGAAGGCCGGTCGACTTCCCGAGTGGATGGGTTCGCTCATCGAGCGGGTCGCCGACGAGGTCACCGGCGGTGATCTCGACTCCGAGTTCCCGTTGTACGTGTGGCAGACCGGTTCGGGCACACAGTCGAACATGAACGTGAACGAGGTGATCTCGAACCGTTGCATCCAACTCGTCGACGGCGAGCTCGGGTCGAAGACGCCGGTGCACCCCAACGACCACGTGAACATGGCGCAGTCGTCGAACGACACGTTCCCGACCGCCATGCACATCGCCGCCGACGCCATGCTCAACGACCACGTGCTGCCCGACCTCGATGCGTTGCGCAACGCGCTGGACGACAAGGCCACCAAGTGGGCCGATGTGGTCAAGATCGGGCGCACGCATCTCGAGGACGCCACACCGTTGACCGTCGGTCAGGAGTGGTCGGGTTACGTGGCCATGATCGACGACTCCCGCGAAGCGCTCGTCGCCGATTCCGCCCATCTGCTGCGACTCGCAGCCGGGGGCACCGCGGTGGGCACCGGTCTCAACTCGTCACCGGGCTTCGACGTGGAGATGGCCGCGCAGATCGCAACCCAGACCGGGCGCCCATTCGTGACCGCACCGAACAAGTTCGCGGCGCAGGGCTCACTCGATCCCCTGGTCCGCTGCTCGGCCGGACTGCGCAACCTCGCCGTGTCGCTGTTCAAGATCGCCAACGACCTGCGGTGGTTGGGTTCCGGTCCGCGAACCGGCATCCACGAATTGGTTCTGCCCTCGAACGAACCGGGATCGTCGATCATGCCCGGCAAGGTGAACCCGACGCAGGCCGAGGCGATGCTCATGGTCGCCATTCAGGTGATGGGTAACGACACCACGATCGCCATGGCCGGCAAGGAGGGCAACTTCGAACTGAACGCGTTCCGGCCGGTGATCATCGCGAACCTGCTGCACAGCATGAGGATCCTGAGCGACATGTGCGATCACCTCCGCCGCTTCATGATCGAGGGCGCCGAACTCGACGAGGCGACGATCAAGACCTACGTGGAACGATCAGTGATGATGGTGACCGCGCTCGCGCCGGTCATCGGGTACGACAAGGCCGCGGCGATCGCGCACCTGGCGATCGACGACGACCTCACTCTCAAGGAAGCTGCGCTGCGATCGGGCGTCGATGAAGCGCTGTTCGACAAGATCGTCGTTCCCCTCGACCTCACCCGCCCGGGCAGCGCCGACGAACGCTGATTCGACCGACCCGAACCGAGGTCACCCATCGGCGCGACCCCTAGGCTGGCCGATCTTGGATGCCATGACGATCGTGACCCTGGTTGCCGGGCTGATGCTGCTGGTCGCAGGGGCAGAGGGGCTCGTGCGCGGCGCCTCTCGAATCGCGCTCTCCTTCGGGATCTCGCCCCTCGTCGTGGGCCTCACCGTCGTGGCTTTCGGCACCAGCTCACCCGAGATGGCGGTGAGCGTGTCCGCGGTGCGCAGCGGCGCGTCCGACATCGCCATCGGCAACGTCGTCGGCAGCAACATCTTCAACATCCTGCTCATCCTGGGAGTGTGCGCGCTCGTGGTTCCGCTGGTGATCTCCTGGCGTCTGGTGCGCCTCGAGGTGCCACTGATGATCGGCGTCTCCGTCCTCCTGTGGGTGTTCATCCTCGACGGCGAGATCGCCCGCTGGGAGGCGGCGATCCTGTTCGCCGGCGTGATCGGGTACACCGTGTGGGCCATCCGGGCCAGCCGAAAAGAGAACGCAACTGCACAGGAGATGTCCGCGCCCGGAGCCGAACCACCGGACACTCCGTCGCCCTGGTACATCAACTTCGGCTACGTCGCTGTCGGCCTCGTGCTCCTGGTGGTCGGCTCCAACTGGATGGTCGGCAGTGCCGTCGAGATCGCCGAGAGCTTCGGGCTCTCCGAACTGGTGATCGGGCTCACGATCGTGGCGGCCGGAACGTCGCTGCCGGAACTGGCCACGTCGGTACTCGCCACGATCAAGGGCGAGCGCGACATCGCGGTCGGCAACATCGTCGGCAGCAACATCTTCAACATCCTCGCGGTACTCGGACTGTCCGGCCTGGTCGCCAAGAACGAACTCCAGGCTCCGTCGTTCGTGCAGGACGTCGACGTCCCGGTGATGATCCTCGTGGCGGCGATCTGCCTCCCCGTCTTCTTCTCCGGTCGCAACCTCCTGCACCGATACGAAGGCTTCGCGTTCATCGCCGCCTACATGCTCTACGTCACCTACCTGGTGTGGAACTCGAGCGACAACGGCGCGCCGAACTGGTATGCCCCCGCCGTCTGGTTCGCCCTGGTGCCGCTGGCCGTCGTGGTGGTACTGATCACCGCCTGGCGCGACCGCCACCGCCCCATCCCCGAGGAAGCCCTGCTCTGATCACCGGAACCACTGGTGCCCCGAGGCCTTCAACAACCACCGCTCGTCGCAATGACGCCTCTGGAGAAACTGCAGGAACCGGCGATGGTATCGGTACGTCGACGCTACGTCGGCCTCGTGCAGCACCCAGTACGCATTGCTCGGCACCCGGAACCCCAGATCCGGCGCGACCAGATCGAACGAGGTCGTGGTGCCAGCGCGCGGTTGCGGTCAGTTCGCCCGGCGATGGGCGATCAGCAGGGTGGTCTCGACGACGAGGTCGGGTTGGGTGAACTGGATGTAGTGGCCGCTCCCGGTCGCGAACACTTGTGGCGCCATCGGCGAGAGCTTCACGAGGTCGTCTTGCGCGACCCGGTAGCGGGCATCCAGTTCCTCGGGGCTCAGTCCAGCGGGCATGGTCACCGGGTCGAGGGCCGCGACGAACGGCGTCGGGCTGGTGAGCACGGCGACGGGGACGGCGGGGAACGCCGGACCCTGCGCGGCCTGCGATGCGCTGACGTCGATGTCGATGTCGAGTCGCTCCGAGTCCGGCCCGCGCAGCGCGGCGATCTCCTCCTGCGCGAGTGGTTTGTTGAGGAGCTCGTCGCGGTAGGCCGGCCACAGCGATCCGAGTCCTGTCGGTACGGAGGAGCTGAAGGCGGCGTGGTCGCTCGGCTGGCGGCCGAAGCGGCGTCAGCAGCAGCGGTCCCGAAGCGTTGCCGCGTTCTCCTTGCCCACGGTCGCAAGACCGTGACCGGGGAGTTCGCGTCGTTACGTTGTGGGCGACCTCACCGGCAGTCACGCCACGAATTCGTGCCCTCACCCACCCCGTTCGTGAGACCGGGGTACTTCCAGTTCTGGGCTTGGTCAGAGCTCTCGTGTGGGGTGGCGGCTGTGGCGATCGGGATCGGGATTGGTGAGTTCGGAGTCGGCGAGGACTCGGCGGACCGCGAGGTAGCTGTCGGGGGTGACCGAGACGCTGTCGATACCGATCCCGGCCAGGAACGCGGCGAAGGACGGCGAGTTGCTGGGTGCCTGGCCACACAACCCGACTGGCCGACCGGCGTCGTGGGCTGTACGGACGAGGAGTTCGATCATGGCCACGACGGCGGGGTCGGTCTCGTCGAAAGAACCGGCCAGGCGGCTGTTGTCGCGGTCGAGACCGAGGACGAGTTGGGTGAGGTCGTTGGAGCCGATGGAGAACCCGTCGAACCGTGTGGCGAACCGGTCAGCGAGAATCACGTTGGCCGGGAGTTCGGCCATCACCCACACTTCGAGGCCCAGTTCGCCGCGCACCAGGCCGTGCGTGGCGAGCGCGGCGAGCACTCCATCGGCCTCCTGCAGCGTCCGACAGAACGGGATCATGACGGCGATGTTGGTGAACCCGACCTCACGTCGGACCCTGTCGATGGCTTGGCATTCCAACGCGAACGCTGGTGCCCATTCCGGGTCGAGGTAGCGAGACGCTCCCCGCCAGCCGAGCATGGGGTTCTCCTCATCGGGTTCGAAGGTCGACCCGCCGAGCATTCCGGCGTACTCGTTGGACTTGAAGTCCGAGAGGCGCACGATGCAACGGTTCGGCCAGGCCACCGCAGCGATACGGGCCACTCCGCCCGCCACCCGGTCGACCATGAACCGGGCGAGGTCGCCCTTGTCGGCCCGCAACTGCTCGAGCGCTTCGACATCGGCGGGCCGGTGGAGCCGCTCGGGGCTGGCCAGCGCCAACGGGTGGACGCCCACGTACTGGCTGATGATGAACTCCATGCGGGCCAGGCCGACGCCGTCGGCGCCGAGCTGCCAGTGGCGGAAGGCCGCGCTGGGGTCGGCCAGATTGAGATTCACCTTGGTCCGGGTGCTGGGGATGTCGGTCAGATCGATTTCCTCGACCTCCCAAGGGAGCTCACCGCCGTACACCACACCGACCTCACCACCGGCGCAGGAGACGGTGACGGTCCCGGCATCGGCCAGGTCCGACGTACCGGTCCCGGTGCCGAGCACCGCCGGCAGACCCAGCTCTCGGCTCACGATCGCAGCGTGGGAGGTCCGCCCACCGTGGTCGGTCACGATCGCCGCAGCCCGCCGCATGACCGGAACCCAGTCGGGGTCGGTCATGGCTGTCACCAACACCTCTCCGTCAACGAGCAGATGGCCCTGGTCGGGGTGGTGCAGCACCCGAACCGGGCCGGCGCCGATGCGGTCGCCCACCGCCAGGCCTCGGACCAGCTCCCGGCCTTCCCCGGCCAGGTGGTACCGGTGGATGCTGTTGAGGTCCCGGCGTGACTGCACGGTTTCCGGGCGGGCCTGGACGATGAACAGATCCCCGGTGATCCCGTCCTTGGCCCACTCCAGATCCATCGGGCACCCGTAGTGCTGGGCGATGGATGTCGCCCAACGGGCCAGCTGCAAGACGTCCTCGTCATCGAGGGAGAGCCGGCGGCGGTCCTCGGGTGGCGACGGCACGGTCACGGTGGTGTCGTCGGCCCGAATCACCTGGACCTGCTTCTCGCCGATGGTCCGCGTCATGATCGGGATCAGCTCGTCGTCGTCGAGGAACGGGGTGAAGACCAGGAACTCGTCGGGTTGGACCAGGCCCCCGACGACCGACTCTCCCAGGCCCCACGCCGACGAGATCAGCACCACCCGGTCGAAACCGGTCTCCGGATCCACGGTGAACGCGACCCCGGCGCTGGCCAGGTCGGAGCGGATCAGGCGTTGCACCCCCACTGACAGCGACACCTCGGCGTGGTCGAAGCCATGCTCGTCTCGGTAGGCCATGGCCCGGTCCGTGAACAGCGACGCGATGCACCGTCGCCATGCGACCAGCACCGCGTCCACCCCCCGGACGCCCAGGAAAGTCTCCTGCTGGCCGGCGAAGCTGGCGTCGGGCAGGTCTTCCGCCGTGGCACTCGAACGCACGGCGACCAGCGGTTCGCTCTCGTCGGACACTCGGCCCAACTCGGTGTACGCGGCGGCGATGGCTTCGGTCAGCTCGGGCGGCACCGGCGCCGAGACCAACAACTCGCGCAGGGCGGCGGCGGTCTCCTCCAGGGGCACCCGACCGCATCGCAGCTCGTCCAGCCGCCGCAACAGCTCCGCTTCCACGTCCCCCTCGATGAGCAGCCGGAACGCATCGACCGTGGTGGCGAATCCGTCGGGGACCCGAACACCCGTTGCGCTCAGCGAAGAGATCAGCTCTCCCAGCGACGCGTTCTTCCCGCCCACCCGGCCTACGTCATGACGACCCACCGCGTGGAGCGGCAGGACCAGCTCGCCGCCCACCGCCATCGGGTCCGTCGAATCCGCCGCCCCCGCGGGCCGGGCGGGGAGAGGTGGGGCGCTCAACGGGAGGAGTCTCCCGGCGTGAAGAGCGCAATGAATTCCGGGACGGGAGTGGCGGCAAGGGCCACGGGGTCGTCGGCCAGGGCCAGGATGACGTCGGCCCGTTGCGGCCCGAAGCGAGAGGTGACGGCGTCGGCCAGCTTGCGCCGGAGTATCGGGACGGCCTCCGCCCGGCGCCGCGGGTGACCCAACGGGTAGTGGACCTCGACCTTGTCCGTCGCGGTGCCGTCGCTGAACTCGATCTGCACTGCGTTGGCGATGGCCCGTTTGTCGGGGTCCAGATAGTCGTCGCTGTAGGTCGGGTCCTCCTCCACGGTCATCCGGTTGCGCAGGGCGTCGATGCGGGGGTCGGCCGCGGCCTCGTCCAGGTAGTCGGTGGCCACCAGGTTCCCGTTCAGGAGGCCCACTGCGGTCATGTACTGGATGCAGTGGTCTCGATCGGCGGGGTTGTCCAACGGGCCCGTCTTGTCGATGATCCGCACCCCGGCCTGCTGGGTCCAGATGCGGACCCGGGAGATGTCGTCCAGCCGGTCACGGACCAGCGGATGCAGTGCCACCGCGGCTTCCACTGCGGTCTGGGCGTGGAACTCGGCCGGGTACGACACCTTGAACAGCACGTGTTCCATCACGTAGGAACCGAAGGGTCGGCTGGCCTCGAGGGGTTGGCCACCGAAGAGCACGTCGCTGAAGCCCCAGCCGTCAGCGCTCAGCACCGACGGGATGGACAACTCACCTCGAACCGCCCATCGGGCGAGACGAACGGCCCGACTGGTGGCGTCGCCGGCGGCCCAACTCTTGCGGGGACCGGTGTTGGGGGCGTGCCGGTACGTGCGCAACGCACCCCCGTCCGCGAACGCGTGGGACACCGCCGACACCACGGCGTCGCGGTCCCCACCCAGCAGGCGCGTGGCGACCGCGGTGGAGGCCAACCGCACCAACAGGACGTGGTCCAAGCCGACGCCGTTGAAGCTGTGGGTGAGCGCCAGCACACCCTGGATCTCGTGCGCGGCGGTGGCGGCCCGCAGCACGTCGCCGATCAGGAACACGTCCTCGGGCCGGCCGGTGGTGGTCGCCACCCGGGACAGATGGTCGGTGATGGCCAGGATGGCGCCGAGGTTGTCCGACGGGTGACCCCATTCGGCGGCCAGCCACGTGTCGTTGAAGTCGAGCCACCGGATCATGCAGCCGATGTCGAACGCAGCGGCGATCGGGTCCAAGACGTCGCCGGTGCCGGGTACCAGGCTGCCGTCGGGCACCGTGGTGCCAGCCACGACAGGCCCGAGGTGGCGGACGCACTCCGGTTGCTCGAGCGCCATGAGGGCACAGGCCAGGGAGTCGAGGACCACCCAGTGCGCCGACGCCAGTGCGCCGGGGCTGGGCTCGGGCTGGTCCGAGACGAACTCGGCGATGGCGGCGAGGAGCGGGTCCGGGGCCGGTCGGGAGGCGTCCGCGATGCCGATCAGTGCGCCCATCAGGCCGTGCTCCGGCGTTCCGCGAGTGGGAGGAAGATGCGCCGGTCCGGGCCGATGTAGTCGGCGTCGGGTCGGATGAGCTTGTTGTTGTTGCGTTGCTCGTAGACGTGGGCGGACCACCCGGTCACCCGGGACAACACGAACACCGGGGTGAACAACGGGGTGGGGATGCCACAGAAGTGGTAGGCGGTGGCGCTGTAGAAGTCGAGGTTCGGGAACAGGTCCTTCTCGCGGCGCATGACGGCCTCGATCCGCTCGGCCACCGGATGCATCCAGCCGTCGGGGTGGCCTTCGGCCAGCCGCGCCGACCACGACTTGATGATGTCCGAACGGGGGTCGCTGACCGTGTAGACGCGGTGGCCGAAGCCCATGATCTTCTCGCGTGCGGCCAGCGCGTCCATGACGCCGGCCTCGGCCGCCTCGGGCGTCGGGAACCGTTCGATCAGTCCCATGGCGGCTTCGTTGGCTCCACCGTGGAGCTTGCCCTTCAGCGTGCCGATGGCGGCGATGATGGCGCTGTACTGGTCCGACAGCGTCGAGGCGCAGATGCGGGACGCGAAGGTGCTGGCGTTGAACTCGTGCTCGGCGTAGAGGATCAGCGAGACGTCCACGGCCCGGACATGGGCGTCGTCGGTCGGCACCCCGAGCAGCGTCAAGAGGTGTCGTGCGGTGTGTCCCTCACCGGTCTCGGTGTCGATCCGCTGGCCGTGCGTGCTGAAGGCCCACCAGTAGCCGAGCATGGAAGGCAGGGAGGCGATGAGCCGGTCGGCGATGACGTGGCGGTCGTCGAGGGAGGACTCCGGCTCGACGATGCCGAGCACCGAAACCCCGGTGCGGAGGACGTCCATCGGGTCCGCGTCCGCCGGGAGGAGTTCCAGCACTGCGGTCACCTCGGGCGGCAGACCCCGTTGAGCCGCCAAGAGGGCGATGTACTCGTCGAGGCGGGCCTCGGTCGGCAACTCGCCGTGCACCAGGAGATGGGCCACCTCCTCGAAGGTGGCGCCGGCGGCGAGGTCGTCGATCTCATAGCCGCGGTAGGTGAGCCCGATCCCCTCCTTGCCGACGGTGCAGATGGCGGTTTCACCGGCGGTGACGCCGGCCAGACCGCCGGCGTTCGTTGGGTTGGTCATGTCCGCTCCTCCTGGGATGCTGTGTTGTCCGCGGTGCCGTCCTCGGCGCCGAAGAGTCGGTCGAGTTGGGCTTCGAAGGCGTGGTAACCGAGGTGCTCGTACAGCTCCTCGCGGGTCTGCATCAGATCGAGCATCGATTCCTGCGTGCCGTTCGTCCGCAGCGACGTGTACACGGCCTCTGTTGCGGCCGACGCGGCCCGGAACCCCGACAAGGGATAGAGGGCCATGGCCACACCGACCTCCCGGAGGGCGTCGACATGGGCCAGCGGGGTCTTCCCGAACTCGGTCATGTTGGCCAGCACCGGCAGACCGACCTCGTCGACGAAACGTCGATAGTCCGACAGCTCGGTCACGGCCTCGGCGAAGATGGCGTCGGCCCCGGCGTCGCGGTACACACACGCACGCTCGATGGCCGCATCGACGCCCTCGCTAGCGACCGCGTCGGTGCGAGCCATCACCACGAAGTCCGGATCCGGCTTGGCGTCCACGGCGGCCACGATGCGGTCGGCCATCTCGCCGGCGCCGACGAGTTGCTTGCCCGGCCGGTGCCCGCAGCGCTTGGCCGCCACCTGATCCTCGAGGTGGACCGCGGCCGCGCCGGCACGGTGCAACTCGCGGATGGCTCGTGCGATGGAGAACGCATGCCCCCACCCGGTGTCGATGTCGACCAACACCGGCAAGTCGGTGGCCGCACAGATGCGGCGCACGTCGACGGCCACGTCCTCCAGCTGGGTGATGCCCAAATCGGGCAGACCCAGACTGGCGTTCGCAACACCCGCACCCGACACGTACAGCATCCGGAACCCGGCGTGCTCGGCCAACAGCGCGGCGTAGGCGTTGACGGTGCCCACGATCTGCAACGGCTGTTCCGTCTCCAGCGCCGCTCGGAACCGGGCCCCAGCCGACGGCGTGGTCACGACTGCGGCCCTACTAGCGATACACAAATCACGAAATTCATCTCCGGAGTATGGCGGGGAAAGATGACACGATCAAGCGCCCGACACACTGACGCCGGGTATAGCCACCGACACGAGGGCGCTCCACCGCCCCCACGATGTACGCTCCAAATCTCAGGAACCAGAGATCGTAGGACGTGATGGGTACTGAACGAGCAGGAGGGTGGCGGAGCCGAGAGGTCACGTCAGGATTGCAGCAAGCACCGGCGCGTGCCATGTTGCGCGCTGTCGGCTTCGGCGACGAGGACTTCGACAGACCTCAGATCGGGGTGGCGGCCGCGGCGAACGACGTCACACCGTGCAACATGGGTCTGGCGGGCCTGGCCGGCTCGGCGCGCCGTGGTGTTGTCGATGCCGGTGGGGTGGCGCTCGGGTTCTCGACGTTGGCGGTGTCGGACGGGATCGCCATGGGTCACGAGGGGATGCGCATGTCGTTGCCGAGCCGTGACCTGATCGCCGATTCGGTGGAGTGCATGGCGTTGGCGCAACGTTTCGACGGATTGGTGACGTTGGCGGGATGTGACAAGAGCTTGCCGGCGATGTTGATGGCCGCAGCCCGGCTGAACGTCCCGACGGTGTTCGTCTACGGCGGGTCGAGTCTGCCGGGCCGTTTCCAGGGCCGCGATGTGACGATCCAAGACGTGTTCGAAGCGGTGGGGGCGGTCGACGCCGGGCTCCTCGCCGAGCGTGACCTGGCCGAACTGGAGCGCTCCGCGTGTCCGGGTGTGGGTTCGTGCGCGGGGATGTACACGGCGAACACGGTGGCCGCAGAAGCCGAAGCGCTGGGGATGGCGTTGCCGGGCTCCGCGACACCGGCGGCGGTGGACCCCCGTCGCGACGACATCGCGTACCGCAGCGGCGTGGCGGCGATGGACCTGGTGCGCCGGGACCTGCGTCCCCGTGACATCCTCACCCGGGAAGCGTTCGAGAACGCCGTGACCCTCGTGATGGCTCTGGGTGGATCGACCAACGCGGTGATACATCTCATGGCGATCGCCCACGAGGCCGGGGTCGCGTTGGAGATCGACGACTTCGACCGGATCAGCCGGCGCACCCCGTACCTCGGCGACCTGCGCCCCGGGGGCCGTTTCGTCATGGCCGACCTGGACCGGGTCGGTGGGGTACCGGTGGTGATGGCCGAGCTGTTGGCCGCCGGGCTGTTGCATGGCGACTGCCTCACCGTCACTGGCGCCACCCTGTCCGAGAACCTGGCGGCCATGGACCTTCCAGCGGTCGACGGAACCGTGGTGCGGCCCCATGGCGAGCCGATCCGAGCCGACGGCGGCCTGGCTGTGTTACGTGGGTCGCTCGCACCCGGCGGGGCAGTGGTCAAGGTCGCCGGACTCGACGTCGGGGTGTTCGACGGCACGGCGAGGGTCTTCGACGGGGAGGGCCCGGCCATGGCCTACGTCCGTTCGGGGGCGCTGGAGCCAGGTGACGTGATCGTGATCCGCAACGAGGGACCGCGCGGCGGACCGGGCATGCCGGAGATGCTGGCCGTCACCGCAGCGGTCCGCGGCAGCGGCATGGGCGGTGAGGTCGCATTGTTGACCGACGGCCGGTTCTCCGGGGCGACCACCGGGATCTGCGTCGGCCACATCGCCCCCGAGGCGGCCTCGGGGGGACCGCTGGCGCTGGTCCACGACGGCGACCAGATCCGCATCGACCTCGTCGACCGACGCCTGGACCTGGTCGTCGACCCAGACGTGCTCGCGGCACGTGGCAAGGCGTGGGTGCCGCCACCGGCGGTCACCGGGAACGGGGTGCTCGCCAAGTACGCACGATCCGTCGGCAGCGCCTCCCACGGCGCTCTGGTCGGAGTCGAGGACCCATCAGAACCGTCGCGAACCCCACCGGGCGCGCCGGCCCGCTCGTGATCGTTGTCATCGCACCAGAACCGAGGTCGGCAAGACCTGGGTGACCGTCCCCGCCGGGACCCGGCTTCTCCGACATCGCCACCCGCGGCGTCGAGGACTACGAGCTCGACGTGCACTGCCACAACGGTTCGATCGCCCAGAAGGTCTCGCCGCAGCGACAAGCCGGAGTCCAGGCCAGCATCGAAGGCGCCATCGAGAACGACGACCCCCCCCACCAGCAGGTGGAATCGCTGCACCCCAACCACTCGGCCCAGCTCGGGTTGCGGAACTGCCTGCGCCAGTTCTGGAACGACGGCGCCGTCCGCACCATCTAGCCGCCCCGGCAGTGCCGACCAGCTCACCGCCCGCCTCGTGGCCGGTCCCGAGAACGGCGTGCTCACCCTCTCGGCCTTCACCGGCTGAGCACAGTCGGGCGCACAGGTCTGCAGAGGCAATCGGCGGGTAAGATGAAGGGGCCCGACCGGGAGCAGTGGGGCAGAGGTGCCTCGCCCACCAACGGCGATGGAGACCCCCGGTCGACAGCAATCCCACTCGTTGCCCCAGGAGGCTCGCCATGCGTGAGCTCGACGCCTGCGGTATCGGCTTCGTCGCCGACGCCGAAGGCCGCCCCAGCCGATCCATCGTCACCGCCGCCCTCACGGGGCTGGCCAACGTAAAGCATCGAGGCGCCGTGGCGGCCGACGCCCGCACCTCGGACGGCACCGGGCTGCTCACCACCATCCCCAGCGCCATCTTCGGCACCGGCGTCGGCGTGGCCGTCCTCTTCGTGCGCGGCGACGACCCGTCCGCCACCATCGCCCGGCTCGCGCTGGAGGAGGGGCTCGAACTGGCAGATTGGCGCACGCCACCGACCGACGACAGCGCGCTCGGCGACCTGGCGAGACGGACGCGCCCCCGGATCGTGCAGGCCCTGTTCCAGCCCACCGACGCCACCCGGGAAAGACTCGCCGGGCTGGCGCCGAAGGTGGGCGACGACCCGTTGTTCGACCCGACGTCAGAGGAGTTGGAACGACAGGCCTTCCGGCTGCGTCGACGCATCGACACCACCACCGAGGGCACCTACGTGATCTCGTGCTCGTTTCGCACCATCGTGCACAAGGGTCTCGTGGCCGCCGACGCCCTCGCCGACTTCTACCTCGACCTGGCCGACGAACGCTTCGTGGCCCCCCTGGCCATCTTCCACCAACGGTTCAGCACCAACACCCTGCCCACGTGGGAACGAACTCAACCGTTCCGGATGCTGTGCCACAACGGCGAGATCAACACCCTGGCCGGCAACGAGAACCGGATGCGGGCCCGCAGTCACCTGGGCACCGCCGAGGCCGGGCTCGGCCCCGAGGAGTTGTTCCGCCCTGTGCTCGACCCCGGCGGCAGCGACTCCGCCAAGCTCGACGAGGTGGCGGAGCTGCTCGTTCGCGGCGGCCGCCGCTTGAGCCACGCCATGGCCATGCTCGTGCCCGAGGCTTGGGAGGAGACGCGTGACCTCGACCCGGAGGTCCGAGGCTTCTACGAGTACCACTCGGCCCTGATGGAACCGTGGGACGGGCCCGCGGGGGTCATCTTCACCGACGGCATCCGGGTCGGCGCCGTGCTCGACCGCAACGGCCTACGACCACTGCGGTATGCCGCGTGTGAGGACGGCCTCGTGGTGTGCGCCTCGGAGATGGGGGCGGTCGAGACGGCCGGCCATGGCGCCATCGCCCGCGGTCGGCTGGGACCAGGCCACATGCTCGTCGTGAGCCCCCACTTCGGGGTGGTCCGCAATCACGACGTGAAGGAGCACCTCGCCGGCAAGCAGGCTCCCTACGCGACATGGTCGGGTGACGGCTTCTTCGCCATGGCATCGGGCGAGCCCGTCACCGAACCTCCCGACGACCTCACCGTGCAGCAGGTGGCGCAGGGTTACACCCGAGAGGAGCTCGCCATGGTGCTCAAGCCCATGGCCAGCGACGCCTACGAGCCGACCTTCGCCATGGGCGACGACTCGCCTCTGCCGCCGATGGCGGGACGACCACGCCCGGTCGCCCACTACCTCAAGCAGCGGTTCGCCCAGGTCACCAATCCGCCGATCGATCCCCTCCGGGAACGCCTCGTGATGAGCCTGCGCACGCTCATCGGTCCACGGGCGCCCCTCCTCGACGAGCGGGCCGACGTCGCCCGCCTCCTCGTCTTCGACTCCTTCTTCGTGTACCCGTCGGCCGTCGACACGCTGCTGCGCCGCGAACTGCACCCGTTCCCCACCGCCCGGTTCATCGCCACTTTCGCCGTGGACGACGCACCGGGGGCCCTCGAGACCGCGGTGCGCGACCTGGCCGACCGGGTCGATCAGGCCGTGGCCGGAGGTGCCGCGGTCGTGGTGCTCGACAACGGCGGGATCGACGAACGCCACGCCCCCATTCCCTCGCTCCTCGCCGTCGGCGCCGTGAACCATCGTCTGATCGCCACCCGGCGCCGGTCCGACACCAGCATCGTGGTCGTCGCCGATGACGCCCGCGACACCCACTCGGTGGCGGCGCTGTTGGGCTACGGGGCCGACCTCATATGCCCTCGCCTCGCCCTCCAGACCGTCGCCTCCGAAGCCGACGCCGACACCGACGGCGACCTCGTGAGCTCCGATGCCCAGGAACGGTTCCGGGCGGCTGTCGAAGCCGGCGTCCTCAAGATCATGTCGAAGATGGGGATCTCGACCGTCGACTCCTATCGAGGCGCGCAGACGTTCGAGGTCCTCGGGCTGGCCCCCGAGGTGGTCGACACCTGCCTCACCGGCACGGCCAGTCCCGTGGGCGGAATCGGCTGGCTCGAACTGGACGAGGACGGCCGGGCCCGCCACGCCCACGCCTTCGCCCCCGACGAGCCCGCGCTCGACTCACCCGGCTACTACCGCGTGCGTAAAGGCGGCGAATACCACGCCCACTCGAAGGAGGTCACGCAGGCACTGAACGTCCTCACGCTCTCGGCCGAGACACCTCGTCTGGCCGAGCGCGACCCCCAGGCCGTCGACCAGGCCGCCGCCCACCTCCTACAACGGGCCATCGCCGGTGAGAGCTACGACCGGTACCAGGACTTCGTCCGCCTCGTGACCGAACGACCCCCCACCGAGCTCAACGACCTCCTCATCTGGGGAGCGGTCGGTCCGCCGATCGCGCTGGACGAGGTCGAGCCGATCCGGGACATCGCCCATCGGTTCTCCACCGGGGCGATGTCGCACGGCTCACTGTCGAAGGAAGCCCACGAGACGCTGGCCCAGGCCATGAACCTGATCGGCGGCCGCTCCAACTGCGGCGAAGGGGGCGAGGACCCCGCCCGATTCCAGACCCGCGGGTCGGGCCGCGACGACAAGAACTCGCGCATCAAGCAGATCGCGTCGGGCCGCTTCGGGGTGACCCCCGAGTACCTGGCCCACGCCGACGAACTCCAGATCAAGATGGCCCAGGGTTCCAAGCCCGGTGAGGGCGGCCAACTGCCCGGTCACAAGGTGTCGGCCGAGATCGCCCGCCTCCGCCACACCCAGCCGGGGGTCGGCCTCATCTCCCCGCCCCCGCACCACGACATCTACTCGATCGAGGACCTCGCCCAGCTCGTCTACGACCTCAAACAGGTCAACGCCGCCCAGGTGTCGGTCAAGCTCGTGTCGACCCACAACGTGGGCACCATCGCCGCCGGTGTGGTGAAGGCGCTCGCCGACGTGATCCACATCTCCGGCGGCAACGGCGGCACCGGCGCCAGCCCCCTTTCCGCCATCAAGCACGCCGGCATGCCGTGGGAGATCGGTCTGGCCGACACCCAGCGGGCGCTGGTCGACAACGGCCTTCGCGGGAGGGTCCGGCTGCGGGTGGACGGCGGCTTCAAGACCGGACGGCACGTGGTCATCGCGGCCCTGCTCGGAGCCGACGAGTACAGCTTCGGGACGGCGGCGATGATCGCCGAGGGTTGCATCATGCTGCGGGCCTGCCACCGCGACACGTGCAAGCCCGGGGTGGCGACCCAGCGCCCCCATCTGCGGGCCAACTTCACCGGCACCCCCGAAGGGGTGGCGGCCTACTTCCTGTTCGTGGCCGAGGAGGTCCGCCACCACCTCGCCGCCCTCGGGGCCCGCCGCCTCGACGAGGTGATCGGACGTAGCGACCTGCTCACCCAACGGGCGACAGGCGACAGGCGCATCGACAGCTTCGACCTGTCGTTCCTGCTCGACCCGCCCGAGCACGAAGGCAAGCACCGCCGCTTCGTCGAACGCGCCGACCTGCAGGACCCGAGGGCCGACCTCGGCGACCGACTCCTGGCCGACGCCTTCCGGGCCATCTGGGACGCCGACGACGTGGACCTGCGCTACCCGATCACCAACCGCGACCGCTCCGTCGGCGCCGCGCTCTCGGGCGCGCTCGCCCTCGAGTACGGCGGTCTCCCGCCACGGGGCACGGCCCGGGTGCGCCTCGACGGTTCGGCCGGCCAGAGCTTCGGGGTCTTCCTCGGCCACGGCGTGGAGCTCACGCTGGTGGGCGAAGCCAACGACTACGTCGGCAAGGGCATGGGCGGCGGACGCATCGTCATCCGCCCGCCGGCCGACGACGCCACCCTCGCCGACCGTCGCCACACCGGTTCGTCGACGGTGCTGGCCGGCAACACCTGTCTGTACGGCGCCACCGGCGGGGAGTTGTTCGTGGCCGGCGCCGCCGGCGAACGCTTCGCCGTTCGCAACTCGGGAGCCCTCGCCGTGGTCGAGGCCGTCGGCGACCACTGCTGCGAATACATGACCGGAGGCACCGTGGTGGTCCTGGGACGAACGGGCTACAACCTCGGCGCGGGCATGACCGGTGGGCAGGCGTTCGTCTGGGACCCGGTACCCGAGCGGATCCTGGCCCGCGTGAACCCCGGGCTGGTCGAGGTCGTGCGACCCGACCACGATGCGCTGGGCGAGCTGCGCTATCTCGTGGAACGCCACCACGAGCTCAGCGGTTCGAGGCGTGCCCTCGACCTGCTGGCCGAATGGGAGGACCAGACCCCGCACCTCTGGCACATCGTGCCGCGCGATCGGGCCGAGTCCCTGGCCGACACGGCGGCCCGCCGGGTGGCCACGGCCTGAGAGCATCCGGCCTCCGGTGGTGGCCCACCGAGCCGGTAACCTGCTCCCCGCATGAGCGACGACCCCCGCACCGGCGCCAACGTCCCCCGTGACCCGTGGGGCAATCCCTTGCCGCCCGAGGACCAACCGCCGGTGAATCCCGGCCCGGGCGACTACCCGCCGCCGTTCCCCGGCGATCAGCTCGGTGCCCCCGGGGCCGCACCCCCCGGGTACAACCCCGCCTGGCCGCCGAGCGCCCAGGGCCCGCCCGCCGGCTATCCCGTGGACCCCGGTATGCCGGCGCAGGGCTGGGGCCAACCGAACCCCTGGGCCGCCCCCAAGAACGACGGCATGGCCGTCGGTGGCCTGGTCACGGGCATATTCGCAGCGCTGTGCGGCGTGGCCGGCATCTTCGGCATCGTGCTCGGCCCCACGGCCATCACCCTGGGGGTGCTGGCCCGCAAGCGCATCGCCCGGGCCAACGGCGCGGTGAAGGGCGAGGGCCTGGCCACCACGGCCATCGTGCTCGGCGTCATCGGCACGCTCATCTCGCTCGTCTACGTCATCGTGTTGATCCGCAATCCCGACCTGCTCAACGACATCGTCAACCAGCTCAACACCACGACGACCACCACCCCCGGGACCGGCAACAGCACCTGAGCCGGGCCCCCAGCCCCAAACCACCGAGAGGCAGACACAGACCCATGACCGTCGCCGCCCACACCCCGATCGAGCTCGTCAACGACGTCTACGCCACGCTCCCCGAGCGGGTGGGGATCGGTCGGCGGCGCCTGGGGCGGGGCCTCACCTTCGCCGAGAAGGTGCTCGTGAACCACCTCCGCGACCCCGAGACCGGCGGACTCGAGCGGGGCCGCAGCTACACCGACCTCGACCCCGACCGCGTGGCCATGCAGGACGCCACGGCACAGATGGCCCTGTTGCAGTTCATGACCGCCGGCCTGCCCGAGGTGGCCGTTCCCTCCACCGTGCACTGCGACCACCTGATCCAGGCCAAGACCGAGGGCAAACAAGACCTGCGGGTCGCCATCGACGTCAACGCCGAGGTCTACGACTTCCTCGAATCGGTGTCGGCCAAGTACGGGATCGGCTTCTGGAAGCCCGGCTCGGGCATCATCCACCAGGTCGTGCTCGAGCAGTACGCCTTCCCCGGCGGGATGATGATCGGCACCGACAGCCACACCCCGAACGCCGGCGGCCTGGGCATGATCGCCATCGGGGTGGGCGGCGCCGACGCCGTCGACGTGATGACCGGCTACCCGTTCAACGTGCGCTGGCCGAAACTCATCGGCGTGAAGCTCACGGGCACCCTGAGCGGCTGGTCGGCGCCGAAGGACGTCATCTTGAAGGTGGCCGAGATCCTCACCGTCAAGGGGGGCACTGGGGCCATCGTCGAGTACTTCGGCCCGGGCGCCGAGTCCATCTCGTGCACCGGCAAGGCCACGATCTGCAACATGGGCGCCGAGATCGGCGCCACCACCTCGTTGTTCGCCTACGACGAGGCCATGTCGCGCTACCTGAAGAGCACGGGCCGCGAGGCCATCGCCGAGGCCGCCGACGCGGCCGCCGCCGACCTGCGCGCCGACGCCGAGGTGCTGGCCGATCCCGGCGCCTACTTCGACGAGGTCATCGAGATCGATCTCTCCGACCTGCGGCCGTTGATCAACGGCCCGCACACCCCGGACCGGGCCCGACCCGTGAGCGAGCTGGGGGCCGAGGCCGTGGCCGAGGGCTGGCCGATGGAGATCTCCGCCGCCCTCGTCGGCTCGTGCACCAACTCGTCGTACGAGGACATCAGCCGCGCCGCCAGCATCGCTCGCTTCGCGGTCGAGAACGGACTCGAGATCAAGACGCCCCTGCTGGTCACTCCCGGCTCCGAGCAGGTGAGGGCCACCATCGAGCGCGACGGCCTGCTGGCCGACCTCCAGCAACTCGGTGCCACCGTGTTGGCCAACGCCTGCGGGCCGTGCATCGGTCAGTGGTCACGGAGCGACGTGAAGGAGGGTGACGTCAACGTGATCGTCAACTCTTACAACCGCAACTTCCCGAGGCGCAACGACGGGCTGGCCTCGACCCTCTCGTTCGTCACCTCCCCCGAGACGGTGATGGCGCTGGCCCTGGCCGGGCGGGTGGACTTCGACCCCGTCACCGACACCCTCACCAACCGCAACGGCGACGAGGTGCGCCTCGAGGTTCCGGTCGGTGAGGAACTGCCGGCCAAGGGCTTCACTCCCGGGGAGAGCGGCTTCATCGCCCCGCCCGCCCACCGCTCCGATGTCGACGTGCGCGTGTCGCCCGAGTCCGATCGGCTCCAGTTGCTCGAGCCCTTCGCGGCATGGGACGGCCAGGACTTCCTCGGCCTGCCCATCCTCATGAAGGCCACGGGCAAGTGCACCACCGACCACATCTCGGCCGCCGGGCCGTGGCTGAAGTACCGGGGCCACCTCGAGAACATCTCGGGCAACCTGTTCATCGGCGCCGTGAACGCCTTCACCGGCGAGGTGGGTACGGGCAAGGACCAACTCGACGGCGAGACCAAGAGCTACCCCGACATCGCCCGCCACTACCACGAGGCCGGTCAGCCGTGGGTGGCCATCGGCGACGAGAACTACGGCGAGGGCTCCTCACGCGAGCATGCCGCCATGGAGCCCCGGTTCCGGGGGGCGCAGGTGGTGCTCACCCGCAGCTTCGCCCGCATCCACGAGACGAACCTGAAGAAGCAAGGGGTGCTGCCGCTCACCTTCGCCGACCCGGCCACCTACGACCTGATCGAGCAGGACGACCGCATCAACGTGCTCGGGCTGGTCGACCTCACGCCGGACACCCCGGTTCGATGCCAGATCGTGAAGCCCGACGGCACCACCATCGACTTCGACGGCAACCAGACCATGAACGACGAGCAGATCGGCTGGTTCCGCGCCGGCGGCGCCCTCAACATCATCCGGGCGCGCCAGGAGGTCTGACCACCTCGCCCGGGTCGGTCAGGCGTTGGGAGGCAGGGTCCGGGCCAACTCTTCCGGCGTGGGTTCGTCGCGCCGTCGCGCTTTCGCCGGGAGGAGATCGACGATCGCCTCCATGATGGCCTCGGTGTCGGCACCCGCATCGGTGAGCCCCAGTTCCACCGGTGGCCCGACGCGAACCGTGACGGCGGGCGGGTCGAACACGTTCACCAGGTTCGGCACCCGGCTGTTGCGGGGCCACACCTTCTCGGTCCCCCACAGGCCCATCGGGACCACGGGGATGCTCCGGCCCTCGTCGGCCATCTCGGCGGCGAGGCGGGCCGCGCCCCATCGGCCCTCGAGGACCGGCTCGAAGAAGGCCCGCCCACGCGGGATGGTGCCCTGGGGCAGGATCGCCACGATCTCGCCGGCCCGGAGGCAGTCGGCCGCCTCGAGCAACGGCTCGTCCGAGCCCGAGCCGCGTTCCACCCGGATGCCGCCCATGGCCCGAGCCAGTTCGCCCACCACCGGCGCGTCGAAGACCTCTTTCTTTCCCAGGAAACGAATCGGTCGGCCCCGCCGTGCTGCTGCGTAGCCGACGGCGATGGGGTCGAAGTAGCTGCGATGGTTCGAGCACAGCAGCACCGGACCCTCCGAGGGGAGGTGGTGGGTGCCTTCCACCTCGAATCGCACGTAGGGCATGAACTCGTTTCGAAGGAACGGAAACACCGCGGTCTGAGGCTCGACCCCGAGGACCTTGGGAACCCCGGGAGGAGCGTCGAGGAACTGCACCGGCCACCGACGCAGCACCGCGACGGCCGCCAGACGGGGGTCGGGGTTCACGGCGACAGGACGGGCGACGGCGCCCAGCAACGGCAGGTCGTAGAAGCTGTCGGAGTAGGCCCAGCTGTGAGCCACGTCGACGTCGTTGCCCGCGGCCCACGCCCGCACCGCCGCGAGCTTCCCCTTACCCCACACGAACTCGCCGTCGAAAGTGCCGTCGTAGCACCCGTCGGCCCCCACCCGATACCGGGTGGCGACGACGTCGTCGAAGCCGACGAGCTGGGCCAGAGGCTCGACCAGGTCGAACGGGGTGGTGGTGGCCAGCACCACCCGGCGACCGGCCGCCTGGTGGTCGTGGATGATGACGCGCGCCCAGGGCTGCACCGCCTCGGCCAGCTCGGTGGCGGCGTGGCGGCCGGCCTCGCGGGTGGCGTCGCGGCTCCAGCCCTTGGCCGCCCGGACCGCCTGGCGGGTGAGCATCATCGACGGACGGATCTCACCGATCAGGTCGAACAGCCCGAAGATCAACCCTTCGCCGGGCAACGAACGGTCGGGCATGAGACCAGCCCGGCGCAAGGCCGAAGAGATCACCGGCCCGCTGGCCCCCCGCAGGAGCGTGCGGTCCAGATCGAAGAACACCGCGCTCCGGTCATCGGCCTGGCCCATCCCGGCACCGTACTTCCACCCACCCACCCGCAGCCGTCGCCCGAAGCCTCAGCGGGGCGAGAGCCAGTCGGGCTCACCCCACGGATGCAGCTCGCGGAAGGCCGAGGATGGTCGCGGCCTCGTCGGGCGTGGCCACCGCCACCCCGAGACGATCGCACACGGCGACGGCCTCCTCGATCAACTCCACATTGGTCGGCGTGCGATCACCGGAGTGGAACTCGAGCCCGAGATGGATGTGGCCGTCGCGCTCCACGGCGTACTCGGCCAACCCCGACTCGACGACGTCGCCACCCACCACGGAGACCGCCCACGGCACCGGACAGTCACCGAGGATCGACAGGTACAGGTCGAGGGCCTCCCGGGTGGGCGGCAGGCCGAAGGGAGCACCCATCAGCCCCTCGTCGGTGGCCAGGTAGAACTTGAACATCGAACCCGGTGGCAGCTCGCCGGCGCGCCACCAGGCCAGGGCCGCCCGCAGGAAGCCGGGCTCGAAGAGGGCGATGCTCGGGCCGAGACGGTGCTCGCGGTTGAGGGCCAACTGCGAGCTGACCTCGTCGAAGCTGTTGGCGTACACGAAGCCGCCGACCGGAACACCGTCGGTCATGGCCCCGAGGTTCACCGAGCCGGGGTCGCAGAGCCCCAGCCGCAGCACCCCGTCGCCCGCCAGCAGGTCCACGTGGGTGTAGTCGATGCGGCCCTCGCGAAACGCCACCGTCGGGTACCAGAGGGCGTCGGGGCGCTCGTCGAGCACCGGTCGCCAGGACGCGAGGTAGGAATCAGCGATGCTTCGGGGGTCCCCGACGGGGTCGGCGTGGCTGTGCACGATCGCGGCGCCGGCGCCGAAGCAGGCCAGCGCGTCGGCGGTGATCTCCTCGGCCGACCTCGGGACGTTGGGGTTGAACTCCTTGGTCCGACCCCCGTTGCTCGCGACTTCGATGATGACCGGGCCCCGGGGCATGCCCCCACGGTAGGGCCACTGCTCAGGGCGTGCCGACGCCAGGCACCCCGACGCGAACTTCGACCACCCGCCCGGAGCGAGTCGCGACACCCTCGGTGTGCTCGTGATCCTTGGCGGCGCACACGAAGAGGGTGCGTCGGTCGGTCCCACCGAGCACACAGGCGAACGGTCGGTCCTCGGTGAACCGCACGGAATGGGTGACCTGCCCACCGCGCCACACCCTGATCACTCGGGCGCCGAGCGGGTCGGCCGCCCAGACTGCGCCCTCTAGGTCGCCGCAGATCCCGTCCGGCGCGGCACCCCGCACGTCGGTGTCGACGGGCACGAGGTCGGCGAAGAGCCCGGCATCGCCGAGGCCACCGGTGGAGGTCCGGTCGAAGGTCAGCACCCGGAATCCCCCGCTCTCGGCCACGATCAACTCCGTCTCACCAGGAGGAAGCACCATCCCATTGGGGGCCTTGAGCCCATCGGCGACCACCGCGGCCTCTCCCTGAGCGTCGACGGCGATGATCTGCCCGGGCACCGAGTAGTCGGGGTGGTCGGAGAAGATGCGGGCTCCCATATCCCCCACATAGGCCGTGCCGTCGCGAGCAACGACCATGTCGTTCAGCGAGCCTCGAGCGAGGTGGGACACATCGGCGTGGCCCGTCACCAAACCACCCGGGGACACACGCAGTAGGCGTTGCGTCTCCATGGCCACGACCAGCATCGACCCATCCGGGAGCCATCCGAGTCCGGAAGGGGCATCATCGGGCTCGACCACCACCGTGTCGACACCATCGGCGTCGACACGGTGCACCGCCCCGCCGTGCATGTCGCTGAACCACAGGGCTCCCTCGTGCCATCGAGGGCCCTCCGCGAAGGCGAGCCCGGCGACCACCGTTCGGCCGATGTCGAGATCCATTCCTGCGACCGTAGGGCGAGGGCGGCTCGGGCCCGGACCATCCCGAGAAAACGAACGAGACCGGCCCGGGGGGAGGGCCGGTCTCGTGAGAGGGCGGACCGAGGGGGATCGGTTCCTGCGCCTCATTCGAGCGCACTTCGGAGGGGCGTCCGACTTGATGTGGCTCGGTTTTGCTCTTGAATTGTGAACGAAAGCACGTGATCCGTCCAACAGTTACTCGTGATACGTGCCATCATGCGAAGCGATGGATCTGCGCCAGCTCAACGCGGTGCTCGCCGTGGCCGATCACGGCAGCTTCTCGGCCGCCGCCCGGGCCCTGCACACCGTGCAGTCGAACGTCTCCACCCATGTGGCCCGGCTGGAAAGGGAACTCGGGGTCGTCCTGATCGACCGCAGCGCCGGGCGGCTCACCGATGAGGGTGCCGCCGTCGTGGCCCGGGCCCGACGGATCCAGGCCGAGCTCGACGCCCTCGCCGCCGACGTGGCCTCGGTCCACGACCACGTCGCCGGCACCGGCCGGGTCGGGGTGATCGGGACGACCGCACGCTGGCTGGTGCCGCAACTGGTGGAGACGATGGCCGCCCGCCACCCCCGCGTGCAGGTCGTGGTCTACGACGCCACGACGTCCTCGCTGCTGCTGCAGCTGGCGTCGGGCACGATCGATCTCGCAGTGCTCGCTCTGCCCGTCGCCGATCCCGACCTGCGTTCCGAGCCGCTGTTCGACGAGGACCGGTTGCTCGTGACGCCTCCGGACCATCCGCTGGCCGACCGCGCCGAGGTGAGCCTCTCCGACCTCGACGGCCTCCCGCTGCTGCTCGAACCACGCGGCAACCCCTTCCGTGAGACCCTCGAGGCCCTGGCCCGACCCTTGGGCTGCCAGCTCGTCCCCCAGGCCGAGGTCGACGGCACCCGCTTGATGGCGTCACTGGCCTTCCAGGGCTTCGGCGCGGCCATCCTCCCCGCCAGTGCCACCCCGACGTGGCTGGGGGGCACCTGGCACCAAATCCCGGTCTCGGGAATTCCCGGGCGATCCGTCGGACTGGCGACGCGTCGGCGCGGCCTGTTGTCCTCCCCTGGGCGGGCCCTGAGCGAAGCCCTCCGTGACGTCGTGGCCGATGCCGGCCCCGCTCAGCCCGGTATCCACCCCACGATCACCGACGTCGCCGAGCGGCCACCGCGTGGCGGCGACCGCCGCCCGCCCGTGAACCCCGACGAAAAGGGCAGGTAACCAGCCCCGGCCCGTCCGGGTCGCACCTTCCGATGGCCATCCCCCCCCTCTCCCCCGAGCGCCCCTCCTGGCCCGACGCCGGCCAATGGCCGCCGCCCCTCCCGCTGCGCGCCAAGGTCGCGGGGGTGGCCCGCGCCGCCAGCACCAGCGTCACCACGATCCACGGCGAGCGCCCGACCATCTCCGTTGTCGTCAACGGACGCGAACGCGCCGGCGCGCTCACCGAAGCCGCCGGCCTCACCATCGAGACGGCAGCCCGCACCGCCCGACAGGTTCGGCTCCCGCTCGTCATCGAACTGGCGTCGAGCGGCGCCGATGTGCACGAGGGCATCGCTGCCCTCCACGGTTGGGGTCGGGCCGCGGCCGCCCTCACCGCGTGCAGCGGCTCGGTGCCCACCATCATCATCGTCAACGGACCCGCGGTCTCCGGGCCGGCGCTGTTGCTCGGACTCGTCGACCAGGTGGTGATGACCGCCGATGCCTATGCCTTCGTCAGCGGACCGCACATGGTGCGCCAGTTCACCGGGGTCCCCATCACTGCGGCTGCGCTGGGTGGTTCGGGCGCCCACGCCCGCTCCAGCGGGGTGGCGTCGCTGGTCGTCGCCGACCTGGAGGCCGGCCGAGCGGCCGTGGCCTCCTTGCTCGACTTCCTGCCCGCGCACAACGACGAGCTCCCCGCCATGATCCCGACCGATGATCCGGTCGACCGACCGGTGCCCGAAGCAGGCCGCGTGATTCCCACCTCCCCCACCGGCTCGTACGACGTACGCGCGGTCATGCGGGCCGTGACCGACGACGGCGAGATCCTCGAGCTGCGGGCGGCGTGGGCCCCCAACCTGGTGACGGCGTTCGGTTCCATCGGTGGGCAGCCCGTGGGCATCGTGGCCAACCAGCCGTGCGCGCTGGCCGGCACGCTCGACATCCCGGCGTCCCAGAAGGGTGCCCGCTTCGTGGCGTTCTGCGATGCCTTCAACCTGCCGCTGGTGACCCTGGTCGACACCCCGGGCTTCTACCCGGGCAAGGACCTCGAGTGGCGGGGAATGATCCGCCACGGGGCTCAGATGGCCTTCGCCTACGCCCGGGCCACGGTCCCCAGAGTGAACGTCACCCTCCGCAAGAGCTACGGCGGGGCCTACATCGTCATGGACTCCAAGCGCATGGGCAACGATCTGGCGCTGGCCTGGCCGGCCGCCGAGATCGCCGTGATGGGGGCCAAGGGAGCGGTCGAAATCCTCCACCGTCGCTCCACGCCGGAGGAGCGCCTCGCCCTGGAGACGGCCTACGAGGAGCGCCTGCTCAACCCGTACATCGCCGCCGAGCGGGGTTTCATCGATGCCGTGATCGATCCGGCCGACACCCGGCGGGAACTGGCTGCGGCCCTTTCCGTGCTCGCCTCCAAACGGGAGCGCATCCAGCCCCGGGCCCACGACAACACCCCGCTGTGACGCCGCCGCCGTCGCCGAGGTGACGGGTTCGTGAACGACGGGCGCCACCAGGTTCTCGGGGTATCAGCCCCCGCCATCGCCCTATAGGCTCCGCGGCGTAAGGATCGGGGCTGGTACCCGACGGTACTTTTCCGCAGATCACGATGGAGTTGCAGTGGCCGAAAGCGTGACCATCACCGACAACCGCACCGGTGAAACGATCGAAATTCCTCTGAGCAACGGGGGTGTCGACGCCGCTCAGTGGTCGAAGCTCCTCCCGGGCATCTGGTTCTACGACCCGTCCTTCTCCACCACTGCCGCCGCCGAGAGCTCCATCACCGAGCTCGACGGGGAGGCCGGCATCCTGCGCTACCGGGGCTACCCGATCGAGCAACTGGCCGAGAAGTCGAGCTACCTCGAGGTGGCCTACCTACTCATCCACGGAGATCTGCCCACCGCCGAGCAGTACGCCGTGTGGCAACACGACATCACCTACCACACGTTCATCCACGAGAACGTGCGCAAGCGGTTCATGGAGGGCTTCCACCACGATGCCCACCCGATGGGCATCCTCGTGTCCACCCTCGCCGCGTTGAGCACGTTCTACCCCGACGCCAAGGACATCTTCGACCCGGGGAGCCGGTACAAGCAGGTCATCCGCCTGATCGCCAAGATGCCCACCATCGCCGCCGGCGCCCATCGGCACAGCGTGGGCATGCCCTTCGTCTACCCCGACAACAACCTCGATTTCTGCTCGAACTTCCTGTCGATGATGTGGAAGGTGGCCGAGCCGCACTACGAGCCCGACCCCGTGCTGTCGCACGCCCTCGACGTGCTGTTCATCCTCCACGCCGACCACGAGCAGAACTGCTCGACCACGGCGATGCGGGTCGTGGGGTCCTCGCACGCCGACCCGTACTCGGCCACCGCCGCGGCGGCCGCGGCGCTCTACGGCCCCCGTCACGGCGGAGCCAACGAGGCCGTCATCCGGATGCTCACCGAGATCGGTTCGATCGAGAACGTCGAGCCGTTCGTCGCCGACGTGAAGGCGGGCAAGGGCCGCCTTCAGGGCTTCGGCCACCGGGTGTACAAGAACTACGACCCCCGGGCCAAGATCATCAAGGACGTGGCCTACGAGGTGTTCGAGGTCACCGGCAAGAGCCCGCTGCTCGACATCGCCCTGAAGCTCGAGGAGACGGCGCTCAGCGACGACTACTTCATCAGCCGCAAGCTGTACCCGAACGTCGACTTCTACTCGGGGCTGATCTACCAGGCGATGAACTTCCCGCTGGAGATGTTCACGGTGCTCTTCGCCATCCCCCGGATATCGGGCTGGCTGTCGCACTGGCAGGAGATGCTCGACCAGGACAGCCGGATCGCCCGACCCCGCCAGTTGTACGCCGGTCCGGTGGCGCGCGACTACGTCGACGTGGTCGACCGCTGACCCCCATCGGCGCCCATGGCACCCTCGCTCGGCCGACGCGATGACCCTTCCGGTCGTCTTCGTCGACGCTTTCACCGAGCGGCCGTTCGGCGGTAACCCCGCCGCGATCTGCGTGCTCGCCGAGCCCTTGGGCGAGAACTGGATGCAGGCCATCGCCGCCGAGCTCAACCAGGCCGAGACCGCGTACCTGCACCCACTCGACGACGTGGAGGGCGTGCCCACCTGGGGACTGCGCTGGTTCACCCCGACCACCGAGGTCGAACTGTGCGGGCACGCCACCCTCGCCGCCGCCCACCACCTGGTCACCGACCTGCACGTCGAAGCACCGCTGCTCCGCTTCGTCACCCTGTCCGGCGTGCTCACGGCAAGGGTGGGCGGCGACAGCTGGATCGAGATCGACCTCCCCGCCGACGTGCCGGTGGAGACCGCCGCCCCATCCGCCCTGATCGATGCGCTGGGGAACCCGCAGGTCGTGACCGCGGCGCGGGGACGGACGAACTGGCTGGTCGAGACCATCGCCGCCGACGTCGTGCGCGATCTCGAGCCCGACATGAGGGCCCTGCTCGCCCTGCGCGACACCGAGGTGCCCGCAGGCGTGATCGTCACGTCGGTCGGCGAGGGGCTGCACGACTTCGTGTCTCGCTTCTTCGCCCCCGCCATCGGGATCGACGAGGACTCGGTGACGGGAGCGGCCCACACGACCCTGGGGCCGTTCTGGGCGGCACGATTCGACAAGACCGACCTCCTGGGCCGCCAGCTCTCACCGAGAGGTGGGGTGGTGCGGGTCAACGTGGCCGACGACCGCGTGCTGCTGGCCGGGCAGGCCGTCACCGTGTTGCGGGCGGAGTTCGGTGGTGATGTGCTGGCCGAGCGCGTGGCCCTGCGGCTCGTGGTCGACACCGCCCTCTAGAGCACCACTCGCCGGCCCCACCCACCGGGCCGAGCCTCCGAACGCGAGGCATCGTCGGGCCTGTGCCAGCATCCGCCCATGGACTTTGCCTGGCCCGACGACCTGCTCGCGCTGCGGGCCGAGGCCGAGGCGGTGGCCGCACCATGGGCCGGGCGCACCGACCCCACCGGCACGCCCGACCCGATGCACACCGAGTTCGAGGTACCCGAGGACTCGTGGTTGATCGGGTCGTCCCGGACGTTCTCGCTGGAGCTGGCCCGACGGGGCTGGATCGGGATGACCTGGCCGGTCGAAGAGGGGGGCCACGGTCGCAGCGTCCTCGAGCGATTCGTGGTGTACGAGGCCCTCATCGCCGGTGGCGCCCCGATCGCCACGTCGTGGTTCGCCGACCGCCAGATCGGGCCCACGCTGTTGCAGTACGGCACCCCCGAGCAACGCCGGCGCTTCCTCCCCGACATCCTGGAAGGCCGCTCGGCGTGGAGCATCGGGATGAGCGAGCCCGACGCCGGCTCCGACGTGGCCTCGATCACCACCAAGGCCGTACGCGACGGGAACGACTGGGTGATCAACGGGGCCAAGGTGTGGAACAGCGGGGCGGCCCACGCCGACTGGTGCTACCTGATCGCCCGCACCGACCCCGCGGCGCCGGCCCACCGGGGCCTGTCAGAGTTACTGGTCGACCTGCACGCCGTCGGTGTGGAGATCCGCCCCATCATCGACGCCACCGGCAACGCCCACTTCTGCGAGGTCCGCTTCGACGACGTGCGGGTGCCCGGTGAGAACCTGGTCGGGGTGGAGAACGACAGCTTCCGTCAGGTGATGCGCCAGATGGAGCACGAGCGCGGCGGCATCGACCGGTTGGTGAGCAACAAGGCGCTGTACGAGTCGGTACGGCCATTGGCCGACACCGCGAGCGCCCTCGTGCGCCAGGACATCGCCCGGATCGAGTCGATGTACCGCATCGGACGGCTGCTGGTGCTGCGGGAAGTGCTCGGTCAGGCCCCGGCCGGCTTCTCCGCCGCCACCAAGACCATCTGCACCGAGTTCGAGCAGCAGGTGGCCGGGTTCTGCGCCGGTGTCCTCGGAGCCGAAGCTCTGCTGTGGAACCGGGTCTCACGCAACGCCTGCTACGCCCCCGCGTACACGATCATGGGTGGGACCACCGAGATCCTGCGCAACATCATCGGCGACCGCATCCTCGCCCTGCCGCGTTGATGGCGGCGCGCCCCGCCGCAAGTTCGGCTCGGTCGCTGGGGCTCAGCTGAGGCGGCGGACGTCGGCGTCGGCATCGAGATGGTACGGCGCGACACGAATCCAGGCATCGGTGACCACGGCGCCGGTCGGACCGACGATCACGGGGTTGAGCATGACGTCGGCCAGCTCGGGGACGTGCTCGAGCAGAGCCGCCACCCGCACCAGCAGCCCCTCGAGGGCAGCGAGGGCGCGGCCGTCGTCGTCCTCGCCCTCGAGCAGGGCGTGCACCGCCGACGCGGCCACCACCGCGGTGGCATCAGTGTCCGACAGGGGCAGGACCCGCACGGGCAGGTCGGTGGTGGCGAAGGCCATCGACCCGCCCAGTCCGATGCTCACGACTGCGCCGAAGGCGACGTGCTGATGACCGACGACGAGCACGTCGACGCCGGCCGTGGCCATGTGCTGCACCACGGCGGGGCGCATGGCACCGCCGAGCGCGACGGCCATGCGGTCGTAGGCGTCGTGCACCGACTCGACATCGCGGAGGTCGAGGGCCACACCCCCCTTTTCGCCCCGGTGGTAGCGCCCCACCCCCGTGGCCTTGAGCACGACCGGGTACCCGACGGCGGCCGCCGCGACCGCGGCTGTCTCGGCCGACTCGACCATCGCCGTGGCACACACCGCCAAGCCGGCGGTGGCCAACAGTGCCGACGCCTCGGACCGGCGCAGCCAGCGACCGTCGGGGTGATCGAGGAGGGCTTCGCCCACCGCGGAACGCATCGCCTCGACGTCCAGACCCAGCTCGTCGGGCGCCGCCACCGTTCCCTCCGGGCGAGCCAGCCACTCGCCGTAGTCGGCGATCCGACCGAGGACCCGGGCCGCTTCGCTCGGGAATCGGAAGAGCGGCAGGCTCAACCCGTCGACGACCTCGACCCCCGGTTCGCTACCGAGGAACGAAGCGACCACCGGCTTGCCCGTGCCCGTGGCGGTACCGGTCGAAGCCACGGCCCGGGCCACGGCCGCGGCCACGGCGCGGTGATCCGGGTCGACCGCCGGGGCGTAGATCACCACCACCGCATCGATACCCGGGTCGCCGAGGGCCGCGGCCACCGCCCCCTCGTAGGCGTCGGGCCCGGCCTCCCAGGTGAGCTCGAGAGGGTTGCCCAGCCGGGCTCCGGGCGGCACCCGCCCGGCGAGGACACCGATGGACGACGGCGCCAACTCGGGGGTGGTGAGCCCGGCGTCGAGGCAGGCGTCGGCGACGAGCACCGACGCTCCGTGGGCGTTCGACACGATGGCCACCCGGCGCCCCGTCGGAACAGGTTGGACCTCGAGCACTCGGGCCACGTCGAACAGTTCGGTGGCCGTCCCCACCCGGATGACGCCGCTCTGGGCGAGCAGCGCGGCGACGGTGGCGTCGGTGGGCCAGCTCGCCGACAATCCCTCGGGCCCGGTCGAGAAGCGGGTCGGCCCCCTGAGGCCACTCTTGACGGCCACGATCGGGGTACGCCGGGCGAGGGAGCGGGCGATGCGGGTGAACTTGCGGGGGTTGCCGAACGACTCGAGGAACAGGGCCACCACCGCCGTCTGCTCGTCGGCGGCCCAGTACTGCAACAGGTCGTTGCCCGACACGTCGAGCTTGGCGCCCACGTCGACGAACTGGGAGATCCCCACCCCCAGACCGTGGGCGTGTTCGAGAGCGGCGATGCCGAGCGTGCCCGACTGGGTGAGAAACCCCACCCGGCCCGGCCGCACCGGCACGGAGGCGAAGGTGCCGTGCAGCGAGACGTCGGCGACGGTGTTGATGATCCCCATCGACTCGGGGCCGAGCACCCGCATACCCACCGCGCGAGCTCGATCGACGATCTGACGCTCGGTGCCTTCGGGGAGCTGATCGAAGCCGGCGCTGATCACCAACAGACCGCCGACCCGCTTGGTACCGCACTCGTCCACCACCTCGAGGACATTGGCGGCGGGCACGGCCACGATGGCCAGGTCGACCTCGTCGGGCACGGCCAACACCGAGGTGTAGGCCCGCACGCTGGCCACGTGCCCACCGGCCGGGTTGACCGGGTAGACGGGGCCGTCGAACCCACCACCCACCAACGACCGGAACACCTCGTGGCCGATCCCGCCGCGATCGCGGCCAGCCCCGATCACGGCGATGGAGCGGGGAGCGAGCAGTCGAGCCACCGATGCCGCCTCGGCCCGCTGCTCTCGGCGGGCCATCAGCTCGCGAGCGTGCTCGGTGGGTTCGAGGCCGAGGTGCACCTCCACCACACCCTCCTCGAAAGCGCTCGACACCTGGAAGCCGACCTGGTGGAAGACGCCGAGCATCTTGCGGTTCGTGGGCAGCACCTGGGCCGTGAGCCCGGCGAACCCGTTCTCGCGTGCGGCCACCAGCAGGTACTCGAGCAGGCTGGTGGCCAGCCCCCGACCCTGGTGGTCGTCGTCGACGATGAAGGCCACCTCGGCCTCGTTGCGGTCGTGCCAGGTGTCGTAGCTGGCCATGCCCACGATGTCGTCGCCGAGGAGGCCGACGAGCCCGAGTCGGGTCACATAGTCGACGTTCACCAGGCGATCGAGCTCGCGCGGCCCGAGCTGGGGCATGGGGCTGAAGTAGCGGAAGTAGATGCTCTCGCGGGACTGGCGAGCGTGGAAGTCCGACACCCTCTCTGCGTCGTCGGGGCGCACAGGCCGGATGTGAACGGTGCCGCCGTCGGACAGCACCGCATCGAACTCCCATCGCGCCGGGTAGTTGGGCGGCAGGTCAGGGGTGTCCGCCATTGACGGAGGGTAGGCCGATCCACCGCTCGAGGTCGGGGTCTACGCTGGGGGCCGTAGCCGAGGGGGACCATGAGCATCGAGACGACCGTCGATTCGAGCAGCGAGACGTCCCTCCACCACCGGACCTGCCCGTTGTGCGAGGCCTCGTGCGGCCTCGAGCTCACGGTGCGCGACGAACAGGTCGTGCGCATCCGGGGTGACCGCCAGAACGTGTTCTCCCGGGGGTTCATCTGCCCGAAGGGGTCGGCCCTCCAGCGCCTGCACACCGACCCCGACCGCCTGCGTCGGCCGCTGGTGCGCCACGGCGACGACGTGGGCACCGCCACGTGGGAGGAGGTGTCATGGGACGAAGCCTTCGCCGTGGTCGCCAACGGCCTGCGCGGGGTGATCGACACCCACGGCCGTGATGCCGTCGCCATCTACATGGGCAATCCGAGCGTGCACTCCCTCGGCCCCACGCTCTACAACGCCCCCCTCATCCGGGCGCTGGGCTCCAGGAACATCTACTCGGCGTCGACGGTCGACCAGATGCCCAAGCACGTGTCGAGTGGCTACCTCTTCGGCAATCCGAACTTGATCCCGGTGCCCGACCTCGATCGCACCGATCACCTGCTGATGCTGGGGGCCAACCCGTACGAGAGCAACGGCAGCCTGTGCACGGCGCCGGACTTCCCTGGCCGCATGCGCGACATCCGCGCCCGGGGGGGCAAGGTCGTGGTGGTCGATCCCATGCGCACGAAGACGGCCGACAACGCCGACGAGTGGGTACCGATACGCCCGGGCACCGACGCCCATCTCCTGGTGGCCATGGTGCAGGTGCTGTTCGCCGAGAATCTCGTGGACCTCGGTGGGCTCGCCGAGTTCGTGACGGGGGAGGACGAGCTGAGGTCGGCCGTCGAGGCATTCACACCCGAACGGGTGGCCCCGGTGTGCGGCATCGATGCCGACGAGATCCGTCGCCTGGCGCGCGAGGTGGCGTCGGCGCCGACGGCGGCGGTCTACGGACGCATCGGCACCCACACCGCCGCTTTCGGCACCATCGCCTCGTGGGCCGTCGACGTCCTCAACGCCCTCACCGGCAACCTCGACCGGGCCGGTGGAGCCATGTTCCCTTTGCCGGCTCATGACCCGGGACGGGGAAACGGCAAGGGGCGGGGCTTCGCCGTGGGTCGCCATACGAGCCGGGTGCGGGGCTACCCAGAGGTGCGACGCGAGTTCCCGATCGCCACGTTGGCCGACGAGATCCTCACTCCCGGCGACGGCCAGGTGCGCGCTCTCATCACGGTGGCCGGCAACCCGTCGTTGTCGGCGCCGGGTGCCGGCCGCCTCGACGACGCCTTCGCCCAACTCGACTTCATGGTCAGCGTCGACCCCTACCGCAACGAGACCACCCGCCACGCCAACGTCATCCTGCCGCCGCCGTCGGCACTGGAGCGCAGCGAGTACCACCTGGCCTTCTACTCACTGGCCGTGCGCAACTTCGCCGACTGGGCACCACCGCTGTTCCCTACGGATGGTCCCCAGGAGCACGAGATCCTAGGGCGGCTGATCCTGGCCGTGACCGGAGCCGATGCCGGCGACGATCCCACCGTCATCGACACGCTGTTGCTCGACGGGGCCCTGCAGGCCGCCATCGACCGGGCCGACTCCCCGGTGGCCGGACGCAGCGTCGAGGAATTGCGGGAGATCGTCACCGCCGACCCAGATCGAAGCACGGTGGACCACCTGGTCGACGTGATGATCCGCACCGGCCATGCCGGTGACTGGTTCGGAGTGATGCCCGAGGGGCTGTCGCTCGACGGACTGGCGGCCAGCCCCCACGGGGTCGACCTCGGCCCCCTCACCCCGAGGCTGCCGGCGGCACTGCGCACCACGTCGGGCACGGTGGAGCTGGCCCCACCACCGGTGCGGGCCGATCTCCCCCGCCTGTACGCGTCACTCGACACCATCGGGGCCGCCGCCGAGGGGGAACTGTTGCTGATCGGGCGACGGCACCTGCGGTCCAACAACTCCTGGATGCACAACGTCGACGTGCTGGCCAAGGGGAAGTTCCGGTGCACGCTGCTGATCCACCCCTCTGATGCGGCCCGCCTCGGGCTGCTGGATGGTGGCGCGGCCGTGGTGCGCTCCCGGGTCGGTGAGGTGACGGCCGCAGTGGAGGTGACCGACTCGATCAGCCCAGGAGTGGTGAGCCTCCCCCACGGATGGGGTCACGACGCACCCGGTACATCCTTCTCGATAGCCGGCGAACGACCGGGTGTGAACACCAACGTGCTCACCGACCCCGAAGTGCTCGACCCGCTCTCGGGCAACGCGGTACTCAACGCCATCCCCGTCACGGTGATACCCGGCTGACGACGTGGACCTCAGCCCGGCGGGGCCGCCGGGGGAAGCAACGGGGGCTGGACGACCGGAGGCTGCGGACCGACGGCCGGAGCTGGGCCCTCGTCGGGCTCCTGGGTGCCGTTGAGGTCGACACCGCACCAGCGCTTCGTGTAGTCGTTGAGGCGATCGGACTGAAGTTGGAGCTCGCGGGTCCGATCATCGAGCAGCACCACCAGGCGGTTGATGGCCTGTGGGTCGGCCGGATCGGAGGTCAGCGCCTCCCGGATCACCGGGTCGAGCGCACCGCGCAGCGCCCGGAGGTCCTCGTCGATCTGGTTGGGCACACCCGCCTCCTGCAGCCGGCCCAGGCCGTCGGAGACCTCCTGGAGCCCGCCGGCGCCCTGTCCCATGGCGACGGTGATGTCGCCGCCGGCCTGCAGCTCCGCCACGGTGTTGCAGAACTGCGAGCCGTTGGTGGGCGGCCTGGAGGTGTCGAAGGTGTCACGCTCCACCCACCAGCCCACGCCGAGAGCGCCGGCCACCCCGACCACGATCACGATCAGCCACACCAGCCCGCGGTCCCACCAGCGCCGCGGCCCACCTGTTGCGGGTGACGGTGGGGCTGCGGCCGTCACCGTCGTGGGGCTTTCGACGCGGTCGTCGTCGGTCTTCGGTGCCTCGACCAGATCGTCGGCGTCGGCGTCCGTCGGGTTGTCGTCGCTCATCGTGACACCAGGCTAGAACCCGGCCGCTTCAGCGCTGGACTGCACCTACCCCCGCGGACGGGCTGTCGCGGTCAGCCGGTTTCGGGCCACGTTCACGGGGGTGGGGGGGTCTGGGTGGTGTCGCTCGGTGTGGTGGCGGTGGTGGCGGACGAGTTCGATGACGCGGTCGCGGGTGCGGCGGTCCAGTTCGGTTCGGTCGTCGGCGTTTCCGACGGCGTGGTCGGGGGTGCGGCGATCCGGTTCGTCCTTGTCGTCGTGCTCGGGTTCGCCGTGAGCCCCGACGTCGGGGCTGGCGCTGGGGTCTGGGCCGGGTGACTGGTCGGGTTCGGGGATGGTTGCGATGACGCCGTGGCGTTTCGGGTGGTGCAGGGGGAGGGGGGGGGTCGGTGTCGGCGGGGTGGGGGGCTGGTGAGGGTGTGCCCGTCGGGGCGGGCGAAGGCGTCGCGGTAGACGCCTTCTTCGAAGATTCCCATGCCCCGAACGGCCAGGAACCGTTCGAAGTCGCTGGTGGTGCGGATACCGAGACCGCGTAGGGACCCGGCGACGAGGTCGAACGGGTCGACGACCACGGCGACCTGGGGGTGTTGGCGGCCGGGGCGGTCGCCGACCGCGGCGCCGTGATCGCAGTAGAAGCGCATGACCCGCCCGAATGCTTCACCGCGCCGTTCGGTCGCGGTGAGCGACTCACCGGGGGTGTCGGGTCGTTCGGCGATCCGCAACGCCGTTTCGGCGAGCGTGGTGGTGTCGGGGTCGAGGGTGGCGTCGAGCACTCCCCGACCGTCGAGGGTGCGCGACAGGTGCACCCGGGCTCCCGCCTCGCCCGGGGAGTCGGGGCCTTCGGTGATGGCTTCGGCGCGGGTCACCCACTGGCGGACGGCTCGGGTCACCTCGACCGGGGTCAAACCAACCAGATAGGGCGACACCTCCGCGTCGTGGGTCGCGTACAGGTCGACGAGCGGCTTCGGGATCAAC
>Ga0209390_10000871_pt1 | contig 60147 bp, 90 predicted proteins | sample BON01_FD_187212 | JGI IMG/M metagenome (GOLD analysis project Ga0209390, IMG submission 187212) | Freshwater microbial communities from Lake Bonney liftoff mats and glacier meltwater in Antarctica - BON-01 (SPAdes) (version 2) | ecosystem: Environmental > Aquatic > Freshwater > Ice > Glacier...
GATGAGGTTGCAGGGGAAGGTGGGTATAGTTCAATATGAATGTCTTAATGGAAAGAAGGGATGAGGGAATTGAAAATAATATTATTAAAAATGTGGTGTGTATTGAAAAGGTTTGTTATATTTGATACCGCTAACAAATAATAGAATTACAAAATGTTTTTAACTCAAAAAAAATACTTCATAAAAATATTTAAAGATATTCTATCTCAATTTTTGATTTGGAATAATCTCGTATTCGGTAGGGTTGCAATTTTTAATTTTTGTAATTCAGTTAGCGCTAAAATAAATCTTCTAAATGCAGCCCTGCCAATATGAGTAAAAGAAAAAAATCATATAAGATAAAATATAAAGGGGTTCGGTATATAGCTAAAGCATTAGTAAAATATCAAAATAAAAAATACCCTAATTATAAACTAGCCCTTCCCGATGCAAGAAGATATTTTTCAGAATTAAAGTTAGGTGGTAAAAAAGTTAGACTTTCTAATTTATGGGAGTTAAGCCGAACTAGAAAAGCAAAGGTTCAAAAATCTGCAATTCCCATAATAGATAGGAATCTTCTTGAATTATCATTTTTCTTTGAATTAGTTGATTATCCAACTTGGATAGCAAGGTGTACTAATGAAATTTGGTTTACAAGCAAAATCATACCTGAATATAGTAATGATATTCAAGGAGGCACTATAGTTTCTTATGAAGAATACTTTGCCCCATTCGTCAATTATATAAATGGGATGAAGGCACTTACATCACCTGAAGATAATAGATATGAGACAGACTGGCTGGTTACTTGCACTCCACCAATTTTTAATACCATTTCTAAAAGATGGGAATCTAAAATAATAAGCGTAGATAGCGATGGTAATGATTTTGATTATGGGTTTAATCCTAATATACCAAACTTACTTGCGACAACGTCAAAGCTATCAGGAACAGTAAAACAACTAACTCCACCAACCACCGAACCCCTAATACCCCCACCTCTCCCGCAAATACAAAATGCAGAAAGGGTTAAAGAAATTAGAGGTTTAATATCTGATTTAAGGCAAGATGTAAAAGATGGTTTAATCTCGAAAGAAGATTATTCTAAAATAGTCAAAGAACTTACTTCAAAATTAGATAAAGGCGGTTATGTTTAAAAATAGATAGTATGATTAAGTATTTAAAATTAGAGTGTACGGTCAATGAATACGATGATTTGCAAAAAGTACAACGGGCTAATAATAACAATATAAAAGAACATTTTATTGGGTCAAGACGAAAGCTATTTAATTCAAATATAATGATAGCAACATTTTCTGCCCATAATAATTTACAGTTAGGTAAAATTACCCAACCGCAATTCAACGCATTTCTTGGAGGGTTTAATAAACAACTCTATAAACAATTTGCAAATAATCAAGAACTTTATGATTTGAAGATAAATTTTGGTGGGGCTTCTCGTGATAAAAACTATGAGGCTTGGGAAGAAATAAAGCAAGGTGAGTATTTTTATAATTTAGATTTAAAGAGTGCTTATTGGCAAGTTGCAAATAAGCTAGGCTACTTGAACGAAAAAATGTATAACAAGTATTTCTCTTTAGATGAATATAAAATGGCTAAAAGGCTTTGTATATCGTTTTTAGCCCGTCAAAACTATATGGTCTATTATGTGAACGGTGAAGAGTATCAAGTAAATTGTGATACAAGCGTTTTTAAGCGGGTTTACGAAAATATTAGGTATTATCTGTACTCAACTATCACAAATTGCTTAAACGATAGTTTGGGTTGGCTAGAGTACAATATTGACGGTATTACTATAACTGCAAAAAGTATGAAATATGTTAAAAATTATTTAGAAGCAAATAATTTACAATATAAAATCACGGAATGTAAAAAAATAGACGACAAAAGATATTTATATGGGAGTATTGAGCGTAATTTTAGAAACAGATAAACAAAGAAAGTATGAAAGATAAAGTAAGTAAAATCGCAACGAGTAAATTTTCAAATCAATGGACTAATCCAAGTGGGGGAACAACCTACTATTTTGATATAACATTTGAAAATGGAGATGTAGGCGCAATAGGCACTACTGATATGAACTCAGAGAAAGTTAGAGTAGGTAATCAAGTTACCTACTCAATCATAAATAATAAGATAAAAATAAATCCAATGTCTAATGAATTAAGTGGGTCGCAATTTAGACCCACATATAGCGGTAATGTAAAACCAAAAACTAATTCACATTCACAATTTTTAGGGTTTGCTTTTAGTTATGCTAAAGATTTAATAATTGCAGGAAAAGGTATGAAAGATGTCCAAGAGTTAAATGAGGTTGCAAGATATATATATAATGAGATAGGCAACATAATGAATGAGAATAAATAAATATAAATAAATAAAACAAAGAAAGTATGAGTAGTTTAATTTCAATTTCAGTAAAAGGTAAAGACGGAACTTACAAGTCTTACACAATCCGTCTTTCAGACGAAACAAATCAATACGGTCAAAACGTATCTATGTATATAGAGCAATCACAAGAAGAGCGTGAGCAGAAAAAACCAAAAACTTATATTGGTAACGGCAAAGTTATATGGAACGATGGCATTATTAAAAATGCAGAAAGAAAAGAAGAATCAGTCGATTTTGCCGAGCAATCAATAGACGACCTCCCATAATTATTTTAATGTTTATTATAATTATTTGATTAGCAGTACTTAAAGATAGATGTAAGCATTTATTTTCAAGTACTGCTTGTTTTTTGATTTATCTATTGTATATTTGTACAACAACTTATTTAAAATATATGAGCATACAGGAATGTGATTGGGTAGAATATGTTGAAACAGGGTTTGCCAACATCGAAATACTAAAAGAAATTGTTGCAATAATTAAAAAAGGTGGTGTTTTATCTGATAAACATCTTGCAATTTATGAATCTTACAACATAGCTATTGAGGCTTTACTTAGAAGTAAATAGTTTGGGCATTTAATAAAAAAAAAAGATATGAACCTAGAAGATTGGATTGTTAGTACGGGTAGGAAATTAGAAGACGTAAGCGAACTAACAATTATTTTGTTGCAAGAGTTAATGGATTTTAAAGAAATTAAAAATCCCCCCACGTTATTTGATACCCCTCCACCAAAAAGAAAAAAAATAATTACTTCAAACAAAACCATTGACTTTTTAAAAGAATTACAAGATATTAAACTTACTGTATCGGAAGATTTAACCGAATATAATGAGTTGCAAAAAGAACTCGAAAAAGACAAGGAAGATGGGTTGTTATTACTTGGAGAGCCTTTTTATATTGATTTAGACAAGCTTTATGTTGTGAGGTACAAAGAAGATATTGAGTCAAACATTAAAGCACTAGCAAAAGATATTATTGATAATTTATATAACCAAGATATAAAATTGGAAAATGTAACTTACACAAAAGAGTTGACTGAAAATACAGACGTTTATTTTAATATAATTTGTATGAGTTATTATGGCATTAGATTCAACGTAAGGATGCAAGATGTTTTATGTAAACTTCAAAAAATACCCTTCGAATGACTATTTTAAAAACAATCCGCTTAATGAGGTGCAAAACGCATATCCACGATTTTGAGTATCTGCATACCTTTAAATTTGAAAAAAAATATGAGATTTATCTGTGTACCACTTATCAATGCAAAAATTGTAAAAAGCAAAAAACCACCCCAGTAAAATTATGATGAAAAAATTAACAGTACCCGTAATTTCTTTAAACGAATGCAAACAATTATTAAACAAAATGCACCAACTCAACATAGATAATGCTTATTTAGGACTTCAGAAAGGAAAACACCGCCTTTATTTATTACCTTGTCAAAAAGCCACTATATTTATTACCACTAAAGAGTTGCAACATTTAGTAAATACAATTTAAAATGATAAGCGATATACTTAGCATAAAAATAATGGCAAATATATTTAAAGAGAGTAATTTTAAACTTTCACATAGTTCTATGCAGTTGTATCAAAATATATTGCATTATCATTTTTGCGACAAAGAAGAAAAAATAATTAGCCTTTTAGAATTTAATTTAAAACATACACAAATCCCAAATTATGAAAATTTTGAAAAACGGTTTTTAGAGTTGCAAAACGCAAATCTTATAAAGATTAACAAGAGTACTATTCTATTTAAGAACGTATGGCAAAGTCATTTAAACTTAGCAAGAATGCTTGCACCCATTAACTATAATAAATCTGCAACTGAATATTTTGAGGTTATGAAAGATTCTCAACAACTGATAGAAATAGTTGCGATGAAATTAAAGGTAAAAAAGGAAGAGGTCGTGCAATTGTTAAATACTTTTATTGATGAACAAAATGCAATAGTCAAATTATACCCAAACGAAACGGAATGCCGTAAGCATTTTATTTATTGGAGTCAATTTAATCAAAGCAAAATTACAAAAAATCAAGTTATAAGTAACGCTAAAATTTTAGGCATAAAATGAGAAATAACAATAAACCCGAAACGCTCTTATCATATAATGATATTATGCCACCAAACGACAAGGATTTAGAAGATGCGGTTTTAGGTATGATTTTAGTAATCCCTGAATCTATTTACCGAATTATAAATCAATTTAAACCCGAATTATTTTTTCACGATGAAAATCAAAAGGTGTGCGAACTTATTTTGCAACTATATAACGATAGAAAGCCAATTGATATATTAACCGTAACCCAAAAGTCATTTGAGAATAATTACAATAAAATAGCCACCCCTTATTTTATAACGAGTCTAACTAATAAGATAGCGGGCACTTCTAATTTAGATTATTATATACTTATACTTCAACAATACGCATTGAAGCGGTTGATGATACTATCCTGTTCTAAAGGAATTAGAGGGGGTTATGATAGTACGGTTGATGTTTTTGATTTAGTGGCAGAAATTCAAACTGATATTGATAATTCAATAAAAGGAATTGCAAATTACGATATTGCAAGCGTGGGTACAATCCATAGTGAAATAATCATAGAGTCAATTAAGTTGGCGGGTACTGACAGGAAAAGTGGTGTGCCAACAGGTTTGAATTTAGTTGACAATGTGACAAATGGTTGGCAAAATTCAGATTTAATTATTTTAGCGGGCAGACCGTCAATGGGAAAAACCGCAGCCGCAATATCAATGGCTCTTCACCCTGCATTATATGAAGGAATTGGCGTTGGTATATTTTCACTTGAAATGTCTAGCGAACAACTTGTGTCACGTATGCAGTCAATTATGAGTGGGGTGAATGTTGGTAGAATTGTAAAAAAGCAACTTGAATTAAAAGAAATAGAAAAAATAGAAAATTTAGCTAGAAAATTAAAAAAAGCCCCAATATATATAGACGATACGCCCAATATTAGCATTCAGGATTTTAGGGGGAAGGCAAGAAAAATGGTAAAAGAGTTAGGGTGCAGGCTAATTGTGGTGGATTATCTACAATTGATGCGAAGCGGTCTAAAAACATTTAGCAGAGAACACGAAATAGCCGAAATAAGTAAAGCATTAAAGGCGGTGGCTAAAGAACTAGATGTACCCGTTTTGGCTTTATCTCAATTAAGCAGAGCAGTAGAATCTCGTGGTGGGGCAAAAAAACCTTTATTATCTGATTTACGTGAGTCAGGACAGATAGAACAGGATGCAGATATGGTGTGTTTTTGTTATCGCCCCGAATATTATGAAATAAACGACTATGAATTAGGAAATCAAAACTACAACACGAAAGGACTTTTCCTACTTTTAGTTGCAAAACACCGTAATGGGGAATTAGGAGAAATACCATTAAGGTTTATTCACGAGCAAACAAAATTAACCAATTATTCAACTATAAATTTCGAGCCACTAGAAGAAATTGAACATTATGAAGAGAAAAGTAGTACATTTGTACAACAGGTAGGTGATGATAAGTTTGATGTAGAGGATAAAAATATTTCAGGTTGGGATTTAAAATTATTTAACGATGATGCACCCTTTTAATAATATGAATAACGAAAAGGCTCTTAGTGAATTAGGCACAAACTTGCGCAATATTTTATATAATAATATATTTGAATATTTATTACAAGTAGTTCAGTTTTACTTACAATTAGATGCTGATTATTATTATAACAAAAGCCGCCTCCCGCAAATAGTGAAGGCACGGCATTTAGTTATGTATTTTACAAAAAAACATACTAAAATGTCTTTTAATGAGATTGGCATTAAATTTAGCAAAAACCATTCAACTATTATTCACGGGGTTAATAGAATAAAAAATGGGATTAAGTTTGAAAAGGGAATAAAGGATGATGTTGAAAATATTGATAAATTGATAAAAATAAAAGTTTCGGATGGCTTAGGTGAAGTAAATATAGATGAAGAATATTACCATATAGACCTTAATAACATTTATTCAATTAAGATGAATACCGAAAAAAGCATTATTTTAAAAGGATTTAATGATTTTGAATTTAACGAATTTATTCAAAAGTTAAAAGATATAAAAGAGTTCAAAGAACATATAAATACGGGTATTTATATACTTGAAAAAAGAGAAAACAATGGAATTAAAGAAAAAAAATAAAGCAAAAATCCACAGTAATAAGATTAGACAAATATTATTAGACTTGGATATGACACAACAAGAATTAGCTGATTTAGCACTTGATGGCAATACCACCCATCTTTCAAGAATAATAAATGGGCAAAGAAGATGTATTTCTCTTCCAGTTGCCATTAAAATTGCAATAGCTTTGAATCTCCCTGTAGAGGAAGTATTTATATATAAAAAAGAAGAATAATAATCCTAAAACAAAAAAAAAATGATAATTCAATTTTTTAAAAACCTTTGGTCTAAATACCAAACCCGTAAACCAAAACCACAAAAATCCAACCATCTAGCAATCAAAGCAACAAACTATAATTTGCAGCAAAATTTGAGTAAAAAATATAATGGTGGGCTTGGCGTTTACAGAGACACAAAAGGTCGCTTTACAAGCATTTACTGCTTAAATAACCATTTATAATGCCAAAAAAAATGGAGTACGTAAAAGATACTATCGAACAATTTGTTAATTGCAAAGATTTTATTAGCGTTGATGATTTAAAGCTATTTGCAAAATCTCCAAGAACTTATTTTTATGAAAAAGTCATCAACACAAAATCCATAAAATTATTCTCTTTGGGAGTGGCGGTTTATGAATCTTTTATTTGCGAAGAGGTATTTAAAACAAAATACATTGTTGCACCAAAATATGATAAAAGAACAAAAATCGGCAAAGAATCATATACCTTTTTCATTGAACAAGAAAGCGTTGGTAAAATTATATTAACAGAAGATGAAAATAATATAATCCAACAAATCCGAACAAACCTTTTAATAAATCAAGAGTTCGAGCGTAAAATAATGCAATCTAATTACAACTGTAGTTCTTATGTTTTTGATAAAAAGACCGAAATTGGCATTAAATTAAGACTTGATGTTTTTCTTGAAAATGAATATGCAATAGATTTTCAAAGTTGCAAAGAATCCTCCCCAATAAAATTTAAAAGCGAAGTAGAATACCATAAGCATTTTTTAAATGCCGCTATTTATAAGGATTTTTTAGGGATTAAGGAGTATATTTTTGTTGCGTGTGAGAGCCAAGCCCCTTTTCAGGTGTGCTTATATGCTTTAAGCGATGAAATGATAGTACAGGGTAGAAAAGAATATAGAATGTCTTTAGACTTGTTGAAATGGAGTTTAGATAATAATTATTGGTGCAACTACACAGAGTTCGAAATATTGAAGTCTGCCTATTTAGATGATAAATTAGGAGAGGTTATAAATATACTTCAATCCGTTGTAGCGCAACCTATTATACATTTATTATAAAATTGGTACAATATGTCAAACTTCAAAAAGCAAAAACTTCGACAACTAATTGCAATAGAAATGTTTGAAGAAGGATGTGCGGGGATTAAAAATCTGCTATTCACCAAACACAACACGTATTTGAATAAAATACTTGGCATAGCCAATATCAACTACTTCAAAAGCAATAAACAAAATGCACTAAATAAAAAAAATAAAAACAATCCACTTAATAAAACTTAATATTATTTATTGTATATTTGTACAAGACAAGTAAGTATAAAAAATGACAAAAATAGAAGTAGCTTATATGGTTGCAGAAAAAGCACATAAATATCAATGCTATGGTTTGCACCCTTATATGTTTCACATATATAATGTTGTATCAATTGCTGAAAGCTTAGGATATGACGAAAGCATAATAATTGCCTGCATATTACACGACACTATAGAAGATACAACACTAAGCTTTAATGATATTAAAAAAGCATTTGGCAAAGAAATTGCAGAAATTGTTTACTGTGTTACAGACGAACTTGGTAGGGATAGAAATGAAAGAAAATCAAAAACATATAAAAAAATACAAGAAAATTGGAAAGCAACTGTTGTAAAAATTTGTGATAGGATAGCAAATGTTAGTCAGTCAAAAGAAAATAATCAAGTCCTTTATAAAATGTACGTAAAAGAACATGAAACATTTTGTTCAAGGCTAATGTCGGCAGAACACCCCTACAACGAAACCAATAAGGCTTGGATGCGTTTAGGGCTACTTTTTAATAAGTAAAACATTTAGGGTATTAAAAGGATATTGATTTTTAATAAGTAAAAATAAAAAATATGTTTGATACTTTTAAAAGTGGTGTTATATGTCTGGTGCGACTTTAAAGCACAAAAGTTTCAATTAATAACAGAATTAATAATTAAATATTTTAAGCGATGGAACAAACAAATAACATAGCAAACAAGAATGAACCTTTTAGAAATTATAAGGAAGTAGAAAAATACTTACAAAACAAACAAGTTTACGTTAGAAAAGACAAGGAAATAAGCGAATTGAAAGAAAAATTGAGAATTCAGATTAGATTAAACGATAATTTTAGACAGCTGAATGGTCAATTGATGGAGGAAATGTAACGGATTGGTTTCGGAATTAAATTAACAATAAAAAAATTTAAAAATTATGAAAGGACAAAATAAAGAAACAGAAAAGCAATGTGATATAAACGTTGTTAGCAGTAGTTGCTTTGATAGAAAGCAGATGACTGAAATTGAATACCTTGAATATATGAGTAAAAAAACAAAAACAGTAAATATAATTTTATACCCTGACGGAAGTAAGGGAGAATTAAATATAGGGGCTATTGTTCTGTTGTAATTACGGCTAACGCCCAAACAAAAGCCGTTCCTTCACAAATTTAAAAACAATAAAATGAAAACAATCGCTCAACAATTAAAAGTAACAGAATTTCCTTTTGAGATTAAGGATAAAAAAGGTAATCGACTCTACTTTGAAGATGTAACTAATTTTTGGGTTATAAGAGAATTTGATGAAAAAGGTAATATAATGTACTATGAAAATTCAAACGGCTTAATTATGTAGCAACAAAACAAAAACTAAAAATAAATAAAATGAAAACGATAGCACAACAATTAAAACTAACAGAACTTCCATTTATTATTAAGGATAAAAAAGGTAATCAAATATATTTTGAGGACTCAGATAATTTTTGGAGGAAAAGAGAATTTGATAAGAATAGTAATGAAATATATTACGAAGATTCAAATTCTGTTTGGATTAAAAGTGAATTTGATGAGAATGGTAATGAAATCTATCATGAAACCTCAGATGGCTCAATCATAGACAACAGACCAAAACCAATACAAGAATACACAATGGAAGAATTGACAAAAATATTAGGCAAAGAATTTAAACTTATAAAATGAAAACGATAGCACAACAATTGAAAGTAAAACAATTTCCTTTCAAGATTAAGGATGAAAACAACAATCAAATGTACTATGAAAATTCAAATGCTTCTTGGGTTAAAAGAGAATTTGATGAAAACAATAATCAAATCTATTTTGAAAATTCAAATGGTTATTGGGTTAAAAAAGAATTTGATGAAAACAATAATCAACTATATTACGAAGATTCAGAGGCTTTTTGGAGGAAAAGAGAATTTGATAAGAATAGTAATGAAATATATTACGAAGATTCAGATGGTAAAATCATAGACAACAGACCAAAAAATAAAAATAAATAATATGAAAACGATAGCACAACAATTAAAATTAACAGAACTTCCATTTATTATTAAGGATAAAAAAGGTAACCAAATATATTTTGAGGACTCAGATAATTTTTGGAGGAAAAAAGAATTTGATAAGAATAGTAATGAAATATATTATGAAGATTCAAATTCTGTTTGGATTAAATGTGAATTTGATGAGAATAGTAATGAAATCTATCATGAAACTTCAGATGGCTCAATCACAGACAACAGACCAAAACCAATCCAAGAATACACAATGGAAGAATTGACAAAAATATTAGGCAAAGAATTTAAACTTATAAAATGAAAACGATAGCACAACAATTGAAAGTAAAACAATTTCCTTTCGAGATTAAGGATGAAAAAGGTAATCGAATATATTTTGAAAATTCAACTAATTATTGGATTAAAAGTGAATTTGATGAAAACAATAATGAAATATATCATGAAAATTCAACTAATTTTTGGAATAAAAGAGAATTTGATGAGAATAGTAATGAAATATATTATGAAGATTCAACTAATTTTTGGAATAAAAGAGAATTTGATGAGAATAGTAATGAAATATATTATGAAGCCTCAGATGGTAAAATCATAGACAACAGACCAAAACCAATGGAAGAATACACAATGGAAGAATTGACAAAAATAGTAGGCAAAGAATTTAAACTTGTAAAATGAAAACGATAGCACAACAATTAAAAGTAAAACAATTTCCTTTCGAGATTAGGGATAAAAGAAGTAATCAAATCTATTGTGAAAATTCAACTAATTTTTGGGTTAAAAGAGAATTTGATGAAAATTATAATCGAATATATTTTGAAAATTCAAATGGCTTAATTATGTAGCAACTGACCAAAAAATAAATAAACATTGAATAACAATGAAGCAAATAGTTTTAAAAAGACCCGTAACACGGCTATTTGCTATACATAGTGTTACAGGGGCGTTTTATTATGGTACTTGGGTTTAAACCTCAATTTGTAGATAAAATCATTAGTGAAAAGAAACTACATACTATTAGAGAGGATAAGAATAGACGATGGAAAGTAGGCAATGACATCCATTTTGCAACTGGAATTAGAACTAAAAAATACAACCAATTTTATAAAAGCCGTTGTAAAAAAATAGACGAAATTGAAATAATTTGGAACTACGCATTTAGGGCAGACTTTAATTCAAGTAGTTGCGTAATGATTGATGGGAAAGGATATTTTTCTGTAATTGTAAACGGAATAAAATTAGGCTATTCAGAAATATCACATTTAGCAAAGAATGATGGATTTAATGGTGTAGAAGATTTTGCGGAATGGTTCGATAAAGATTTTAAAGGGTGTTTAATTCATTGGTTATAATGCCACAACGAATACGTATATGGAACGGCTTTTTCGCTGTTTTAGATGCGGTGTTATTAAACGTTTTTTTTAAAAGGCTATTAGTGAGGTACGAACTAAAATATAGATAAGATATGAATGTAATAAGTTTATTCAACGGAATGGGAACTTTAAGACAAGCCCTAAACGATTTGAATATAAAAGTTGATAAATACTATTCAAGTGAAATAAAACCCTATGCAATCGAATTACAGCAACACCACTTTAAAGATGTGATACAAGTTGGTAATATTGAAGATTGGAAAGAATGGGATATTGATTGGGCTACTATTGATTTAATAGGAAGTGGAAGCCCTTGTCAAGATTTGAGTGCGGCTGGAAAACGTGCAGGAATTAATGGAAGTAGAAGTAGTTTATTTTTTACATTTGTTGAAATATTAAATCATATTAAATCATTAAACCCAAATGTAATTTTTTTGCAGGAAAATGTAGGGAGTGCGAGTAAGTTTGATATTGGAATAATGAGTAGGGAAGTTGGAGTTTATCCAGTTAGGATTAATAGTAGTTTGATTACAGCACAATTAAGAGATAGATATTACTGGACTAACATTAGAACAAAAAACACGATGTTTGATGTTGAAGTTGATATACCAATACCAAAAGATTTAGGGATAAAATTAAACGATATTTTAACAAGTGGCAAAAGTAATTCTAAAAAACATACTTGCTTAAATACTGGTAGTGGAACTGGTGGAACTCAAAGATATTTGAAACACAGAAACGAAACAACTGGAATGATAACATTGATTGAAGATAAGGGAGAATTTAGGACTTGTAACAAAATTGAAATGTGTAGATTACAGGGGTTTCCTGACAATTATTGTGATACATTAAAACAAACAAAAGCAGGTAATTTACTTGGTGATGGTTGGACTTTACCAATTATCATTCATATTCTTTCATTTATGGGATTGAGTAAGAACGTATGAGTGGTGACCTTTTAAAAAATATGTTTTATAACGGATTGTATATGATTTCGGTTGTTTTTTACAACTGAATTATATACGGTGTTATGTGTCGGATTTTTACTAACTTATTTTTTAGTTGTAATAATTTGTATTACATTTACTATTATTAAACAATTAAAACTTATAAAAATGATTAAAAGCAAACTTGCAAAAAAAAAAATACCTACAACTTATTGGGTAGATATTAACGATTGGAGAGATTCCACAGAAAAATATCCTGCGGGGTCTGTATATCGGAAAACGGGATTTAAGACTATTTCTGATGCTTATATACACGCTAAAAAGGTAAAGTACAGAGATTTAAAAGATAGCACTCCACCAAAATTATGGTGGGAAGTTAGGGATGAAACAACTGATGCAGTTAAGAAATACGGTAGATTTTAATATTGATGCAATTGCATAGTGTTTGGTAATGAGAGTTAGAACAAGTTTAGGCGTTACTTATATAAATAATGGAGACTTAATTGACTACAACGAAAACGTCTACCAACTAGACAATAACAGAAAGTTTTATTTATTTGACATTATTCCCGTATCTGCACCTAGAATGACCCAAAGCGACAGGTGGAAATTAAATCCTGTGCATCCCGATATAAATAAACGCCAAAGACCCGTTGTTACGAAATATTTCGCTTATAAAAATCAACTTATACAACAAGGGAATGAAATGAGTTTTGAAATGAAAGAAATATTAGATATTTTATTCTTAATTCCAATGCCGAACAGTTGGAGTGCAAAGAAAAAAGACAAAATGAATGGGATGCCAATGAAGGTAAAGCCCGACACCGACAATTTAATAAAGGCAGTAAAAGACACATTTTGCAAAAATGATAGTAATATATATAGGGAAATCTCTGAAAAGCGATGGGCTTTTAAAGGTTCAGTAATAATATTTCAATGAAAAAACCAAAATATTATCTATTAAATTACATCCCTTATTTCTATGAATTGGATTTATGGATTAAATCAAAAACTTTGCGCTGGATTAAACGCCACCACAACCTATAAATGTTTATAAAAAGTCGTCAGGTAATTTAAACATATTAGCCGACCAATCCCCCTTTTCAGAAAGCCCCCTTTTCTTCCGTAATTTATCAATAATTACTTTCCCTTTAATTATTGCAACACCCGTGATTCCTAAAACCACAAAACTTATAAGCGCAATCTTAACCCTTTTGTTCATATAAAAATATAATAAACACAAAAGTACAAAATAGTACTTACACAAATGTATAACTCCACTAAAATAAAAATTTTGCAACTCCTATTTGAAAAATTAGTATATTTGTTAGTTATATAGAAATTTAAGTTGCAATGGCAAAAAATGATGCAATAATAAATAATGGCAAAATGGGTGGAAATTTAGTTGGAAAACCACACAAAAATAAATCAGGAGAAGATGTTGGTGGAATAAAAGCAATTGTTACCGATGCAAATAATCAGCCCGTTGAGTTAGAAGGTGGTGAGGTTATTATCAATAAAGCCGCCTCTAAAAAATATTGGAAGGAACTATCCAAAATAAATCAAAGTGCAGGAAATGGCGTTGCTATAAATCAACCTATAGACCCGCACGATGAAGACCCGCTTGAATACGAACAGGGGGGTAAAATAGAATTTAATACCAATAAAAGACCGAATAAATGGATTCTTGACTATGCTGAAAAAATAAAGTCAGACCATCCCGAATTATGGAAATTAGGGGGAAATATTTTTGGTAATGAAGCATTTTTAAATTTAAAAAGGGTTTCCAAAAGAGGATATTGGTTAGATGATGAAAAATGGATGTACATTAAGTGGCGTTCTTACGTAGCAAGGCATAAATCTGATTTTAGAATAGCGGGTGTTATTGCTATGCTCAAATGGGTTGATAAAGTTGATAAAGGTTGGGTATATATGAAGCAACTTATAGAAACTGAAAAGCAAAAATCCATAAAAAAGGGATGGCAAAAAAAGCCCCCCTCTTTTAATTTACCAACAAAAGTAATTTCACCGAAAGTTGTTACTGCAACCAAACTAGCTAAAGGTGGAGCAATGCCTACAAGAGATGGTTATTCTGTGGGAGACGGTGGCTTTTATAACGGTAAAACACGAGTTCCAATTGAAATTACCGCCATAAAAGGTAAAAATGTTTATTTTGAAGACGGTAGTGGTAAAATAAAACGCAGCGAAAAGAAAAACTTCGACAGACTGTACGAAGCAGTAATCACCAAGAAACAAAACATTAAAAAAGTTTCTGTAAAAAATTTACCTACGGGCGTATATATTGATACCAGTCAAACAACTCAATCAAAAGATGAAATACTTAAAATGTATTCTAATCAAGGGTATAAGGCAATTGGTGGAGGCTCGTTACTGTCAGGCTTTTTTAAAAAGTACAATAAGGCTAACGATATTTATATTATAGTAGGTAAAATACCTTACCCTCCATCAACGGGTTTTTCAGGCGACCAATTAGGGGATAAAGAAGTTGCAGTACAAAACTATGTACCTATGGAGTATGCTGACTTAGTTATAACAAGCATAGATTCAGTATTAAAAGCACCCGAACCACAACCTACCATACCTCTACCCATCAAAGTAAATGATGTCAAAATCAATTATTATGATGTAATGGTTTCTTATTTAAAAGAAAATTATGAAGAAGTCACGGTAATCCCCGCTGTAATAATTGGCGAGGCTATACTTAAAAGATTTACCGTAGTGTGCAAGAAAAATGAAATATGCGAAGGCTATTAAAAGAGCAAATACAAAAGAACTTAATATGAAAAGCGCACTTAATAAAAAAATACGATTAGACGGTAAAATGGAATATTTTACCACATTAGAGGCAATGGCATTTTTAAATAGCAATTATTATAACTCATCTTTTTTACGACTCGGGGAGGAAAAGTTACAATTATTCACGCAAGTTTTAGAGCAGGCTTTAAGCATAACCGAATCTAATGCTACAAGACAAATAATTTTAGAAAACAGAGGTGATGTTTTGAACGAAGCAGAAGAATACAATAAATTATTAGACATTTTGCCCGAAACATCTCTTGAAGCAATTAAACAAGTAAATTCTAAAATAGATTCCATTTTTAAAGATTATCAAAACACAAATTTATATAACCCGTCTAGTTTTTTTAATATATACTTCTTATTAAATACTTCAACTCAATTAGACTTTAATACCGCTAATGTTTTTTCTTTAGAATCAAGAAGAACGTACCTACAACATAATGACAATTTTACGAAATGGTTTGCAAATTCGAGAGTTGTTAAAGATAACAAGCCGTTGGTAGTTTATCACGGTACAGGGGGTAATGAATTTACTAAATTTAAGTTTGATATGTTTCCAATAACCTATTTTGCGGAAGATTTTGCATATTCTGATTGGTTTACAAAACATAGGGGTAATAAGGGAACTATGTTTAAATGTTATTTAAGCGTTCAAAACCCATTGGATTTAACCGTATTTGGAGTTGCAAAAATACCTTATGCTGAATTTGTTGCCTACATAGAATTAAAATATGGCTATAAATTACCCCTAAATAAGATGTTAAAAGCTAATAGCGATGGAAGCGGTGGTATGTGGACTTGGCAATACCTTAGAACAGGCGTAGAGTGGCTGAAAATGATTAAAGAAGATGGTGTATTTGACGGAATAAAATACTTTGAAAATAATCCTTCTGATTTAGATTTGAATACAGAAGAAAGAATTACCCTTGCTTGGGCAATATTCACCCCGCAGCAAGTAAAAAGTGCAACGGGAAATGTCACATTTTCTTATAATTCAGAAGATGTTAGGTTTAAAAAAGGAGGAAATTTAAAATAAGCAAATGATATTTAAGGAAGAAGATTTTACATTTTTCGAAACAACAGGCGAATCACGAGATTCTAACGGAAATCGTATAAAAAAACAATTTAGATTACACAACCCTACGGGCGTATATTTTCTCTTTAGTTCATATCCCCCTGTTTCTGAGTCGGAAAATTTTGTAAGTTTCGCCATTGGTGCTATTAGTAAAGATGGTGAAATTTTAATAGATGAAATTGAAGTATTTACCAACCCCACACAATTTGATTTTTTTGAAGCGGTAAAATATTTTGAAAGTCTTATTGAAAAGAAACAACCTCAGCCTGAACAAGAAGACCTTTCGGTTGGCGTTTTTGTATTTATTAAAAATGAGGCAAATCTTCCTAATCCCGATTCATTTGCCGATGTTTTTGATAATATTGTAATTATAGATAAAGATGACGTTGCGAAGGTATTTGCACCACCCGTAAATAAAAAATATGGTAGGTTGAATATGTATGCAGTAGAAGATGAAAAATATGATGTAATAAAGGGCAAGTTTGCTTTAAAGTATGACCAAGAATTAAGTGATATAAATGCTGAAAAATTAGGTAGATTACCCACTTTTGGAGTTGCGGCAACCGTATTTGCCTATAAAATGATTCCTTATGACACCTCAGAAGATGGTGATAAAACACCCGCACCTGAAAAAGTGAATGACGAATCTTTAACTTTAGACCAAATTGAAGGAGAAACTCCTATAAAAATGGAGGGAAATTCAGACGAAAGAGAGGATGACGATAAAGCCGACCAAGATGGAGTTGATGAAGGAGACGGAGATGAGGCAGGTGATGATGGTGATGGAGAAGGTGAAGCCGACCAAGATGGAGTTGATGAAGGAGACGTAGATGAGGCAGGTGATGATGGTGATGGAGAAGGTGAAGCCGACCAAGATGGAGTTGATGAAGGAGACGTAGATGAGGCAGGTGATGATGGTGATGGAGAAGGTGAAGCCGACCAAGATGGAGTTGATGAAGGAGACGTAGATGAGGCAGGTGATGATGGTGATGGAGAAGGTGAAGCCGACCAAGATGGAGTTGATGAAGGAGACGGAGAAAGATATATAAGGAATAAAGATATAATGGATGGCTTATCTAAAAGAATACCAAAATCTTTTTGGTCTTCAAAAGAAAGGCTAATAAAATTTTTTGAATCATATAGTCAGCAAGAGTTAAAAGACAATTGGTACACCGATTTAAAAGTAAACGAAAATACATCAAAAGCAGATTTTATAGAAGAAACAAATTTAATAATAGATAATTTTAACACAATATGACAAATAGAATAGATTTACAAAATTTAATTAACACATCAAACATTCCCGATGTAGTTAATTTAGCGAAAGCTGAGTTGCAGAAGTTAGATTTACAGGAAAAATCCTTACAGACCCCGCAGGATATTATGAGCCAATCCTTATTGATGCTTAAAGACACAATTGATGCTTTTAAGAAAACCAATACAGGTACACCTAATTCTAATATTGATTTGGATGCAGTTAAAAAGCTAATTAAAGATTCAAAAATCTCTAAAATTAAATTCAAAGATTTAGACGATAGTTTACAAAATAAATTAAGCGGTCAGGTACAGGTAAAACTAACTTTAGCCAACCAATTCACAACAGGTTCAGGTAAACAAATAAAAGAATCACAACTTATTAAGCCGCTATTTCAAAAGCTATTATCTGATTTTGTCGCCAAAAATAATGTTTACTTATATGGCGCAGCGGGTACAGGTAAGACCTACATTGTTGAGCAGGTTGCAAAATTCTTAGGCTATAATTATGTCGAGGTTAATTGCAATCAATTTACATCACCACTTGACCTTGTTGGTGGTCAAACTATTGAAGGATACCAAAAAGGAAAACTTGAAATGGCTTGGACAAATGTTAATGTACTTGGAGATGAAATGAAAGGTGCTATTTTATGCCTAGATGAACTGCCGAAATTAGACCCAAATACTGCGGGTGTATTAAATGCCGCTTTGGCTAAAATAAAATTAGGAACTGAAGGCGACCCTGCTTTTATTTATAACGGAAAGGGCGAGAAAATATATAAGAAAAATATTTTTGTTGTGGCAACAGGAAATACTAGATTAAACGAAACCTCTACTGATTATGAAGCTAATTTTAAACAGGATTTATCATTACAGGATAGGTTTGTAGGCTCTACTTATGAGGTTTTATCAGACTACGAAAGTGAATTTAACGAATTAGAAGGTTTTGCTTTTATATTTCTATATATGATAAAAATAAGAGAAATAATTCAATCAAGAGATTGGGCATCAAAAGCCTTTGTCAGCTTTAGAATTTTAATATCTCTTCGTGATACCTACATTGTTTCGAGAGAATATAGTAAGCAGATAATAACTCCCGATACTGTAATTACTTCACCAAAGACTTTAAAAATGGGCATAGATAGCTTTTTAAGTTTATTTTCCACAACTCAAAGACAAGCGTTGAAAGACTTGAGCGAGTACGATGACTTTATAAACATAATCACCACCAAAGACTCTCTTCCTATGACCGAATTAAATACGAAAAAAGAAATCACCGCCTCAGAAAAAATAATAGCAGTAAATAAAGAAAATTTAAGACTAATCAATGGATGATTTAGAATACTTTACAGACGGTAATAATATTACTTATTATTTCAATAGATTTGATAGTTGGCAAGAATTTATGTCGAAAGGGAAAGTATTGTATGAAGCAGCGAGAAGAAAATATGGTAGTGAATTTACAGAACTAGAAGCAAACTTGCCTATTAAAACGGATGCTGATGCCGCTGCAAGAGGATATGACATGGAATCAAATACAATAGCTAAACTTGACATTGGTTTTTATACAACATTTATTGAAAATGATTTATTAGATAATGTTATTTTAGGATTTGATGAAATTTTGCAGAATATTGATATGGGCGGGTCTTTTCAAAAAAGCAAGCTTATTATTACGGATAGACCAATTGGAATATTTGATTTTGGATTAGCTAGTTTGGGATTATTTACTAAAGTAGAATTTTATTCAGCAGAATTAGCAATTGAAGCACCTTCTGAATTTCCTGCCGAAATTAGTGGTATTGTACCCCCTATAGATGTTAATTTAAACCAATTAGAGCAATATTGGTATAAGTCTGACGTTTCGGGCAAAAGCTATTTAATGACGAAGCAAGATAAGGGTACACAAGCCTCTATAAATGACGGATATACCGCAGATACTGTTCCGCTTAAATATAAATCTTTTTCAACAAATCAAAAAAAGTCTTACTTAATGTTTAAAAAGCTAGGCGGTAAATCAAAAAAAATAGATTTATATGTGGGAGTTGGTGGTCTTGCAGATATGAACTCTACGGGTATGCTTCAAAGGGCATTGCCGATGTTTATGGCTGCTGAATTTTTTGAATCTGTGGGTATTCGAACACGATTAAATGCTACGAGAATGTATGAGGGCGGTTATCAAGCTATTCTCGACCCACTTAATCCAAAAGCCATAAACCAAATGAACAATAACCCTATAAACTCAAACGTAGTTAATTGTTCAACTGTTGTAATCAAAGATTTTGGTGAACCTTTAGATTTTACAAAATTAGCAATAGCGGTAGCAGATGAAAGAACATTTCGGTATAATTTATGGAAATATCTTCCCGCTATCAATGCTATGAACTCTGGCGTTGCATTGCGTGGATATGGCACAACAGTTTATAGTGGAGGCAAGATGTTTGAAACGGGGCAAAGGTATAAAAATTGGTATATAGACCAAGTACAAAATAATGATAAAGAGTGGGGCTTGATAGAGAAGCCTTTAATGATTTTTGGTGGAGTTCCTTCCCCTGAAGACAGTTGGATATATACAGGAGATAAAAATGAATCAGGGTATGCTAATGTTTTGCAAGAATTTTATAGAATATTAGATATTGTAGATTTTACATATAATAAACCCGATAAAGCCGCTGCAAGAGTTTATGAACGATTAGTAACTTTAGAAGGTAAAACGATTACTGAATTTAAAGACTATATTTTTAAGACACTTGGGCAAGCCTATGGAGTGGTAGAAGATGGTGAATTTAATGATACGCCAACAGAAGTAAGCGAAACTATCACAAAATTTAACGATAAAATTGATGGATTCAACGAGTTTTTAGCAACAAAATAAAAATAAAATGAAATTACTATATTTAAACCTTCCGCAAATTCAAATTGAACGAATTTACGAATTTCTAAAAAACCTGAATGATTGCAATACTGATTTAATGAGCAGATGCAAAATTTCGGGTATGGATTTACGTATATCGTCTGATAAAAGCTTTTTTTGCTCTTATGTAATGTCTTTTTATGGTGAATCAGATGGTCAGGAAATAGAAATTAAGTATGTTGAAATTAAACCCAACGGAACAAAAGTTAATTTATTAGAAGTATATCGAAATGAAAACGAAATAACTTTTATTATGAACAAAATGGATAAAATAGAAATATAATGAGTGAACCAATAGTAAGATTAACATCGAAAAATTCTGAAAGCGAAATATCTGATTTTTTAGAATTTAACGCATCTATTTTTGATGAAATAAAGAACGCAAGCCCTGAGTTGCACAAAGCATTGAATGCTGTAATTGAAAATCTTATTCAAGATAATTCTAACGAACCAATAATAATTAAGCAAAAAACAAAAAAAACACCGCCAATATCAACTAACTTAGACGGTGATTATTCAAAAACATCAACAGAACAATTAGAGAAAGATATAGAAGGAATCAAAGAGGTTATTATGTTAATAGATAATCCTAATGACCCGTTGATGATTGAGTTAGAGTCAAATGCAGATGCAATGGAGGAAGAACTATATAACAGACAAACCATATAAATAAAAATATTATGACAACATCATTAAATACAAGTACAGACCAAATCGCAGCTTTGGAAAAGTACGAAGCGGCATTAAAGTTAGCAAAATCAGATAACGCCAAACAAATTTTCCAATCTAAAATTTCAAAAATAAAGCAAGAAATTAAAGATGGTAAAGCAACTGGTATAGATATTTCTGCAAAAGAACTTGCGGGTGCTTTGATTAAAAGCCGAAAAAAGTTTGTTGAAATGAGTTCTAAAGACTTTGATGGTGTGATTAAAAGATTAAGTGCTAAACCTGAATATGCTTTTTTGAAGAATTACACAAGAAATGAAATAATAGACGACATTAAAAGAAAAGCGAAGCCTGTTGGTTGGAGGTTCAAAGGAAGAACTAATTATAGGACACCAAGTAAAGATGATGTTAGCAATCGCAAATCAAAAGGCGTTTACTATGAAGGAAGACCCAAAAGGTCAGATGTTTCTTACATAAAGCAACTTGCTAAAGGTGGTTCTATGGCAGCGGGTGGTTCTATTAGAAGAAGCAATAATAGTCCTTTGTTAAAATATGTAAATTTTGAAGATGGGTGGCATATCAATTTAAAAAAATTAAACCCTTTTACAAATCAAGATGGTAATAGGTATAAAGGAAATAAAAAATATGGAATATCAAGGCAAGGTGGGGGTCAAGGGCAAGATATTTGGGAATTTGAAACCTTAAATGAAGCAGAAACAAAGTTTAATGAATTAGTAAACTTAGGAAAAACCTATTCTAAAATACGCAATCAAGGGGAGATAGAATACAATTACGCTAAAGGCGGTTCTATGGCAAGTGGAGCGAAAACAGGGTTCGATGCTATCAAAAACAAACCTGTTTCATTTGAAGTATTTGATAATTCTAAAAAAAGTATTTTAAAAACCAAAAACCTAAACAAAGCGTCTGACAAGCATACATCTTTAATGGGCTCTAAAGTAATAGCTACTGACAGTAAAGGAAATACAAAAGACGTAAGTAAACCAAAGAATGATGGTCATTACGCTAAAGGTGGCGAAGTTCGAAATACAGGCAATATAGGTGCGGCTAAATGGGAGTTAAAAATTACAGATAGAGATGGTACTACTTCATCTGTATATGCTAATAAAAAATCAGACCTAACTGAATATCTTAAACTGAATAAAGACAGACTGGCTCACGGAGGTAAAGTAACATCTAAAGATAATGAAAAACAAACAACACGAGATTTTATTCTTGGTGAAATAGTTTACGACACAAACAATAAAGGGTATGGCATTATAATAGACATTTACGATGACTTGCCATACGAGTTAAGATTAGATAGCGATGGAATGCAACCTACGGAAGATTTAAGAAAGTTAAATAGCAGCGGGGATAAAGGCACTAAAAATCAACTTATTGGTGCGGTAAATTCGTATAGTAGACTTATTAACGCATATCCTGATAGTAATTATCCCCCTTTAATTTTTGCTGAAGGCGGGTCTATTAATGAAGCACCTGTAATTCGATATTATTTTGAAGATGAAGAGTATGAATTTGCCAATGGGGGCACTTTAGCGAATACACAGATGTCTAATATAGATAATTATAGAGGTCAATTACTTCTACATTCACTTAGAAAGGGAGATTTAACTTTTGATAAAGCAAGTTCACCACTTGCTTTTGAATTTGCTCAAGAACAAGCCGAAATTATGTCAGAATTTGAAGAAATAGGTACAAGTGATTTTGCGCATTTTTATAGAAATTTTTTAAATAACTTTAATTAAGCCCTAAATTTTAATGAATAAAAGACAATCAAGATGAAAAGAAATATAAGTATTGTAAATGAAGGCACAAAATTTAATGCAGATAAATATGAAACAATATTTGCTGATTTTGACAAAGACGGAACTTTGAATATAGATGATGCCTACCCATTAGATAAGAGCAAAAAAGCAAGAGTTGAAGAAATTGCATTAGAAGAAACTTTTAGAAAGCTAATAGAAGTTAAAGGTGAACTTGATACAATTATGTATGAGGCGGTTGATACTTTAGATAAAAAGTCGCCAATAGGTGCTGATATTTATGCCCGTACAAAGACACCTTATTCTATTATTAAAAAATTAGTAGAGAAACGTATGCTAGACCCAAAGAAAGGTCTTACGGATATGGTTGGAACTACTATTGCGGTAGATAATCAAGAACAACTCGAAGAACTTAGAGATAAGATTGATGGTGGTTTGTTAGGCAAGGTTTTAGATAGAGATGATTTTTATAAAAACCCAAATGCGGGGTATAGAGCATATCATTACATTGTAGAATATAAAGGCATACCTATTGAAGTCCAATTGAAAACTAAAATAATGAAAAAGCTAAACGAAGTCTCCCATGAGTTTTATAAAAATGGCAATTTAAACGCAAAAGGACTTGATGATGTTTCCAAAATATTTGAAAAAGCAGATAAAGGTGATTTTAAATCTTTAGCACAAGTGAAAGTTTTATTAAGCGACAAATCAAAATTAGCCTCTAAAATTTCTATAAAAATGCAAGAGGGTGGTGCTATTGCCAAGTTGAAAAAACAAATGAAAGACAGTATTCATGACGATTACTATGCTAATGGAGGCTCTTTGGCAAGAGGTGGGGAGATTAAAGGTAGAAATAATCAAACAGGTGAAACTTATGATGTCGTAGTTGGCTCAATGGCAATAGAGGATAATTTAAAAGTAGTTAATGTCAGAAATAGTTATAGCACAAGAATTTCTGAATATAAATTAAGTTTTGATGAAAACAATAATTTATATGAAATTATTGATTATGGTTATATATTAGACGGTCTGCCAAATAATTTAACTAATGGAAGCGGTAAAACTATCAATGCAAAAAATAAAAAAGAAACCGTTGCTGCTATTAGTTTTTTATTTAACAAATCATTTGCAGAAAAAATTTACACCTTAATTAGCACAGAAAGCCAATACGCTAAAGGAGGCTCTACGGCAAGTGATGTACAGGAAAATAAAATGAAACACCCTAAAAGCCATTATCAATCATTACCAACATATAGTGGTTATAAGTGGTTCGGATTTGAAAAAGGGAAACATTTATTTCAACAAAAAGCAAATAAAGGGTATTATTCAATTAAAGCAAGTGAAGAAGATTTAGAAAATGGGAATATCGAATTTATGGCAGAACACGGATTATCTAATACAAATAAGTTTACAAACGGTGGTGATATACTTAGAGAATTTGATAATAATAATTCAACTTACGCAAAAGGAGGCTCAATTGATAAAGATAGGGAAATGAAAGTCACAAAAATTACCGATATACCTAACCTTGAGCAAGAAATAGAATTAAGAAATGTAACTTATCGTGGATTGGGTTTGGGAAAGTTGTTTGATAGATTTTATGATGTTGCTAATGAAAGCGGAACAAGAATTAAAGTTAAAGGCAAAGAGTATTACATTACTGAAACCGATTTTGACAAAATATCAAGGGGTAGTGATGGGAAGTTAAGAATAAAGTTTGATGCACCACTTAGAACTTACGCCAAAGGAGGTTCTACGGCAAGAGGTGGCAATATAGAAGTTGCTCAAACAATTGCAACTCAACTAGGCGGTACAAGTCGATTACAAGCATTTACAGGAGCGTATAACTTCGGCACAAGTGGCAATAACCTAACATTCAGAATAAAAAATAGAAAGGTTAATTATGTGCGAATCACCCTTAACAGTAAAGACTTATATGATTTGCAATTTGGGCGTGTTAGTGGAGTTAAATTCACGGTTATAAAAGAGTATAATGATATTTATAACGACCAATTGGTAGAACTATTTGAACAGACAACAGGAATGTATTTAAGCTTTAAGGAAGGTGGTGAGGTGCAAAAAGCCAATATGGGCTACTTAGCAATCGCTCAGGGAGCAAAAGACATCTTGCCTAAAAGTGTCGATAGTTTAGATTCTAAAATCGCTAACCGTGTCGATAAAAAGAGTTTTTGGCAAAGAATAAACGAAACAGGTGTACCTGAAATAGATAATGCAAACAAAGATAAATACGCCAAAGGCGGTGAATTGAACGATGGGCAGCGAGAAAAGTTAATTTTATTAGCTCGAAAACGAGGCTTTATTAAATAAATATTACATATTTTTGTATAAATAAACAATTTAATAAACAGATAGGATGATATTGAAATATAAAGAAGAAATGCAAAAGAATGGGTTAAGTCTTAATGATTTACCTGAAGATGCAAGAACAGGAATTGACCAATTGAACGATGTACTGAAAGCTTTGAATATGTTGGAGAAGGCAGGTAAAAAACCCTCTGAAAAAACTTTGAGAAAAATAAAAGCAATGGACAAGTGGGTGACTTACGAGATATATGACCATTTAAACGATACAGATAAAAACAATACCGAAATGCCTTTTGAAGATGATGAAATAATAAATGAAATAAAAAAAGATATTATTGATGATAGTTTTACTGTAATTCCTGCTAAACCTGATTTGTCTATTCAAATTGAATTGGAAATAAAAAATATGTATGATAATGGGTTGCATTCAATTACTGTCGAAGATTTAAAAAGAAAATCTCCAAAATGCTATGATTTGCTATTCAACTCTTATGACCCCGAAGAAGACAATGGTATTGCTACGTCTTATTATTCTTTACTTGAAAATAAGAATGACGACCTTTTTTATATTAAAAAATTATAACCAAACAAAACAATAGTAATGATAACAAAATTTGATACACTAGGAAACTCACCAACACCATCTAAAGGCTTTGGTGGTATTTTAAAATTAGCACTATTAGTGGGCGCAATATATGTGGGCTATAGATACGTATATTTGCCATATTTTAAAAATGAAAAGAACGAACCTAAATGAGTTTAGTAAGCTTGACACAAGAGAGACAAATCCACATTTTATTTGGAATAGTAGGTACGATAACTGCGGTTACAACCATATCTCTATATCTTCAGAAACGCAAACATAAAAAAGCGGATGATTTGATTAGAACGATGGAGTTAGAGATTAAGTCATTAGAATTAAGTAAATTAAGAAATGAAAAAAAAACATAATTCTACCCGTTAATAACTTTCTAGCCTAATAAAATTTACTTAATATTATTTATTGTATATTTGTACAATACCAACAAAAATATTTAGTATGAAAAATTTTAATGATAACAATCTCTGTTCTCTATGTGGTGCAAAATTAAATGCAAGATGGGAAAATATTAAAAAAGGACAAATAACCACTTTAGCTATTTTTCGTGATGCAATTATTAAAAAAAATAGAAATTCAATCCATTTACAGAAAGATATTAAGTTTACAAATAGTCAGTTTACAAACTTTCAAAAACTACGCTATAACGGTCTTGTCGCACACGCAAGCGACACGGGAAATTGGTTATTAACACGAAGAGGTGCTCAATTTTTAAGGAATGAGATTTTTATACCGAAAGGCGTACTAATTTTCAGAAATAAAATCCAAAAATATCATATAGACAAGGTAAATTTATTATCTATTTTAAAGAATAACGAGCCTTATTGGTTCGATATAGAAGATTATGAGTTGGGGTTTATAGATACTATTGATTATGAAATGGATGGGTATGATTGGATTCAGTTTGATGCAAAAGGGCAAGGTTTTTTGAAGTTTTAAGAAATTATGTGTGATTTAGAAAATGTTGATATGTATGAAATTGTTTTTTGCCATATAACTTGTAGGTTTGTCCACAACAAAAAAATGATAACTCATGTTTTTGAAAATGTTTTATGGAAAAACGAAGGCAAAAGAACATTTTATCGAAAAAAAACATTTGATGTTTATAAAATACCACAAGAATTACCCATCCTTAAATTAGTGATAATTAAAAGGTTGGGTTTTGCAAATGCGTCACAGTATCTCTAATCCGTTACACATAGTGTACCACCTGTCATGTTTAAATCTTGACGACACAAAGAATTTTATATTTATAAAGTCGTCTATTTGATAATTATCAACAACACTCTTCATTAACTCTTTTTTGAAGCACAGATTAACGTGCCTTTTATTTTCATGCCCAACTACTATAACTATACTAGGAAACTCAGGCGTATCATTGATTTCGCAAATCACTCCTTTTACTTGATTATAGTAAATTTGTTTTGTTTCGTGCATAAGAATCAAAGTTAGTCATTTTTATAAAAATCTGCAATTCCTATTATATTACATTTATAATGTATATTTTTGTATAAATATGATAGCAATGTCTAACAACAAAATGCAATTAGAATCTCTTTTAAGTAATATTCAAGAGGGATTAAAGAAATATTCAATTAAAGAATTAAATGAAGGTATAATTTCATTTTTAATTAAAAAAAGCGACAAAAGTATGGAAATAAATTATGTTCTTGAAATCACGAGCCAAGAATTTGTTATTAGTAAAAGTATTTTAAAATCTAAAAACCTACGGGGTATTAGAAATGAAGCCAAACAAATTGCTTTTTGCCTGCTCGTTAATAATTTAGGCTTGTCGTATAGATACATTGGTAAAAATATATTCTTTTGCAATCACAGTAGCGTTGGCTTGGCTATTAAAAAAATGAACCAAGCCGACCCGAACCACGCTATAGATAAAAACTTTATCGAAAAATATAAAAAATTAGAAAATAAACTGCTCGCAAATTTTACTAATAACAAGATAATATGAAATTATACAACAAACGAGGTAATAAAAATTACAAAGAAAAAAAACTATTAAAAGAAATAGAAGTAGCTTTTTTAGAAAAAAGCAAGACCAATCCTAATTTAGAAAAAGAAGTTGTACCCGCCACAAATTTTTCTGAATTGCAAAAACTTCACAAAAAATATGTAGGTTATGCAGAAGCCGATATTATTTCAATAGATGATGAAAAACAAACTAAAGACCAAAATATGTCAAAAAATACAGAAGAAATTGAGGATGTAGAATACCTAGAAGTACCTAAGAGCAAATCTAATGATACATTTATTGACCCATTTAACAGAGAAGAACCAATTGTGGGAGATTATGTGCTTGGCGAAGATAGTTTTCAAAAAAATCCAATGTCTGACGAACAGGCTGAAAAAACTGTCTTTGACGAACCTACATCCTTTGCTGAAGCTTTTGACATCCCTGACGATGACGAAGCTCAAGAAGAGCAACAAACCGCATCAAAACCATTAAATGCGGCTTTTAAAGAGCCAAAAAGAAGAGAGGCTATAAATCCAAATTTTGATGAAATGAGTGCGGGTAAACAAAAAAAGTCTACTCAAAAATTTGCAAAATATATAGTTGAAGCCGTTTCCGTAGTTTCTGAAAAAGGTTTTGTTTGGTTTGCCAATAAAGACATTAGCGAAGCTAAATTAGCCGAATATGAAATGGCTGATGAGATGGACTTGTCTATTTTGGTAACTTTAGATACAGGTCAAGATGTTACGGTGAAGGAATTTTTCCAATCGCAATGTTTAAAAGCTGAGGAACTATCACAATGGACTACGGAACAAAAAAATGATTTAAGTATAGCATTAGCCGAAGTGTTATTAGAAAAGGGAATTGCACCAACCCCAACTCAAGAATTGATGTTAGTTGCGGCAACTATTGTTGGTGGTCAGTTAATGACCCTTCTGACTTTAAAATCTCAAACAAATAGCTTATTAACCCAACTGCGGTCAATGCACGAGGGTTCGTCAAGAGAATATCAACCCACTTATTTTGACCCGAATTTGAATCCAATTAAACAAGAATCCGAACAGGAGGTGGCAATTGAAGATTTAAAGGGAGGGCATTCAGAAGAACAAGAACTTCAGCATGATTTAGAATATTTATCAGAAGAAGAATTGTTAATGTCTGATAAAACAATCCAAACAAAAGAATAATGGAAAAACCGCAGCGAGAAACAGGAATGATGGCAGTTACGGGTCTTCAAGGTGTGGGTAAAACATATCTGAATATGTACATCATTAAGGACTATGTGAAAGATAAATTTTACAATAAAGTAGCGGGCAGAAAATGTTTAATTATGGACACAAATGGCGAATATACCGCTAGTCAATTCAAAAAAAATGACATAGATAACTTAAATCCAAGAACTATTTCTGTAAAAGACATCCCCGCTTGGTGCAGAACATCGGGTGGAGAAGTGAGGCGTATAAATGCAAAGAATATTGGACTAGAAGAAAAAATAAAAATCATTGAATACGTGATAGAACATTTTAGAAACGGAATGCTTGTTCTTGAAGATATTAACACGTACATTTTAAATGTTACGCATTTAAAAGAAATAGTTTCGGGTCTTGTAAATTTAAGACATCGGGCGGTAGATATTTTAATTTCATACCAATCGGCACGGGCAGTAGAGCCAAGAATTTGGCAAAATGCAAGATGGGTAAGAATGCACTATCAAGCGGACAATATGAATGATATTAAGGGTAAATTACCCAATGTTCAAATGTATAAAATCGCTCAAATATTAGTTAATAACAGGTATTTCAATGGTGATAAAAGATTTTACGTGTATGTTCATAATTTTGCTAATAAAATTGAAGGTGCTTTTACAAAGACGGAGTTTGAAACCGCTTGTAGTCAATTTTTAAGCAGCAACAAAAGAGAGGTCAAAGAATTTCAAGAAATGTATGATAAAAGAAATTTTGAAGAAGCAAAAAGTTTATTGGTAAATCAGTATTTAGAAATGTACTATGGAAATTCAGATAAATAACAATAGAGTATGATACACCACATAATAAGTATATTCGAATGGTATTCTTTTTTTTCTATTTTAGGATTTTTATTGCTTTTTTTTAGAGATGATAGCGTTCTGATTTTTTTAGATTTACAACACGTATTTCATAGGAATAGGGCGTTTACTATACTAAATTTGATTATAATATGGTTCATATTTCCATTGACAATACCATTTTCATTTGTAAGAATAATGAACAAATGGATAAAATAGAAGTACTTCACTTGAAAAAAAAAATACAGTTGTACGAAACCGTGCTTGATTGTTTGAATGTAAAATTATTTTATTTACAACATAAAAATTTCACAAGCGAAAGCGCAGACAACGATAACAGATTAGAAAAAATAAAAACGTATAATCAAATACAAATACAAACGGCTAAATTATCTTTTTTAAATAGTGAATTTCAAATTAAGTATGATATTTTAAAAGACCAAAATAATGCAGAATGAAAATGAAGTAGCTATTTTTATGATTACCAATAACAACTTTTTTGATACAAAATTTTGCATTGAAAATTTGATTGAAAATACTAATGTACCATACCGACTATATATATTAAATCTAAACACAACCGATACCGACTTTATTTCTTATTTAGACAGCCTGCCACTCAAGGTTAATTGCTTTGTAACACATATCAAAAAAGATATATCTCTTGCTAGTATCTATAATAAAATGTTAGACATGGTATATCAAAAATATGTTGTTATTATGCCCTGCAATGTTTTGATAAATTGCAATTGGCTTATAGATTTAATACATAGTTATAACTGCATAGAGAATAGTGGGTGTATATCCATTAAAAGTAGCACAGAAAACCTATATTTAACATCAATATTATTTTCATCGACTACTAATTTGGAAGATGAAATGAAAACAGTTTATGCCAGCCGCACAAACATTATTTCTAATTTTTTATTTTTCGCAATGGATAGAGTTGCAAAAGTTGGAAGATTTACCGAAATAAATAATATATATGGACTGGAATTGAGCGAATTTTCATTTAGATTTTTAGGACACGGGTACATAAATTATTATTTAAAGTATCAAAATTGTTTAAAGACCCCGCTGCAAGATTCTACAATTTTCCCAATAATTACAGAAGAATCTAAAATAAATTTAAAAGAGCAAATAAACATAATGGTCAACCTTGAACAATATAAAAAATAAGTATGAAAAAAGTAAATGAAACCCCAGTAGATTTATTAACTAATCCAACCAAAGAGTCTATTCCTAGAATATTATTAGAAGTTTTTCTATATGGTGAAGAAAAGGACAAAGAGAAAATAAAACATACAATTGATGATTTACAAAGGCAGTTAAACCAAGCCCGTGCCAATAAAAATAAAGCACGAATATTATGGTATATTGATAATGGTGAAAAATCTCCATTTGAAAAAATTGAATGGTTTTATAAAAACACAAATTGCAAATATTTCATTATACTTGATGGCACGGTAAAGGTTGATAAAGCATATTTAAAAAATACCTTACAAAAAATCAGAACTTTTGAATATTCTTTAAGTACTTTAAAATCTGCAAATATTTTTATTTACGGTAAACATTTTAAAAATATAGATAATGCTACCCAAGAAGTAGAATTAATAAAGTGATTCTACTTCAAAATAAGTTTTAAAGGTATTTAATTATACCTTTTTTTATACACTTTTCATACACGTAAAACACTAATTTTCAATTACTTATTATTATTTTTTTAGAATTTGTAATATAAGAAAAATCACTATTATTGTAATCTTCTTGTAAATTTGTTACTAGAAATATTTACTATAAATTATAAAAATGATTTTTTCTAAAACAGATTTAAAACTAGGTGGTCTTATGCTTGTTGCCGTAATGGTAGGTTTAGCGGTACACCAAGTATTTGTTGCTCCCCGTCTTTCAGCGTTGAAAACAAATGCTAAAAAATAGGTATAAGTTATTTTGCCTTTTAATATTAAAGAAAGTTGCTCTCTTCTAATGAAGATTTTGTAATAAGTAATGATGTTGATTAAAAAATGATACTAGAATTAACTAATTTACAATAATCCGAAAGGTGTTTTTAAAATATATAAACAACTTTCACATTCCATAAAAAAATGAACAGAGTAGAAAAAGAACTACACGGTTACATCAATGGAACAGAAGCGATGAGTGGATTTGACTCTTATGACTCTTTTGAAGGAGATATATCTTATTTCGATAATGATGATATTTCTTATTTCGATAATGATGATATCAGTTATGCCACAGGTGCTCCAAACGCATCCTCACCAATCTCTGACCCTTATGTAATTCAGTACGTAAATACAACCGCAGGTAATTTAACTGCGAAAATTTTTGGTTACAATGATTATTTCGGTACTGCCAATTACGGTAGTGATGCAGGTATCACAGTAACCAACCTACAAGGAGGAACTTACTCCCGTTTAATCGCACAGTCGAACAACAAGTTCTTCAAAATCGGTAAATGGAGATTCCAATCTTCTACAAGTGCTCAGTTGCAAGAGACTTTGAGTATTACACACGTAGACGCAAATGGTAAGACATACACAACTCCTTTGAATTTATCAATTATGCGTGATGCTTATCAGCAACAAGCAGATATTATTGATGTTTCTAAATCAGTTACGATTGACGGTAACACAGAAGTTAGTTTTACATTAGTTGCAAATGCAACTTTGACTATTTCTATGTTCCCTGTAGCAGTTGTATCGGGTAAAGCTGAGTTGAATGGTGGTGTTGCTCTTAATAGAGCACGAGCACCTCGTTTAAGCGGCAAAAATGTTGCTCCTGTAATCATTCAAACATCTCAGGATGTTCGTGGGATTACTCAAGGGTAATTAGAACCAATTGATATTAAAATGGCAGGGGTACTTAGGTGTCTCTGCCATTTATTTTAGAAAGAAAAAATAAAAATGAAGAGAAATCCCAAATTGGCAACAATCAAGAAAGAGGTTACTTTAATGACTTTATTAGCCAATGAAGCCACTTCTGATTCTCGCAAATTATTAAAGGAGTATCAACAAGCGGATGCTATAAGTGCGGCTGATTTAGAGCAAAAATTAGCAAATCTTTATTTTGGTGAATCTGACAAAGTAGCGTTAGAAATGAAACTTGCAAATATACATCCACACAAAAATTGGTTGGTTCGAACTTTAAATTTAAAGCCCGAACAACTTAAAAAACTAGGAACTGGTTCGATTATAGTTGACGAGCAATTAGAAAAATCGAATGAAGTTTTACCCATCGCAGAATCTAGCGGTTTCGTTGGGAGCAATTTATCACCATCACCTACCACAGTAGAAAAAAACAGTTCAAATTCATTTGTTCAAATGGCTACTTTGTTAGGTATATTCAGCATAATAGGTTTTACATTTATGATAGTTTCAAAGAATCTTAACAAATAAGTATGATAGTAATTTTAGAACAAGATGCAAAAGTATTAGTTCCAAATAAGGAACACAAAAATTTTACTGAAACAAATGAAATCATCCAAAAGGGTAGCGAAGTTGTTGGTGATTACAAAAGTATAAAGGGGTTACGAAGGGGTGAGCCGTTTTCGTACAGAGTTTTTATAACAAAAGACGGACAAATTATATATTCAAATAAAATTAAAGAAATGAAATCAACAGAAGTTTTATTAGGGTCTGACGGTTCAGTAACCCCAACAAACATAAACTTAATTCCAGCGCAAACCTACAGAAAAAGTCGGTATATCGCAAGTGCGGTTGGGTTAGCAGCGGGGTATTTTTATGCAAAGAAAAAAGGCTTAAAGGGGAATACCTCTATTAAATATGCAGTAATTGGAGGTTTATTAGGGTTTGCGGCAGTTTGGGTATTAGATAAATCTAAATCTGTTATAATCACTCCAAGTAAATAAATATAATTATGGAAAATGCAAGGTTAACGATTCAATTAGGGAATCCAACGGGGGGAACTTCTTTAGCCCCACAAATAGCTACGTTTGAAGAGGCATTTGGCGAATATTCTAATGCAAAAGGAAGAGGTCGTGCTAGACGAGCAAAGAGACGTACTGCTAGGCGTACTGATAAAGTTGCTCGAAAAGTTGAAAAACATCAAACAAGAGATGCTATTAAGCGGTCAAGAATTGATACTCGACAGGCTAGGCGTAGTGATAAAAAACAAGGTAGACAAGATATTCGAGCCAATCAACAGGCGGCTCGTATGGCTCGTAGAATGGAAAGAACAAACCAACGCCAAAATAGAAAAGACGAAAAAACCGAAAGAGAGTTAGAAAGAGAGAATAATGCACAATCGCAATTAGACCCGCAAGACGATTATTATAACGAAGCGGTAAATGACGAAGGGGTAGGAGAATATGGTTCTGAGGGAGGCGGTTACGCTGACGATGGTGGATATGGTACTGAAGACCAAAGCTATGATGACGGTGGTGGATATGGTTCTGAGGGAGGCGGTTACGCTGACGATGGTGGATATGATGATGACGGTTATGACGATGGTGGATATTACGCTGATGACAGTTACAACGATAGTAGTGATTATGACTATGATGAAGATTATGGTGATGACCCATATTATGATTCCTATGATACGTCAATGTTCGAAGGGGAATCAGATATGGACTCAGTTGTAAAACCTGCTCAAGAAATTGCAGATAAAATAGAGTGGAATAGAAAATTTATTTCAAAATTAAATCAACTAGAAGATGATTCAGATAATCCTGAAACTATTGAACAAGAAATTGAAAATAGATATGAAAGAATTGATGGTTTAAAATCACAAATGAATGATTATGTTTGTTTTTGTGGGGATTATTTGAGTGACTTTAGTTCAGCAGATGGCAGAAAAACACCTAATGAAAGACAAATCAGAGCACGAATGAAAGTTGCATCTGTAGCTAAAATGAGAGCAAAGCGAAAAGCGCATGCAGGAAAAGGTAGAAGACAAAAAACAGTTGTTTCTAAAGTGCTTAACCCAACAATTACGGGGGGTAGAATTGTAATCCCTGCCGCAACAAGCGGTATAGATGGATTGCCTAACGATACAGGGATGATTGCAACTGACGATTATAACGATTATGGATATGGTACTCAGCTAGACATACAATTACCCGCTGACGGGCTGAAACCAAAGTCATCAACCAAAAATATTCTAATTGGTATTGTACTTGGGCTTGGGGTAATCTACGTTTTAAAAAAAGCAAAAGTATTTTAAATATATAATTTATGTTAATAGCAGACTTTAATACAGATTTTCAAGAGTATATCAATGATGGTGACATTATAGGTGCAAATGATGTAATAATGGCTAAACTTGGCAGTATTTTAGTAAATCATAAGCAACATTTTATAGATTTATTAAATGAAAGCGGTGTAGAAGCTGATATTTCAATGCCCAATAGTCAACTTATTGAATTATATATGGAAAATGTAGATAATAGGCATTTGTTGCTTGGCTCTAGTCTGCTCGCCAATATGGAAAAAAGTGTTGCGTGTGATAATTGTACTTGGACTTGGTTGTCAATTGACGATGCGCCTGATTCAAAAATTTGTCATAAATGTGGAAATGACAATGCTAAAAGTAGTTTCAACTCTTCTGATATTTTGTCTGACGAGAATGTCAAAACTGCATATATTGTTTTAAATGAAAATTTCAACGATGACGAAACTGAAGATGACTATTCCAATGTTTTAGGTCTTTTGGCTGCGGCAGCTGCAAAAGCAGGGCTGAAAGCTTTACGAAAAAACAAAAAAAATAAAGGCAGTTCATCTAGTGATGATTTAAAGTTAAGAGCCCAATTAAAATTACAACAGGCTGCTATTGCGCAACAGAAAGCACTTTTACAAAACCAAAAATTGCAACTGGAAAAAGCAAAAAAGCAAAAAACCACTATAATAATAATTGGAAGCAGCTTATTGGTTTTGATGTTAGCAATAGTTGTAGTCGTTAAAACAAAAAAACAATGAAAAAATATATAATGTGGATAGCCGTTGCGGGAGTAGCTATTTGGGCTTACAATAATTACCTAACGAAACCATCTGCACCAAAAATAAAATAAAATGGCACTAAAAAGTTACATATTTACATCTGATTGGAAAGCACCATACGTTACGGCAACGGGTCATCCTAAAAATCCGCAGTCACTACGGTTTAAGCAATTTAAAAAAGGCACAATCGTAAAGGCAGAATTGAAGCACGCAAATAACCAACCTGCATTTTTATTGGTTGCGGGCGTATGTGTAGTTCCCTTAACTGTAGTTAAAGAACTTATTACAAGGGATATTATAAGTAATATTGATGGGCAAGGCTCAATAAAAGATAAGGTCATTGAAAAAGTAGGGGGGGCTTCTAAAGCAAATTCAAATCCAAAAGTAAGATACATTGATTCATCTATTATAGGTGCGGTACTTGGTTTTGGTGGAATTATTTTAGCTGAAAAACAAGGGTGGCTATCAGAAGTTAACAGTAAGTACCGACTATACGGTGCAATTGGCGGGGCGGCTCTACTAACGTATATAGTGTATCGTAGCAAAACGTATAAAGGAAAATTAACAATTAAAAATCAAGAATAATGAAAATCATAACAACAAATCCAATTTTAACTGAGGCACAATATTTTGAAGAAGATTGGACTTCTGCGGCTTCGGGAGAATTGCAAGTTAGAACAGAAGACCCTATTATTGGGGGTACATTGAAAGAATTTAGAGATGAATTTGTTCAAAATGAATCGGGGTTTAATGGCTTAACGGTTTTAACATCTGACCCTATATTAACCAAAGCTGAATATTATGAAGAAGATTGGACTTCTGCGGCTTCGGGAGCAACAAGGAGAGCGAGACGGACTGCTAGACAAAAGGAGAGAGCGAAAAAGCAAGCTTCAGGCAATACTTTTGGCAATAAACTAAAAAGTGGTTTAGGTAAAATTGCCGATTCAGGTATTATTGACACGTTAATAGCATCCCGCCAAAATAATAATTCTATGGGAGATAATGATTTACCAATTGTTGATATACAAAACCCTCAATCTCAAGAACCAATGTCTACAACTATGAAAGTTGTTATTGTGGTTGGTGTTTTAGTGGCAATCGGAGGGGCTACTTACTACTTTATAAACAAAAAGAAGTAAAAAATAACTATTTTTATATACTTAAAGATTAAATATGTTTTCCACGCAATACGATTCGAACAATGAAAAGTTTTCCTTATTAGTAACCCTTCAAGTTGCGGGTAAAAAAAACCTACGTATATGGGCAGAGGATTTTGGTAAAAAAAATAGTAAGTATGTAGATAGGCTAATTGTAGTTGACGGCTCAAGAAGTATATATTTCAGTTTTCCTATATCCCCGAAAGAATTAAGAATTTGCGTTGCCAATACGGATGATATTAACGATAAAGATATTCAAATCACGTTTCTTCAAACAAAATTACGTGATTATAATATTTGGATGGACACCAACACAACTGATTTCTTAAAATTAGCTATGCCTTTTAGTCAGGTGTGTGGCTTTGAAAAAGGAACTATAAATGGGAGGGTGTTTTCGAATGATAATCAGAAATTCCAAATAAAATTTATGGATGTCATTCGGGATGTAACAAGTGGGGGAATTTTAAATACCCCCGCACGAATAGGTCATAAATCAGGTAGAATTGAAGTTGCTAAATTAGCGTTTGATAAATACACTATACCGATGAGAATGGCAATTTTATTGCACGAGTTTTCACACGTATTTAAAAACCCAAAAGTCAATCTTGAAATTTCTAACGAAATAGGGGCTGATATTAACGCTTTATACGTCTATTTAGGGTTAGGATTCTCTAAAATTGATGCAATTACGGTATATGCTAATGTTTTTCTTAAAGCCCAAACAAAGGGCAACGTAGAAAGAATGCGTAAAATTATGGATTATATCAATAAATTCGAATCTGAAGATTTTGCTTATAAAAAATAGGATGAATAAAGAGAGAAATAAATATGATGAATTGCAATCAAGATTATTTGGTTTTGCCAATGGCGTAAACGAATTTTCGAATGACCATGATTCTAATTTGGCTTATCAAGAAAATTTTGATAATTCATTAACAGATATTGATTTCTCTAATTTATCGGGGCGTAATTTTAAAGAAAAATTTGCAACCGCTAATCGTAAAATTGAACGAATAACTAAATTTAAAAAAGTTATTGTACCTGACAATAGAGAGGTTATTGTGCAGAATATCAACAAGAATCAGTTTAATCTCGGTAAACAGGCTAAAATACCTATAAGAAGACCCTCTAATCAATTAAATAATGTATCAAATGGTACAAGAACGATTGAATTGGAAAATTTCCCTTTAAAAAGGGGTAAATCTTTTGCTAGACCAATTAAAGATATTAAAAGAATTGTTGTACCTGACGATAGAAAAGTGACAATTGAAAAGGTAAATAAATACATTTTAAGTAAAGACCCAAGAGTTAATGCTCAAAAGAGAATCGGGTATTACAATGGTAAAAAACTTGAAGAATTAGTATTGATATTCAATAACCCAAGTGCGGTTGATTTTAATTTAGAAATATTTAATCCTTCAATGCCTTTGGATTATATCTATTCAACTGCGCAGAATTTGAATGATGTAATTACAGTTGCGGGGGGCGAAGTGTCTTATTCCGATGTTTTATTTAACCTTCTCGCAAATACAACAATGATTCCAAATGCAAAATTTGTTTTTTCAGGGGCTAGTTTACAAAACCAATTGGTTCAACCAATTATAGTAAAAAATAAAGCTATCAATGGCGAAGAAAAAGTATATCCTTTTAATCTTGATTTAAGTGTTGATACAATGCAAGTAGCAAACGACATTGTGACTTTTGATTTCTTTGATACAATAAATAGACCATTCATCCCTGATGGGATGGATGTTCTTAAATATAAGGTTTTAGCGGGAATGAATGTGACTATGGTGTTCTTTTACGAACAGGTGAGCCTCAAAAAAGTATTTTTGAACGAGGCAAAATATAATAAAGGGTTATTATAATGGGAATGTTTAGCACAAAATATGAAAATCCTAGCCGTACCGTAACGGGAACGCCTCAATTGTATAACAATGATGTTGTATTGAATTGTGATACCTCATTAGGTGCAGTTACTATAAATTTACTTGAAATTGCCACAAATTTTTGGAATACCCAATGGCGACTATATATAGTTGATAGCGGGAATAACTCAAGCGTAAATAATGTTACTATAAATGCGGGTGTAGGGCAAACAATAAATGGTGCTTCTTCTGTAAGTATCTCAACAAACGGTGCTCAAGTAATAATCCAAATTTCGTCAAATACTAATTTTATTGGGCTACAATCATTTTGTTGTTTGTCAGGGGTTAGTATTATCAGCCTAACAAATGCAGAACTATTGGCGTTAATAACGGCAGGAACAATTGAAGTGGGTGCTAATTATTTAGTGACAGATGCGAATTGGACTGATGGGGGGATAGTGCTTTTTGGTACATCTACAACAAGCGTATCTTTAGATGGGCATAGCACCCATTTAAACGCAGATTATCAGTTAGCGGGTAACTATAGCGGAGTAGTGGGCTATGTGGCACAATTGGGTCTTTGGGATATTTTTGCAACTCCGATAGTGGGCAATGTTGTAATTTGGAATAATTTGCACTATGTTAGTTTAACAGGTGCGAATCCTTTTGCCCCTAGTGTAGACCCTATAAATTGGGCAGTATTAATAAAATCAGTCACCAACGGATATATTTTAGAGATTGATTTTAGTCTTTATGATAAAGCAACTAATAAAATAACCTCAAGACAAGATAGCCGAAATAATTTAGTGGAATTTTCATTTGAGGGGGATATATATTCGTTTGATAATTTTCAATGGGGTAACAATGTCGTAACTAATAATAAAATTTTTGGAAATTATGCCGTGCCAATAAATATGATGAACTGTTTTTGGACTTTATTTGACAATAATACCCTTCAAGGAATTGTACATTGTGTTGATGACCTATCCACAAAACGCCCTAAAACATTTTCACGAAATAGAGTTGGTTCAGGCGGGGCAGTCTATATTTGGGGAAATAATACTAATTTTTATTTTGATAGCAATGAGGTGCTTGGGATTATTGATTTAAAGGGTATAAGTACACAGAGCCTTGTTAGCGTATATAAAAATGATATTTCATTAGGTTGTCAAATTCAGATTGCGAATTTTATTGGCGGACAATTAGTCAATATATATAGTAACGACTTTGATAATATTGCAAAATTAAATATAGTAACTGGTGATTGTACGTTAGGGGATTTAGAAATTTATAAAAATACACAAGTCAGTACTGATATAACGATTGGAGATTTTCAAGGGGGAAATGCGGTTTGGAGATTTAACCAAATTCAATCAAAATCTTTTTCAATTGTAATTCCTACTCTTGATAGCAATATTACAAAGGGTGGTGAGTACACATTGTTAAATACAGAATATTCTAATTTTCCTAAATATTTAGATATGTCTGACCCCAAAATATTTAACGTTGGTACGTCTACCCTAGAATTAGGAATAGAAAATTGGGTTGGATTATATTATTTAACAAACACAACAGGGCAAACAATACAGTTAATTGCGGGTGGCGGTTTTGAGAATATCGAGTTTATATCGGCAGGAATTGTAACAGATTCTTTTATAATAAATCCTGTCGCTATCAACGTATCTGTGAGTGGAGAGATAATTGCAAATAATTCATTAGCTAATGTTTTGACATATACGTCTTTTGCAGATTATCAAGATACATTAAAGTTAAAGGCAATTGGAACAGGTAAATATTTAATAAGTGGTATAAATGCAGCAGTATAAATAAAATAAAATAAAATGGCAGAATTAAATATAAATATACCCGCAGCCTCTTTAAAAGCCCCGACAAGTTGGGGCTCACGAGCACAAATAAAATCTATGATACAAAGGATATGGGAAAAATACGGATTGTATATTCAAGAAGCTGCTAAAAATTCTAACATTCCACCAAGCGTAATCACAAGTTTTATGGCGGTGGAAAGCGGTGGAAACGAAAGAGCAGGAAGTAGTGGTCACGTTACGCAGGGTCTAATGCAATGGAATAGAAATTATGCCCAATCTCAATTAAAAGATGAATTAGCAAAAGGTCGTATGACTGAAGGTGAAAAAAACATTTTAAAAAAATATGGGGTAATGTCAAGTGACGGAGCAATTAGAGCAGTAACCAATGCAGACCAATTGAAGCCTGAATTGAATATAACTATTGGTTGTATTGTTTTAGGGCAGTTAATTGACCAAAAATGGGGCAGTTCTAATGGAACTTTGCATTTAGATAGAGTAATTTCGGTGTATAATGCAGGTGCTTATGGAGATACAGGAAAAAAAGCGAGGCAATTATCAACCCCCGCATTGTCAACTCCAATATCTTTGGCTAATAATGTAAATAAAATTACGAGTGCCTATATTAAAAAAATTATGGGAGTAAATGGTGCTTTAGATATTGCCACTTCTGATTTTAAAAATATAATAATTTAAGATATGAAAAATAAACTTTTAAAATACAGTATAATTACTCTTAGTATAATGGCAATTGCAACGGGTATTTACTTTTTAGTAAGAAAACCATCTAATATAGACAAGACGGGTAAAAACCACAGAAAAATAATAATAACAAGAAAATAAGAAATTATGGCAGATTTAAAAAATATTAGTACTTCAACATCGGGAGTATTTGCAAAATTACCAATTTGGGCTAAAGGTGTAATTATAATTGGAGGGGCTTATGTGCTATATAAACTTGGGAAAGGTGTAATTGACACTTTAGGACTTAGCCCTGAAGCACGTGACCAGAATCAAGAAGAACAAGGTTGGAATCAGGCTTTGATTTCAGATAGTGCTAAAACCCCCCCAACTTTAACTAAAGCACAAATGAAACAAATAGCCAATAAAATTGAGAATTTACTTGATGGTTATGGCACGAGAGATGCCGACTTGATAACGACTTTTAAAAATGCAATTAAAAACAATTCTGATTTTGCAGGTGTTAATGTTGCGTTTGGGGTAAGAACAATTGAGGCGGGAAGGGGAATAGGATGGATTTCAGGAGACGAAAAAGGAACGCTTACGCAAGTCATTCAGGAAGCTGCGGCTGCTACATTGTCAGCTATCAATGCCGATTTTCAAAAAAAAGGAATAAAATACAGAGTATAAAGATATTAGAGTGTGGCTCTATTTTAATAAATAAATAATAATAAAATTTACAGTAATGAAAAGTGAAAAAATGAAACAAGTAGTGAAAGTAGTAACTATTGCGGGTTCTGCAATATTAGTATTAAATTCTGTTATGGGATTAGTTAAAGCAGGTTCAGAAATGAACTTTAAAGGCGCAGTAATGCCCTCAGTATCAATTTTAGTAGGTTTAGCGGCATATAATTATGCAATGAAATCAACTCCAACAATTAAAAAAGTATAATTATGAAAGGATTTTTAAATATTAAAGACCAAAATACCTTTTTAGGTGGTCAAAACGTACATAATCTATTGATTATAAGTATGTTAGTATTCTTAGTTTATAAAGAAATTAAAAAATAATTAAAAATAAAATAAAATGGCAATATTAGACCCAATTAAAAGAGTAAGAGCAGTAGTACAGACCAATATTATTGGTACTATTTCGGGCGGTGCATTAGGATATTATTTTGTGCGAAAACGTCTACCAATTCAAGGTAAATGGGGCGTAGCAATATCTGTTATAGGCGGTGCATTAGTAGGTGCATACGTTTCAAAATATTTGGTGGCAAAAAAAGGGGCATTAGCTTCAGCTAACCAAGCTAAAAAATAATGGCTATGAAGTCGGTAAAAGAGAAAATAATTATTATAGTATCTCTTGGTATAATAACAGGAATTGCGGGATATTTTGGTTATAAAAAAATTATTAAACTTCGTGAAGCTAAATTAGCCGCACAAGAAGAAGCGGCTAGATTGAAAGCTGAAGCCAATAATCCCAAAATATCCCCCGCAACTGAGCCGCCTAAAGCAACTGAGCCTCCTAAAGCGACTACGGTAGATACCACTTTGGCTATTGCTTACAGGGCATGGGCTAACTCAAGTAATGAATTGAGTAAAAAGTATGGTAAAAAAAGTGAGTTTGATTTAGATGCAATATCAGCAAAACCAACTGGAGGTACATTTGCTCGAAGTTATGCGGTGGGTAAAAATGATTTTACAAAATATAATTCTACCATTTCAACTAATGTCTTTGATGATGCAAAAAACACCGCAATTATCGTATTCAATAAAGTAGCAAGTATGTTTGCAACTCCGGTTAAAAGAATGGCGAATGGGGTTAGTTATGTGGAGCTTACACTTAGGGCTATTGTGTCAAATACATCTTATTTAATAGAAATATATGATGCTCAAAAATCATCAGGTAAATACCGAAACCAAATGATACCTTACTATATTTATAGTACTTCTTGGGGCTCGAAAAATGAACAGGTTGCTAGTGGTTGGATTAGTTATACTCAATTAAATAAAAAGTGGAGTGTTAGAGGCATTACAGGTTTTGGTTTAGGTGTGAAAAGCACTGGTCAACCATCATTAGAGAAAGCACTTTCGGGTGTAGTTGGATTTTCAGTTTCTATAAACAAATGATATGAGTTATTTTAGCCAAGAATTAAGAAAAACTTACAGTAGAAGAAGTAAGGCCAATGCTCCAAAAACATTTAGGGATAAATTAAAAAGAGTTGGAGGTTTAGTGCCAATAGTTGCTTTATCTAAAGCAGCAATAAATTCTTCTCAGGCAAGACCACAAGGAAGACAACCACAAGGTAATTCTTCTCAGGCAATACCACAAGGAAGACAACCACAAGGAAGACAACCACAAGGTAATTCTTCTCAGGCAAGACCACAAAGAAGACAACCACAAGGAAGACAACCACAAGGTAATTCTTCTCAGGCAATACCACAAGGAAGACAACCACAAGGAAGACAACCACAAGGTAATTCTTCTCAGGCAAGACCACAAAGAAGACAACCACAAGGAAGACAACCACAAGGTAATTATTCTCAGGCAAAACCACAAGGAAGACCTTCTAGTAAACCCTACTTATTACCCACAGTTAAGTTAGATACTCCAAAAGACAAAAAAGAAGGAATGTCTATGGGAATGAAAATAGGTATAGCCGCAGGTGTTGTTGGTTTAGGATTAGTAACATATCTAGTAGTTAAAAATAAATAGATGATGAAAGAAATTCCCTTGATATGAGTTATATAGATACATTAAATAGCAAGCAAAAAGCAAATATTGCCATTATAAAAGATGAGGCAATAAAAGCGGGGATTACAAATCCCTACGCTATTGCGGGTATGTTGGCTATTGTGTCTAAAGAGAGTGCATTTGTTCCTAAAAGCGAAAATTTAAACTATTCTGCCAATCGACTCCAAGAGGTTTATAAATTATCACAGAAAAGAGCAAAAGAATTAGCGGGTAATCCACAAGCTATTGGTAATTCAATTTATGGAGGTAGGTTTGGAAATGGCGATAACGAAGGGTATAAATTTCGAGGCAGAGGCTTTAATCAATTAACTTTTAAAGATAATTATCTAATTTATGGTAAGTTAGCAAATGTTGACATTGTTTCAAATCCTGATAATTTAAATACTAACCCTCTTATTGCTGCAAAAGTTTTAATAGCATATAATAAAAAGCAGATTGATTTATTAAAGTCAAAAGGTAAATTAAAAGAGTATAATGCAAAAAATATTAACGACTTTAGGAATGAAAAAGATGCTACTTTGGCATTTTATCATATAACGGCAGGAGTGGGCAAATCGGTAGCCTATGTAAAAGGTCTTTTAAATAAAGATAGTTTAGGGGGGATGACAAAAGCGATTGCAAGGGTTAGTGATTTATATAATTACACCGTTGAAATTGTAAAAAAAAACCCCTTCCCGACAATATTGATAACGGTACTTTTAATGGTAAGTGTTTATTCGTTAGTGAAATTTAGTAACAATTTAATAAAATAAAATAAAATGAGCAATAATATTATAAAATACACGGCAGCAAGTGCAATGCAAAATGCCGTAGATACATTTGATAGCGACAATTTCTATCCTTTTGATGGAGATTTTGATGGCGTTGTGGAGGATATTGAATTTAGCAACGGCTCAGGAAAATTAAAAGAGGGATTAGGCAAAATCGGTTCGGCTTTTAAAAGTGGTGGTTCAAAATTGAAAGGTGCGGTTGAGAAACATCGTGAAGGAAAAGATGAAAGGCAAGCCGATAGAGATAAACGACAAGGAAAAAGAAAAGAAAGGCGTGTTAAACGAAGAGATGCCCGACAAATTAATAAAAGCAGAGAAGTCTTAACTAACTCTGTTGTGTCTAAAAATGTTGACTTAATCCAAGCAAAAAACCCAGTCGTGGAAAAACCTGTTGAAGCAATAAAAGAAGGAGAAGCCTCCCCCGTAGAAGAAAAAATAGCCGACAAGGTATTTGAAACTGCGGTTGAAATGACTAAAACAGGAACTACGGAAGCCCCTAATTTAAAAGTAAACCTAACAACAGGTGAAGTTCAAAAAGCAGAGTCAGGTTGGAAGGGGCTAAGTACAATAGCAAAAGTAGGCATCATTGGTGGCGGTATTTTAACTATCTCACTTGTGGTTTTTGCAATAATTAAATCAAGAAAATAAATAAATATGATTACAGGTATTCAAGGTAAAATAATTGACGAAAAGGGAATTTCAATGCCTTATTCAACAGTTAGGATTACAGATGCTACGGGCAGGGTTTATTCCCCTACTGTGGGTGTAGTGGCAGATGCAAATGGCAATTATTCTATTGGTGTCGTTAAAGACGGTAATAAGCTAGGTTCACACTTAACTTCAAAATTTATTGGTTACAAAGATGTGACCGTACCTATTGACTTTAATAAAGCCAATATGGATATTATAATGCCAATTATGTCTCAAAATATACCCGAAGTAACGGTAGTTGCATCCAAATCAAAATATGACTGTGAGAAAAAAGGGGGGGGATGGGATGAGACCACTAAAACTTGTAAATTACCTGAAAACGAATCGTGGTTTAAAAAACATATATTATTAGTTTTAGGGGGTGGTATTCTCTTAATTGCGACTATTGCAACTATAATAATCGTAAAATCCAAAAATTAAAATGGCAGCTAATAATACACAAATTTTTACGTTTGAGGTTATAAATTCAACTTTTACAATTACGGAAGAAATGAGTTTGCGTGCCGTTTCATTTTTGCTTAAAAGCGGGGAAGGTCAGGTTGTAGGTGATTTAAGAGTTGGGGCTATAAATAGTGTTCCTTTAACGCTCGATACTGATACCCCTGTTACTTTTACGGCAGGTGATTCTACCGTGCTTATGGGGATTACTGTAGATACGACTATTGGTGTAACGGGTACTGTTCAGTTAATTGGTAAAAATTCATAAGCCCCAAAATAATAAAAAATGAAAAAAATGAAAAATAAAAAAATATTAGTAATTGGAGCAATTCTTGGGAGTTTAGCTATTGGTGCAATATTTATAGCTTTGAAAATTAAGAAATTATTAAAATATTCTATCAAATTTAAAGGTATAAAATTTACAGAAACTAATTCCAAAAAAATAGTTTTTAATGCAAATTTTGATTTTAAAAATAATAGTGATATTACGTTAAACGTCAGCAATCAAGAATACGACATTTACCTAAACAATATTTTTATGACGACTGTATTTTCTGAAGAAGAGCAAATAATATTACCGAATGCCATAAGTCCTTTAAGCGTTACAATTGACCTGACTACAAAAGATGTGCTAAGTAAAATCAAGTCGTTAGGTGACGGCTCGGTAAGTAGTTTGCTTAAAATTTTAACTTCTTTAAAAGAACAAGATTTGAAAATTGTTTACAAATTCGGTATTAAATTTGGTTTAATATCTATACCATTAACTTTTAGTTATAATGATTATATAAAGAATTGGGCGTAATTTATTACTCAAATAATTTTTAAATTCTTATTTTTGTTTAATCAAATATTAGTATATATGTTATCATCATTTTTTAACACAGAAAAAATTACCCATGATACAATCCAAAGTGCTTTGGAAAGTATAGCGGAAGAATTAGGTTGCACAGAAAAAGAGTTTTTTTTAATGATAAAACCTACAAATAAAGAATACGACATGAAGTTTTATATTTATAAATTAGGTAAACAAAATCCTGAATTTATTCGTGAAATTTCATTAAAAGAAATATTGGATTAAAATATATATATGGACAAAATACTCACCCACGATTTAGAGCAAAGCATAAAAAAGACATCTTTAATGACAAATATAATGTCAATAATAGTAACATTGATTGGCGGTGTTGCGGTCACTTTTGGGTTTTATTATAAAACAAACGCCTCTATTGAAATACATGATAAAGCAATTATTGAAATACAACAGGATGTTCGAACAACAAAAGATAAAGTATCTCAAATTGAAGTTTTTAAAGGCGTATCATCTTCCGAAATTTTAAATCTTAATAAAAAAGTTGATAAAATTGATGCAAAACTTGACCAATTGTTGATTTTGCAAAGAAAGTAAATGAGAAGAAACAATGAAAAGTAGCACTAAAATTATTTTATTTATATCTATTTCGAGCCTACTTATATTGATTTTTCAAAAGCAAATTAAGTCCATTTTAAAAGAAAAATTAGGCGGTTATAAATGGTTTGAGGAAAGCCTGAAATGGTATAGAGACGAAAAAACTAAAACTATTATTTACAACCTACATCCGAGTATTATTTACGATTTTAAAGAGTTTTTATCAAGAGTAGAAAAAGAAATCGGTCTGCAAATAATAGCTACAAGTGGCTATAGAACTTGGGCAGAGCAAGCCAATCTTCATAAGCAAAATAAACAAAACGCCTCCGCAGGAAATTCAGACCATAATTACGGCTTTGCTTTAGACATAAATGCTCTTGATAAAAGCGGCAAAAATATTTTAATGAAGGCTACCTCAAAACAAAAATGGCAAGAAAGCGGTTTAGTTGATATTGCTAAAAATATGGGATTCAAATGGGGTGGAGATTTTCAATCGTACCATGACCCCGTTCATTTTTATAAGCAGCCTTTATCTACTTCTGAAATGAAAGCGAAATATCTAGCGGGAAATAAAAATATCAACGGCTACATTAACTTAACTTAAAACTTAAATGAAATTTATACAAGAAATATTTAAAGACGAGCGAGGTAACTACTCTTCTAAAAGATTTTTAGGGATTTTATGCGTATTTGCGCTATTATTTTCATTAGTTATAACTTCTTTTACAAATTACGATATTAGACCCTCAGACACATTAGTCAATGCAATTGCTTTATTTGCATTTGGTTCATTAGGATTGACTTCCGTAGATAAATGGTCACATAACAAAAATATTTAATGAAGATTTTGCTTTAGAATATAAAATGGAAATAGAATCATTTGGTTGGGGGAAAAATGGTGGGGCTCAGGGTGCAACAGGCTCTCAAGGCTCAAGCTTTGGTGCTCAGGGTATTCAAGGTATTCAAGGTATTCAAGGTATTCAAGGCATTCAGGGAGCAACAGGTTCTCAAGGAATTACGGGAATACAGGGAACTCAAGGCATACAAGGTATTTTAGGCAATACGGGTTCACAGGGTATTCAGGGCACACGGGGTATTCAAGGTATTCAAGGTATTTTAGGTAATACTGGTTCTCAAGGTATTCAAGGTATTCAAGGAATAATAGGTTCACAGGGTATTCAGGGTTTAACGGGTATTCAGGGTGTAACGGGTAATAATGGTTTACAGGGCGTTCAAGGTAGTCAGGGAACAACTGGTAGTCAGGGTACAACAGGTTCTCAAGGCATACAAGGTATTTTAGGAACGACAGGTTTTCAAGGAACACAAGGTATTCAAGGTTTTACGGGAATACAAGGAAATACGGGGCTAACAGGTGCTCAGGGAATTACAGGTGCTCAGGGCACACAAGGAACACAAGGTATTCAAGGCTTTACGGGAATACAAGGAACAACGGGTGCAGTTGGGGCTCAGGGTACGCAAGGAACTTTAGGTACGCAAGGAATAACAGGTGCTACGGGTACTCAAGGAACACAAGGAACAATTGGTATTCAAGGTGCAACTGGTAGTCAAGGTTTTCAGGGTATTCAAGGTACAACAGGAACGACAGGTGCAACTGGTAGTCAAGGTATTCAGGGTATTCAAGGTACAACGGGAACGACAGGTGCAACTGGTATTCAAGGTACAACAGGAACGACAGGTGCAACTGGTAGTCAAGGTACAACAGGAACAACGGGTGCAACTGGTAGTCAAGGTATTCAGGGTATTAAAGGTACAACAGGAACGACAGGTGCAACTGGTAGTCAAGGGGTTCAAGGAACACAAGGTCTCAAAGGAGATACAGGTGCAACTGGTTCTCAAGGCACAACGGGTACAACAGGCACAACTGGTAGTCAGGGTACAACGGGAACAACAGGTGCAACTGGTAGTCAAGGGGTTCAAGGAACACAAGGTCTCAAAGGAGATACAGGTGCAACTGGTTCTCAAGGCACAACGGGTACAACAGGCACAACTGGTAGTCAAGGCACAACGGGAACAACAGGTGCAACTGGTAGTCAGGGTACAACAGGAACAACAGGTGCAACTGGTAGTCAAGGGGTTCAAGGAACACAAGGTCTCAAAGGAGGTACAGGTGCAACTGGTTCTCAAGGCACAACGGGTACAACAGGTGCAACTGGTTCTCAAGGCACAACGGGAACGACAGGTGCAACAGGTAGTCAGGGTACATCGGGAGCAACTGGTCATACCTTTTCGAGCGCACCCAATAAAAGCGGAAGCTTTGGATTTAGAGCAAATCAAGTACCTGATAATACTGGGTTTACTGCCGCAGGATGGGTAATTGTGCCAGTAGGGGGCGTAGATTATTATTTGCCCGTTTGGGAACTTTAATTTTAATTTACTATATTTGCTAACAACAAAAATATTTAGTATGAATAATAACATTTGCAATTTGGCTCTTAGATTAGGCGGCTCAATATATCCCCTAGTAATTCCTAATGATTTAACTAACGGCACAGGACTGACTAATCCTAGTATTTTAAAAGTTAATGGTAAACTTATGTTGAACATCAGACACGTTCAATATTCCCTATATCATTCAGAAAAAAATCAAAAACATCAATCTCCTTATGGTTCTTTAGTCTATTTGAATCCTGAGGATGATAATTCATTACGCACGGTTAATTTTTTATGTGAATTAGATGAACAAACTTTTGAAATAAAATCCATAAACAAAGTTGATATGTCTAAATTAGATACAAAACCGCTTTGGGATTTTATTGGTTTAGAGGATGCTAGATTAGTTAATTGGGATGATAATTTTTATCTTTCAGGAGTTAGAAGAGACACTACTACCAACGGTGTTGGGAGAATGGAATTATCTAAAATTAAAAATAATAAAGAAGTTTCAAGATTACGAATAGAGCCTCCTACAGATGCTTATTGTGAAAAGAATTGGATGCCGATTTTAGATATGCCATATCATTATGTAAAATGGTGTAGCCCAACGGAGATTGTCAAGGTAAATCCCTTGACCAAAAAGAGCGAGACTGTACACTTAATAAATCAAAAAGTCAATTTTAAAAGGGATTTACGTGGTGGTTCTCAAGTTGTTAGGTACAAAAATTATTGGGTAGCATTGACTCACGAAGTAGATTTATGGAATGATGAGCAAGGTAGGAAAGATGCTGAATATTATCATCGTTTTATAGTATGGGATAATGATTGGAATATTGTCTACCATTCGGAGGATTTTAAATTTATGGATGCTAGAATTGAATTTAGTTGCGGCTTACATTTTGGGCTTGAAAATATTTTAATTCCATTCGGCTTCCAAGACACAACTGCATTTTTATTAGAGATGCCAATTAGTCAATTTGAACGAATGGTTGGAATAACTAATGAAGCGCAACCGCAAATATATAAAGAACTACATCCATCGCTATATAATAAAATTATTGAGGCTTACATTTTGAATCCGAACCACGCACAATCTAATTATATATTAGCATTAAACTATTTTAATCAAGCCCAATATTCTTCTGCTTTATCGTTTTTTCTTAGAACTGCCGAATTAGAAGGTGGACATAACATGACTTATGAATCTCTTTTATTTGTGGCATTATGTTTAAAAAAGTTAGGTAGGTTAGAAACGACAGAGTTGTCATTATGGAATAATGCTCTTCGATTTGCCCCAAATAGACCCGAAGCGTATTTATTTTTAAGTCAATATTACGAAGAAAGAAAGAAGTTTTCTGAGGCACAATCATTCGCCCGTATCGGTTTAGAATTTAAACATAATCAAATAGAACTGAACCCTATATTGGGCTATTATCACTATTATCAACTTATGTTTCAAGATGCTTTATGTGATTGGAATTTAGGTCAAGGAACGGAATCTAGGAAAAAATTTAAAGAACTTGCGATGGGTAATCATCCATTGAATAAACAATATTCAGATTTAATTCAAATAAATATGACCTCTTTAGGGTGCTCAGGCGACCCATTTTTGCCATATAATAACTCAATGTCTGAAAAATTAAGATATAAATTCTACGGCTATGATAAAATAGATAATAATTTTTCTCAAACTTTTCAAGATATGTTCACATTATGTATGTTGGATGGGTTAACAAACGGAACTTATTTAGAAATAGGTGCTTCCGACCCATTTAAAGGAAGCAATAGCGCATTATTAGAAAAATTAGGATGGTCAGGAATTTCTTTAGAAATTTTAGAAAAAGAAGTTACGAAATTCCGAAGCGTTAGAAAAAACCCTGTGGTTCTATGTGATGCTTTAGAATATGATTATTCCAAGCTTGGTAGCGTAATAGATTACCTTCAGGTTGATTGCGAGCCGCCCGCAATTACGTATGAAATATTAACCAAGTTGCCATTTGCAACTACCGATTTCAAGGTAATTACATACGAGCACGACTATTATACAGATATGACGGGGAGTTATCGTGAATTATCTCGAAAGTTTTTATCATCTAAAGGATATACAATGGTAGTTGGCAATATTGCACCTGATGAAACAAGTGCTTATGAAGATTGGTGGGTTAAACCTGAATATATTGACCCATACATATTAAGTATAATGATAGACCCTTCCGATAAGGTGAAAAATGCTAAAACATATATGTTAAGCGAGAGCAAAAATGCAATAAAACCAATGCAACCCCTGCCTGTTATGGATTTCAGTAATGCGAGATTTGTTCCCGATAAATGATGAAGCTTAATATAGACATATTAAATTTAAAATCTGCAATGAATAATGCAGGTCATATTTTGTTTGAATCTGATAAAAAAGACTATAATTTAAACATTATTGGGGTGAGGTCAGCACATCCAATTGTCGATGTGTTTAATGATATTATGATTGTTGCTTGGAGGTATAAAGGCGTTTGGATTATAAAACAATATGTTATTACGACATTAGCAGGATTACATTATTTAAAGACGCCACTAAACAAAAAAGGGTGTTCTATACTTAAAGAGGGAAGATATTCAAATGCGTGGCAAGTTGCGCTTCATAATGGAAGTTACGAAGCGTTATGCCAACGCAAAGCAGTTAAAGTATTTAGAGATAATGATAAGGACTCCGAATTTGATTTTGATGTACCGACTGATTATGGGTTATTTGGGATAAACATACATAGAGCATCTGCGTATAATGTATTACCCAAAATAGGTAAAAATTCAGCGGGATGCCAAGTTTTCCAATCTCCTAAAGATTTTAACGAATTTATGACTCTTGTAAATAAATCTAAAGACATTTACGGCAACGCATTTACTTATACATTGTTAAATGAAAAAAACTTTCGGGAATGAATGATAAAATCTATAAAATACTAAGTTATAAAATTGTCATTATAATTATGCTTTTTGTCATAGTTACACTTCCAATTATACTGCAATGTTTCTTTTTTAAAGTAACCACAACAGGTCAAAAATACTATCAAGATAAAATAGAGATAATAAAAGCTAATTTAACTAAAGACATCTTGAATAATAAATCTCAAATAGATTCTTTAAATAATGTAATCCTAAAACAAAAAATACAGGAAATTAAATATCAACATACAATTGATTCTTTAAAGCTTCAAAAATCAAAAACACAAATAAAATACCAAATGAAATACCTTGAGGCACTACAATATACGCCTTTAAAAACTTTCAATTATTGGACACATAAATTTAAAAAATGATAAAATCTATTTTTTTATTAGCAAGTTTTCTTTTTTCTATTTCGATATACAGTCAAGATTTACCTAAAATAGTAATTATTGATAACGACACTTGTATTGTTTTTTCAATTGAACAAAGTAAGCAGTTAATAATTTGGGATTTAGAAAGATTAGAATGTAAAGAAATTTTAGAACTATGTGAAAAAGTCATCTCCGAATGTGATTCTTTAATTACTATAAAAAACAATCAAATAATAAATTACTCGGCAAAAGATTCACTATCTAATGGTATTATCAAAAACTATGAAGAGTTGGGTAAAATTTGCGATATTGAAAAATTGGATTTAAACCAACAATTGAAATTTCAAAAGCGAAAAGGCTTTAAAAATGTTGTTTTAAGTGCTTTAAGTGCGTTTGTAGCTACTTTCATTGTTTTTTCATATATAACCAAATAAGCTATTTTATAATTCATATCGTTGAATTTAATCTAATAAAAGCATATATGCTTTTGGGTTATTTATAGAAAACCAGCTTCGGCATTGAACGACTAGGTTGTTATAATAAAAAATATTTTCATCAGGACAATCGTTCATTACTGTTTCTACGCCTCTGCATAAATTGTATATTGCAACCTCTAATGGAGATAGCAATATAGATTTACCTGTAAATGGATTTTCAACCACTTCTGATATTTGCAATATTATACCATCAAACCATTTGGGAGGCACGGGATTCTTATCTATTCTTAAATCTTGCATTTTTAATTATTTTTTTCTGAGCCTAAAATTATATTCATGGAGTGCATCTCTGCGTAAGTAATATTTGTTTTATCAACTATATATTTAATTTTTGTTATGTCATTCGGGGTATGTATATCCACCACAAATGCACTCATAGCATCAATAATATTCGCTGCATAATAATTTTTCCCACTTAATCTACTTGCATCATCTGAACATATAATAAAATATGATATATGAAATTCTCTTAATTTATCTTTCATTATTTTAGTTTTTTTGTATTTAAAGTATCACCCGTTGCTATTGTGCTTTGAGATAATCCGTCATTAGAATTAAAGGTTGCAAAATTTAAAATTAGTTTCCAAATTGCATCCATTGAAGAAGGGTAAATATTAGTTGTTTTTTGCAACCTATTCAATGTTTTAATTAGTTCAAATTGACTGATTGGCATCTCAACAGTTCGTACACTATCTAAATTACCAAAATCGTAAATTTCACATTCAACATAGCAGGCATCTTCTGTGTTATAAGGAGATTTTACAGTCCTACGAATTTCTTTTTTTATTTGTATCATAATAATTAGTTTAAAAATTTATTTTGAATAAGAAACACATCACCGACTATTTGGTATAAATGTGCCATTTTAGGCATATTTTTTTTGAGATATTGGTTTGCTAATTGATTTACTTTTAAATTGCGAATTAACCCTTCTTCATTAAGCACCATAAATATATCATCGTGAACATATAATAGTTCTATACTTCCACCAACTATATCTTGCATCTGTTTTAATGAAATAGAATTGGGGTAGTATTTAACATATTCTTTTTTTTGTGTCGTTTCTAGGACAATTATTTCGGTCTTTTTATTTTTCATTTTTTAAATTTATTAAATTTATGTGTTTTTTTAAGCTGATTCTTGTTTGCTCTCGAACAACGTCTCTTGTTCTTCCCTTGTAACCCTTTTTAAACCTTGTATTAGCCCCATTTTTTAATAAATTGGAGACTATGACAGTATTAAAATTCGCTATTGTTTTTATTCTTGTTTTCAAGGCTGACTCCTTTGAGCAAATACCTTGATTATTGTTAAGCCCAAATAGATTTTTATAATCAAAGGCTGAAATATTGTGTTTTTGCCTTGCGTGACTTGCAACTCGATGAAAAAAATTGCCACATATTTCACATTTTGGCAATCCTAATTCGTTATATTCTAATTTTCCGTAACTCATCTTTTATCCTTTATATTTCGTTTTAATATAATTTTGAAGTAGTTCCTTGTTGGTGTCATCTAATTCCATATACCATATAAAAAACGTCAATGTTGAATATTTTTCATAAAGATTACTGAATTTATTTTGCAAGTGATTACCCATAACACTCTTATCACCATATACTTTGCTGATGAAATTACTGTTATAATTATGCCCAAAAAACATAAATTTATTTATTTCGTTTTGCTTTTTCATATTACTAAAATTTATTTATTTTCCCATTCTAAGGGATTATAATTACTAAAATTATGATTTGTCTGTTTGTCAAAAATAACACGATAACCTTTGCCCTTGTAGTGGTTGATGCTATCCAAAAAACAATCCACCCCACTCATCATTTCATCATTGTTATTTATAAAGTCATCTAACACTTTCGGTATAAACATTATACAATTCTGAACAGGTTCTACAATAGCGTAAACGCCAAATCCATCATAAGTGCCCTCTGTAGCAACAACTACTTTTCTAATATTCTCTTTCATATTTTCTAATTTTTTAGTTCAATTAACCCCTTATCTACCTGTCTCTTGATGATAGCGATAACTACATCAAGATTATCAAGTTGGAGCGTTCTGATTTTTTTCCAATCTAAATAACCCTTTGCAAATCCTGATTCCATTTTTTTTTAATTCAGCATATCTTTCTTCGTAATCTGATTTTGTTGAATGAATGGTGTATTTTGACATAATTTCTTTTTTAAGTTGTTTAATTACCTTGTACAAATATACAATAAATAACCAATCCACCAAAGAAATTGATAAAATATTTCAATACACACCACATTTTTAATAATATTATTTTCAATTCCCTCATCCCTTCTTTCCATTAAGACATTCATATTGAACTATACCCACCTTCCCCTGCAACCTCATCCCTTAAACACTAAAAAAAAAGAGATAAGAGGTATTGTGGATGTTTTAAATTAAATTCTAAAAGGCTAATTATTTTTTCTTCTTTGTCGCAAAAATGATAATGCAATATATTTTGATACAACTGCATAGAACTATGTGAAAGTTTAAAATTACTCTCTTTAAATATATTTGCCATTATTTTTATGCTAAGTATATCGCTTATCATTTTAAATTGTATTTACTAAATGTTGCAACTCTTTAGTGGTAATAAATATAGTGGCTTTTTGACAAGGTAATAAATAAAGGCGGTGTTTTCCTTTCTGAAGTCCTAAATAAGCATTATCTATGTTGAGTTGGTGCATTTTGTTTAATAATTGTTTGCATTCGTTTAAAGAAATTACGGGTACTGTTAATTTTTTCATCATAATTTTACTGGGGTGGTTTTTTGCTTTTTACAATTTTTGCATTGATAAGTGGTACACAGATAAATCTCATATTTTTTTTCAAATTTAAAGGTATGCAGATACTCAAAATCGTGGATATGCGTTTTGCACCTCATTAAGCGGATTGTTTTTAAAATAGTCATTCGAAGGGTATTTTTTGAAGTTTACATAAAACATCTTGCATCCTTACGTTGAATCTAATGCCATAATAACTCATACAAATTATATTAAAATAAACGTCTGTATTTTCAGTCAACTCTTTTGTGTAAGTTACATTTTCCAATTTTATATCTTGGTTATATAAATTATCAATAATATCTTTTGCTAGTGCTTTAATGTTTGACTCAATATCTTCTTTGTACCTCACAACATAAAGCTTGTCTAAATCAATATAAAAAGGCTCTCCAAGTAATAACAACCCATCTTCCTTGTCTTTTTCGAGTTCTTTTTGCAACTCATTATATTCGGTTAAATCTTCCGATACAGTAAGTTTAATATCTTGTAATTCTTTTAAAAAGTCAATGGTTTTGTTTGAAGTAATTATTTTTTTTCTTTTTGGTGGAGGGGTATCAAATAACGTGGGGGGATTTTTAATTTCTTTAAAATCCATTAACTCTTGCAACAAAATAATTGTTAGTTCGCTTACGTCTTCTAATTTCCTACCCGTACTAACAATCCAATCTTCTAGGTTCATATCTTTTTTTTTTATTAAATGCCCAAACTATTTACTTCTAAGTAAAGCCTCAATAGCTATGTTGTAAGATTCATAAATTGCAAGATGTTTATCAGATAAAACACCACCTTTTTTAATTATTGCAACAATTTCTTTTAGTATTTCGATGTTGGCAAACCCTGTTTCAACATATTCTACCCAATCACATTCCTGTATGCTCATATATTTTAAATAAGTTGTTGTACAAATATACAATAGATAAATCAAAAAACAAGCAGTACTTGAAAATAAATGCTTACATCTATCTTTAAGTACTGCTAATCAAATAATTATAATAAACATTAAAATAATTATGGGAGGTCGTCTATTGATTGCTCGGCAAAATCGACTGATTCTTCTTTTCTTTCTGCATTTTTAATAATGCCATCGTTCCATATAACTTTGCCGTTACCAATATAAGTTTTTGGTTTTTTCTGCTCACGCTCTTCTTGTGATTGCTCTATATACATAGATACGTTTTGACCGTATTGATTTGTTTCGTCTGAAAGACGGATTGTGTAAGACTTGTAAGTTCCGTCTTTACCTTTTACTGAAATTGAAATTAAACTACTCATACTTTCTTTGTTTTATTTATTTATATTTATTTATTCTCATTCATTATGTTGCCTATCTCATTATATATATATCTTGCAACCTCATTTAACTCTTGGACATCTTTCATACCTTTTCCTGCAATTATTAAATCTTTAGCATAACTAAAAGCAAACCCTAAAAATTGTGAATGTGAATTAGTTTTTGGTTTTACATTACCGCTATATGTGGGTCTAAATTGCGACCCACTTAATTCATTAGACATTGGATTTATTTTTATCTTATTATTTATGATTGAGTAGGTAACTTGATTACCTACTCTAACTTTCTCTGAGTTCATATCAGTAGTGCCTATTGCGCCTACATCTCCATTTTCAAATGTTATATCAAAATAGTAGGTTGTTCCCCCACTTGGATTAGTCCATTGATTTGAAAATTTACTCGTTGCGATTTTACTTACTTTATCTTTCATACTTTCTTTGTTTATCTGTTTCTAAAATTACGCTCAATACTCCCATATAAATATCTTTTGTCGTCTATTTTTTTACATTCCGTGATTTTATATTGTAAATTATTTGCTTCTAAATAATTTTTAACATATTTCATACTTTTTGCAGTTATAGTAATACCGTCAATATTGTACTCTAGCCAACCCAAACTATCGTTTAAGCAATTTGTGATAGTTGAGTACAGATAATACCTAATATTTTCGTAAACCCGCTTAAAAACGCTTGTATCACAATTTACTTGATACTCTTCACCGTTCACATAATAGACCATATAGTTTTGACGGGCTAAAAACGATATACAAAGCCTTTTAGCCATTTTATATTCATCTAAAGAGAAATACTTGTTATACATTTTTTCGTTCAAGTAGCCTAGCTTATTTGCAACTTGCCAATAAGCACTCTTTAAATCTAAATTATAAAAATACTCACCTTGCTTTATTTCTTCCCAAGCCTCATAGTTTTTATCACGAGAAGCCCCACCAAAATTTATCTTCAAATCATAAAGTTCTTGATTATTTGCAAATTGTTTATAGAGTTGTTTATTAAACCCTCCAAGAAATGCGTTGAATTGCGGTTGGGTAATTTTACCTAACTGTAAATTATTATGGGCAGAAAATGTTGCTATCATTATATTTGAATTAAATAGCTTTCGTCTTGACCCAATAAAATGTTCTTTTATATTGTTATTATTAGCCCGTTGTACTTTTTGCAAATCATCGTATTCATTGACCGTACACTCTAATTTTAAATACTTAATCATACTATCTATTTTTAAACATAACCGCCTTTATCTAATTTTGAAGTAAGTTCTTTGACTATTTTAGAATAATCTTCTTTCGAGATTAAACCATCTTTTACATCTTGCCTTAAATCAGATATTAAACCTCTAATTTCTTTAACCCTTTCTGCATTTTGTATTTGCGGGAGAGGTGGGGGTATTAGGGGTTCGGTGGTTGGTGGAGTTAGTTGTTTTACTGTTCCTGATAGCTTTGACGTTGTCGCAAGTAAGTTTGGTATATTAGGATTAAACCCATAATCAAAATCATTACCATCGCTATCTACGCTTATTATTTTAGATTCCCATCTTTTAGAAATGGTATTAAAAATTGGTGGAGTGCAAGTAACCAGCCAGTCTGTCTCATATCTATTATCTTCAGGTGATGTAAGTGCCTTCATCCCATTTATATAATTGACGAATGGGGCAAAGTATTCTTCATAAGAAACTATAGTGCCTCCTTGAATATCATTACTATATTCAGGTATGATTTTGCTTGTAAACCAAATTTCATTAGTACACCTTGCTATCCAAGTTGGATAATCAACTAATTCAAAGAAAAATGATAATTCAAGAAGATTCCTATCTATTATGGGAATTGCAGATTTTTGAACCTTTGCTTTTCTAGTTCGGCTTAACTCCCATAAATTAGAAAGTCTAACTTTTTTACCACCTAACTTTAATTCTGAAAAATATCTTCTTGCATCGGGAAGGGCTAGTTTATAATTAGGGTATTTTTTATTTTGATATTTTACTAATGCTTTAGCTATATACCGAACCCCTTTATATTTTATCTTATATGATTTTTTTCTTTTACTCATATTGGCAGGGCTGCATTTAGAAGATTTATTTTAGCGCTAACTGAATTACAAAAATTAAAAATTGCAACCCTACCGAATACGAGATTATTCCAAATCAAAAATTGAGATAGAATATCTTTAAATATTTTTATGAAGTATTTTTTTTGAGTTAAAAACATTTTGTAATTCTATTATTTGTTAGCGGTATCAAATATAACAAACCTTTTCAATACACACCACATTTTTAATAATATTATTTTCAATTCCCTCATCCCTTCTTTCCATTAAGACATTCATATTGAACTATACCCACCTTCCCCTGCAACCTCATC
>Ga0209390_10000872_pt1 | contig 60137 bp, 40 predicted proteins | sample BON01_FD_187212 | JGI IMG/M metagenome (GOLD analysis project Ga0209390, IMG submission 187212) | Freshwater microbial communities from Lake Bonney liftoff mats and glacier meltwater in Antarctica - BON-01 (SPAdes) (version 2) | ecosystem: Environmental > Aquatic > Freshwater > Ice > Glacier...
GATTTGGAAAGTGACTTGCGATGCGTCGTGGTTGACTTGGACCGCTGCCGAGCCGGACCCGGTGCTGGTATTGAAAGTAATACCCGCGCCACCGTTGGCGGTCGTCCCCGACAGAATCGTCAACGCGGGTCTTAGGCTTACGTTAAACGTTGCCCCGGTCAACGCAGTTGTCACCGCCAGTCCCGAAGTGTTGCTTAGGCCGATCGTATCGCCCATGTTGGTGTCATAGGTCGTTTGACTGGTAATGCCAGCTGTCCCCGCGACTGAGCCAAAGCCTGCGGTGGGAACTGCGTCGTGGTCGATCTGGCCTTGAGCCGCGTTCCACTGCGTGGTCCTTTTGGCTCGTCCTAAACCGTCATACAACGTCGTTGATTCGCGATAAGTGTTGGCGTTGGTCGGGTCAAAGTAGTTGCTGTGCGTATCGACGTTTCCGACAATCGCCGTGTGGTACGTTCGGCCTTCGGGATCGGCATTAGAAATCGAGCCATGGCCCAGGGCGTTCTTGACGGCCGTGGAATGGTCGCAACAGCCTTCGTATTTGCGAGTGGTCGCATTGCCCAACGCGTCGATCGTTTTATCGATTCGGTTATCCCAGTGATAAACCGTTTGCGTGGTTGCTGCCAAAGGCGTCCCCGGTGCGCGAGTCACGCTGACGTTCCGCCCAGCGCCATCGTAAGCGTAAGTGGTTTTATCTTTTTGGAGCCCATTGGTGTCAGTCGAATCAACCGCCCGTTATACGCCGTTGATGTCGGTTTATCAGTCCAACAGGTTGGCATTGCCAGACGATTTTTAGCTGGAATCCATCGAATCCAAAATCGCGGCCATGCTGGGGAATGCAATCCCAGTAGCCACCAACCAATCAGGAACCCCGATTCTAGCCAGCTACGTGACCGCACCGTATCGCAACGAAATTAAATCTAAGTACGCCAACGACCCGAAGGAGTGCCACCGGCTTGGCAGATTGTGCGATGAGCTGGAACGGCACTACGGCAAGGTTTTAGCGGAAAGCTTTGGGTCACTTGCTTTGCAGGAACAGCGGCGGCGATGGGTCGACCAAGGATTGGCACGAATTTACTGCAACCGATTGACCAATTCAGTCCGACGAATTTGGAAGTTTGCCGTATCGCAAGAGTTGATAAACGAATCGGCATGGCATCGTCTTGAGTCGGTGGAAGGCTTGCGAGTGGGTCAGACAACAGCACACGAAAAGGATGCAATCAAGCCAGTGCCGATTGATGACGTTCGCAGAACAGCGGCGGAGCTGTCCCCAGTGCTTCGCGCAATGGTTCGCGTTCATATCGGCACGGGAATGCGGCCTAGCGAACTTTGCAATATGCGACCGTGTGACATTGACCGAAGCGGAAGTGAATGGTTCTACCGACCGCCAAAACACAAGACAGCCAATCGCGGCAAGATTAAAGCGGTGCCGATCCTAGCCGATGCACGTGCGGCGTTGACGGATTATCTAAACCGAGACCCGAATTCGTATTGCTTCTGTCCCAAAGAGTCTTTGGCGTGGTTTAGGTCAATGCAAAGGGTTAATCGCAAAAGCAAGGTGCAGCCGTCGCAGGCATCACGTGCGGTCGATTCTCCGCACAAGCAGCCAGGCCAGAGGTTCACAGCCGATAGTTACCGCCAAGCGATCACACGAGCCGCCAAGCGTGCGAGCGTGCCACACTGGCATCCGTACCAGCTTAGACATTTAGCTGCAACTTTTATTCGTGATGCGTTGGGAGTGGAAGCGGCACAGGCGATGCTTGGTCATTCTCGCGCAGCAATGACGGAACACTACGCCAAGCAAAACGAACAAAAGTCTATTGATGCGGCGAAGAGTGCCCCAACTTTGTAAGCGATTTTAGGTATTCATTTGGGCGAGGTCGACGGACCGAAAAGCAATCTCCACCCATCGCCTACCCAGGTTTTTTCGGAGAATTGGAAAAGGTGAGCCGATGACAAATACCGATTTATCACTGACAGAAATTCAGTTTCGGAACCGCGATTTATTCCAGTTTGCGGCATGGTGTAAGCGTAATGAGTTGAGTTTGATTACGCCGAGATTCATCAGCGACTGGACAGCGGCCGCGCCGTGTAGCCACCATCGATAACAAGCCAAATTGGACATTCAAGCTTCAGCCACCTCGCGAGTTGTACCAACCGTGTGACCATGTCCACAACAAACTGATGTTTGGTACGAAATTCCCAGTCATATTTCTCGGCCAGAGCTGGAACATCTTTGACACGAACATAAAACATCCAAAATACCGGGGAAGCAATCTCATTCCACAATGGATGTTGGAACAGCAGGGCAAGTACCGCCCAATTGTGACCGTACAATCGAGTGCTGCCAACGGGATCGGGAGTCGGATGATGAGGGACTCCGGCACCTTCGACATGTTGGCCGTAACGCAATGTTGGCGAATCATCGGCGGCGATCGTCAAGTGAACATCGGCACCAGGAGTAAGCTTTTTCAAGAGCATGGTGAGCAGCGACAGCGACAGCGATTGCGATCGACGTCCGAAGCTGATCAGACACAAGCGTAAAAGCAATCCCAAACGTCTTGGACGCCCGCACCGGCGAACCAAGCAGCGACCACACGTCGGTCATCAGCCAGCATCATCCCGGCCATGAGGATCGACAACCCAAAGCTGAAACGAGCATCCAGCAGCGATGCCTGCAGTGTCACTTGTCGGCAATCGCTCCGACCAGCGGAAATTTCGCGGGCTTGGTTTTCCGGCGATCAGGATTGCGATTGTCCCATCGTGATCGCTTGTCAAATTGCGTCTTTGTCGTGTGGCTTCGATGCTTGGCTTGTGGGCGTTTTGAAGATCGTTTAGGCTTAGCCCTCCATGGTTCTGTCTCTGATTTAGCTGTGCGAAGAACAGTAAACCATCGAGCAGGACCGCGGTTTTCTCAAACCAATTCGACCACAAACCGGGTCACACGTCGCAAGCATTTTGCCTATAGTGCAGGAAACGGTACAGGAAGACGAATAACCGATGGAATTATGGACATTACTAGGCGACATAGTTGTGCTGCTGGGAGCGTCCCTGATTATGGGCGGGGTGTTTTCACGGTTTGGCCAAAGTCCGATCGTCGGCTACTTGTTCGCGGGAATGGCACTTGGTGGAGCGGGATCGCTTAATCTTATTGGTTCTGAACATGAGATCGAAGCGATTGCCGAACTGGGCGTCGCACTTTTGCTGTTCAGTCTCGGGCTGGAATTTTCAGTGGAACGGCTTAAGAAACTGGGTGCCAAACCACTGCTTGGTGGCGCTGTTCAAGTTGGACTTACGATTCTGTTGGCATCCTTGGCAGCATCAGCTTTTGGAATCGGGTTTAAGGAATCAGTCGCGTTCGGAGCGATGGTCTCTCTTAGCAGCACCGCCATTGTCTTGCGAATACTTCTGGAGCGTGGCGAATTGGAAATGCCCCACGGTCGAAACAGTCTTGGAGTGTTGCTAACACAGGACATTGCCGTCGTTCCGCTTGCATTGTTGATGACTGTGCTTGGTGGTGAGGGGACCGCCAGTGAAATTGCACTCGACATCGGCAAACTGCTCTTGATGGCATTCGGGTTGGTCGTTGCCCTCTACGTTTTGGGGAAGATTGCGGTGCTGGCCCTTGGCGCGCTGACGTTGCATCGCAACCGCGAGCTGGCAATGATTTTCGCGATTGTAGCTGGGTTGGGTTCCGCCTGGGCAGCGCATTTTGTCGGAATCTCGCCAGCGTTAGGTGCCTTCGTTGCCGGAATGCTGCTGGGAAGTTCCGCGTTTGCGACGCAAATTCGAGCTGATGTGGCGCCGATGCAAGTCATTTTGTTGACGTTGTTCTTTGGCGCTGCGGGAATGGTCGCGGATCCAATCTGGATTCTACAGAACTGGTATTTTGTGGCCGCCGTTGTGATGGCTTTGACCCTTGGCAAGTTGATTGTAATTTGGGCCATCTTCAAAGTGCTTGGCCAAACCCATCGGGTTGCCTCCGCAACTGGATTAAGTCTTGCGCAGGTCGGAGAGTTTGCGTTTGTGCTGGGAAGCATCGGTAAAGTCAGTGGTGTGGTTTCGAATACGGTTTATGGACTTGTCGTTTCCGTCACGATTGTATCGTTCTTCGCCAGTGCGTTTCTGATTCCTGCCGCACCCAAGTTTGGCAACTGGATTGCAAGACTGTTCAAGTCGAAAGATACATTCACCCAGACCGAAGATGGGCAAGAGGATTCGCCTGCGGTCGCAATCATCGGTTTTGGCCCAGCCGGGCAACTGGTTGCACAACCGTTGATCGACAAAGGGGTTCGCGTGCTGGTGGTTGACTTGAATCAGGACAACGTGAATAAAGCCCGTCAGCTTGGATTCAAGGCTGAACTGGGTGACGCGACTCAAAGCGAAGTCCTAGAACATGCTCGTTTGACCGGCTGCAAGGCGGTTGTCATCACCGTGCCGCATTTCGATTCGGCGATGTCTATTTTGAATCATATTCGACGCCACGCGCCGCACATCCATGTCGTTGTCCGATCACGGTACGAGCGACATTTCAAAGACTTTATCAGCGCAGGTGCTCATGTTGTCCGAGGCGATGAGCATCAAGTCGGACAATCGCTGTCGCGTTATCTGTGCGTATGGATCGAAGTTCCCATTAAAGAGGAAGAACTTGGCGGCGAGCAAACGTTGTGAACGTTCGAAGGATGAGTCACGTCGTCTTGTCCCTGACAAACGACGCCTTCTGGATTGCAATATCAATCGCACTCCGCCCTACCAACCGCCGCCAGACAATGCGGATTCCAATGTTCGTCGTTTCTATCTGGGGACCAAGGGCTGATTTCCCCAGACTTCAGTCAACTATCGCATTGCGACTAAAACCGACAGAAAATGGCACCAACCGAAGGTCGGCAAGCGAACACCTTCCCAAGACACGGCAAGCTTATCTTTCGTGTCTTGGGCGCGATTTTGCAGCAAAATTACGACGTCAGCCAATATCGTTGGTCAACGTGTTCAGACGTGTTCAGACGTGTTCAGACGTGTTCAGACGTGTTCAGACGTGTTCAGACGTGTTCAGACGTGTTCAGACGTGTTCAGACGTGTTCAGACGTGTTCAGACGTGCTTGCCAAGTAATTGACTTCCCGCCGTCGTTTCGACCTACACTTTAATCTCTACCTGCCCGGCACCTGTGTTGGCGTATCGGTTGGAAATGGGTTCAATGTATTCGGCTAAGAACTCGTCGACCTGCTCAGGCGCACGACCCACAAATTGCAAGCCGTCCAATAGTGATTCCAAATCCACCGAGGCAAAAGCGGGGTCCAACTTCATCCGTTGCAACAGATCGTTCTCTCCGCCTTCGACCTTAATTTGAACCCCGGCGGCAACCGAGTGCTGGCGAATCAATTCATGCAAATGTTGGCGATCTCCGCCGTTCTTCACTGCCGCCATCATGATATTTTCAGTCGCCATGAACGGAAGCTCTGCGTTTAAATTTTTGGCGATGACTTTCGGGTAAACCACCAAACCATCTGCCACGTTATCCAATAAGGCAAGTATCGAATCCACGGCCAAAAATCCTTGCGGAATGACGACTCGACGGTTGGCTGAATCGTCCAAGGTGCGTTCCAACCACTGGGTCGCCACGGTCTGTGCTGCGTTGCTTGGTAGCGACATGACGTAGCGGGCTAGTGAGCACATGCGTTCACTTCGCATCGGATTTCGTTTGTACGCCATGGCTGAAGATCCAATCTGGTCCTTTTCAAATGGTTCTTCCATTTCCTTGCGGTTGGCCAACAATCGGATGTCGGTCGCCAATTTGTGTACCGACTGGGCGACCCCTGAGAGCGTATCCAAGATCTGCGAGTCAATCTTACGGGTGTACGTTTGGCCGGTCACCGCATAGGTGCTTTGGAACCCAATTTTCCCAGCGACGTTAGCTTCAAGTTGTTTCACTTTTTCATGGTCGCCGTCAAACAGTTTTAGAAAACTGGCTTGCGTGCCGGTGGTCCCTTTGATGCTTCGACAGCGGAGTTGGCTGATTCGGTATTCGACTTCCTCCAAGTCAATCACCAGATCGTAAATCCAAAGACACAGCCGCTTGCCCACCGTTGTTGGTTGGGCTGGCTGGAAATGGGTGAAACCCAAACAAGGGAGGTCTCGGTACCGGCCGGCCACTCTTGCTAAGCTAATGATGGCACTTGCCAACCGCCGAGCAACCAATTTCAATGCGTCGCGCATCAGAATCAGGTCGGTGTTGTCGGTGATGAAACAGCTGGTGGCTCCCAAATGAATAATAGGCATCGCATCTGGAGCGGCGTCACCAAAGGTGTGCACATGAGCCATCACATCGTGCCGCAATTTTTTCTCGTAAGTGGCGGCCGTTTGGAAATCGATTTGGTCAACCACCGCGGTCATCTGGTCAATTTGGTGCTGGCTAATTTCCAAACCCAGCTCTTTTTCTGCGGTTGCTAAAGCGATCCATAGCCTTCGCCATGTCGAGAATCGCGATTGGTCGCCAAAAATGCGACTCATCTCGTCGCTGGCATAACGGCTGACCAGAGGGTTTTGATAAAATTCGCGTTCAGTCGACACTAAGAAATCCTCAGTTAAGGGTTCGATATTTAGCGGTACGAGTGGAATCAATGGATTAGCCGCCAGCCACTTGGCGAAACCCAATTGCATCAAAGTCCGGCGAAAATCGGCTATTAATGCTGCTCGCGGTACTCTGTTCTATCTTAAAATCGATTGTTTAATCCATCTAGGAGGTGGCATTGCGATCTGGTAATGTAGATGCAGTGCGAAATGTAAAAACATTCGCAGTTTAGCGACTTGCTGTCTTGATTCCGCTATCACTTGGTTGGTGGGCGCTGATTGAGATTTTGAGCGATTGTTTTGAAGCATGAATCGCGTGAATTGCCTAAGATTTAGGCCAGGAAATTGTTTCACTTGCCCGTGTAGCAGACGCAGGTTTAGTGGGCTTAGAATGGGATTTGCGGCAAAGGAATTGTACGTCGAAACCGTTCATGACAAAATTTTCGTCGCAGAATATTCGGAAGACCGAATATTCGTCAAACAATGGTGTTCCCAGGGAGTAGAGTGTGACCCTATATCGATACCCAGTGTCCCAGCTAATTGGCTTTTTGAGTGTCGCGATCGCAGTTTTGGCATGCAGCCAAATTGTGAACCCTTCGCGAATTGATGCCGCCCGAGTTCCAGCAATTTTGGTTGGTACGGTGGTGGCCGTTCAAGACGCCGAAGAGGTTGATCAGGATGCCGATGAGGTCGCGAAGACGGAAGTCGCCAGCGATGACGATCTCGCCAGCGATGACGGACTGCAAAGTGTTCAAGCAGAAGTTTCTTCTCAGGATTTGGGATCGGAACACTTTCTACCGCAGACCACCAAGGCTTGGTTAAGTTTGTCTAGTCTGAATGATTTGGCTGGGGCGGTATCCGAGACCCAAATGGGAAAGTTGGCCCAGGACCCAGATTTATCGCCTGTGGTTGACAGTATCAATTCCCAGTTGACCGAGTGGATGGACCAGCGAAACGTCAAGTTCGCGTTGAATATGGAGAAGCTGAACACTTTGAGTGACGGCGAGATCTGTTTTGCCGGCATTTTGAATAAGGTGGGGGCTCAGGCAGAGACCGTTCGGCACGCGATTGTGATTTTGGCGGACACTCGTGGTCACAAGTTAGATGTCGAGCGTTTGTTGGAAGATGTGGAAAAGGATTTGACGGTTCGAGGTGCCACCAAGACGGAACTAGAAATCCATGGACTAACGACCACTCGTTGGGATTTTAAGAAGCCCAAGGGTATTGCCAGTCGCGAAAGCGCTTTCTTTGCGGTCGTTAGTGATCGCCTGGTTGCTTGCGACGATCAAGCGATCTTTGCCGAGGTTGTGGCTGCAATCCTTGATCCCACCAGCCAGCAGAATTCGTTGGCTAAGCATGAAGCGTTCATGAAAATCCGTGAGCGATGCTTGAGCGATGATTCCCCCACAGCCCCTCAAATCAAATGGTTTATTGAACCTTTCGGCTACGTTGAATTAACCGATGCGATGCGCGAAAAGAATCGAAAGGCCCGACTTGACGCATCGGCGGCTGAACCACGCGAGGTGGCGGCAATCTTGGAACGCCAGGGTTTTGCAGCGGCAAAGGCGTCCGGTGGCGACATCACTTTTGCAGTGAACGGTTTGGATATGATCCATCGCGGATTTGTTTATGCCCCACCCAAAGCCGATGGTAGCCGGTTTGAAAAAGCCGCGCAGATGTTGGATTTTTCTAACTCCGGCAGCGAAATCAATGTCGAATCATGGGTTCCCGGCAGTGCAGCGACTTGCGCTACGGTTCATTGGGATTTTGTAAAAGGCCTTGATGGCATCGGATTGTTGTTCGATGAATTCACCAAGCCTGGCAATTGGGCAACGGTTGTGGATGGTTGGAAGAAGGGTCGCCAAGGGATCAAGTTTGATGTTTACGGCTTGGTTCCGCGGCTAGATGGAAAGATTACCTTTTTCTCAGATTTTGAAGAGCCCATCGTTGAAGGCAGCGAACGAATTGTTGTCGGAATCAAGATCAAGCCCGAAGAGGGAAATGAAGACTGGATTTCCTCGGAACTGGATAGTTTCTTCAAGCCGCAAAAGAGTAATTGGAAAGCGGTTCCATTTACGGGCCGAAGAACGATTTGGAAGGCCGAAAAGAAAGCGGATAATAGCGACAACGAACTTGATGGATTGTTGGATGATCTTGACGATCTTGACACACCAAAAGACAAGGAACAGATCGAAGAACCCCTCTTCCCTGAACAGTATATTTTGGTTGCGAACAATAACATTTTCTTTTCAAATGATTTGACTTACCTGAAGAAGGTTGCAGAGGATTCTAGCTCGCCGTTGAACGGTTCAGACGAATTGAAGTTAATGAATGATAAGCTGGATGAGTTGTCTCCAGCAATCGACAGTATGCGTCAATTTGGTCGAGTGGATCGTAGTGTGAAGTTTGTCTACGAATTGCTACGCAAGAATAAGATGCCGCGTGACAATAGCTTGTTTGCCAAAGTATTAAAGAATTTCAAAGAGGGCGACATGGCAAAGAAGATCGATGGATCAAAGTTGCCACAGGACTTTGAGAATGTGGTCGCACCGTTCTTAGGTTTAAGTGGCTGGTCGGTCGAGACAGAAGAGGACGGCTGGTTCTTCATTGCTGCCATTCTACCCAGACCAAAAGCATCGTTGACGACCGTTCCAGAAACCGTCGACAAATAAGGTCTACGGACGAAGTTGAGAAAATTCAGAGCCCGGGTTTCCTAAGTAGATACCCGGGCTTTTTTATGCACGCACCGTCTGGCAACAAGAGTTCACCAATGGTCTTGAGGTCCAGTAGATCGACTGCGAAATCTGAATGCCGTGGTTGCGTTTAACTGTGACGGGCTGGTCAAGCTGCCCAGAAGACGACGGCACGGGATTGCCCGACAAAGGATTGCCCGACAAAGAAACGAGTTGCCCAACGGGGTGAACCCACACGATTCCAGACAGCAGCAACCGGGACTTCTGTCACCACCCTGCGAATCCTTGCACAGCGTCGACCCAGCTCGACCGTTTAGCGGGTTGCAAGAGGTGAAGCGTCCGCGTCTGACTGAACCACTACCGCTTAAGCCAGCCGCAGTCGGTACGCAAACGCCCAAGTATAATTGCTTATCGTTCGGGACAGCAACGGACTGTGTTCGGGTGGTTTCGGGCGTATAGGCTTCTACAAGCTGATCGTTGTGCCGTCTTTGGTGGTTTTGACATCGTAGCCGGCTTCCACTAGTTGGCCACGAATTTCATCGGCCTTGCCATAGTCTTTGGATTGCCTGGCTAGGTCCAGATCCTTGCAAAGCGCTAACGCCGCTTGGTAGTCGGCATCGCTTTCATCGATATCGCCAAAATATTGGACTTCACAACCTTCAATGCCCTCACCAATTGGGGCCACATTCAGGACTTGGTTAATCAATTTGAAAGCCGCCAGATCCTGTGCCGGATGGTCGGATTGACTATTGGCCCAAGGCAGGACCACGCCCAAAGCGGCGGCAATATTTAGATCATCCGCCAAAGCGGCCATGAATTTTGCCACCACAGGATGGTCCAGGTTGGCGTCGCCGCATTGTCCGTTGGAATCGGCCTCTAATCGCTTGCGGAAATCCGTCAAACGCTTGACTGCGCCTGCCGAATCTTGCAAACCCTTGCGAGTGAAATTCATATTCGAACGATAATGAGCTTTCAAGAGTTCATAGCGAAGTACAGCCGGATGCACCGCGGGCATTTGTTCGCCGGCAAATGTCGCTGTGCCGTCCAACAGTTGTCGAACGGTGAAGAAATTGCCTTTACTCTTGGACATCTTCGCGCCTTCAACCATCAAGAATCGGGCATGAATCCAATAGTTTGCAAAGCTGTCTTTTCCGGTAGCGCCGCACGATTGAGCGATTTCACATTCATGATGAGGGAAAATCAGGTCCTCGCCGCCGGTGTGGATGTCGATGACCGGTGCGTTCAATAGTTCGGTAGCCATGACCGAGCATTCGATATGCCAACCTGGGTAGCCGACACCCCAAGGCGAGTCCCACTTCATAATGTGATGATCGTCGGGCTTCCAAAGCATAAAATCGGAGGGATGTCGCTTCATCGCTTGGTTTACATCGGAAACTCGACCACCTTTCCCCTCATGCAGGTTGTCCAAAGTGTTGCCGCTCAGCTTGCCGTAGGCGGCGAAGCTTTCCACACTGAAGTACACCACGCCATCATCGGCCACATACGCATGCTGGCGCTGAATTAGCGTCTGAATCATCTTCTGCATACTGTCGATATAGGCAGTCGCACGCGGCGTCTTCTCGGGATATTGATAAGCGATCTTATAGGCCAGGGATCGACCATCATTGATGAACGCGTTGGTGAAATAGTCCGCAATTTGAAAGGGATTGTTGGCGTCTTCAATCGCCCCTTCGGGAACTCGGCCGCTTTTCTTATTCTCCTTCATTCGGACGATCGCTTGTTGCATACGATCTTCGCCTGCACCATCCGCCGCATCGGACTCAGTCATATGACCGACATCGGTAATGTTCATGACGTGATCGACTTCCATGCCGGCGACTTCCAGAAATCGACGCAAGAGATCGGCAAACAAGAATGATCGAAAGTTCCCAATATGAGCAAAATCGTAGACCGTCGGCCCGCAGGAATACATTCGAACCTTGCCCGGTTCGATGGTTTTGAAGGGTTCGATGCGATTGTTCAACGTGTTATAAAACTGGATATCCATCGTAGAAAGAACAGCTCAATATTGGGGCAGGGCAGTAAAAATGACACTTTAAACACACCAAATTCGATGAGAATTCAGGCAGGATAGGAATTTAACCCCGATTCGTCGTTTAGATCAAGGTGAGAATTCGTATTGGACTAAGTTCCCGCATGGCGATGGCTGAATTGGCTTTGCACTAACTGGCAAGCCGCCGTCCACAGTTCTTCCGTTTGAAAAAATCGTCGAGCGATCAGCAGGCTACTGGGGATGGACCCAGGAAGTGTTAGCGAAATCAGATCGTCGTAAAAGATTGCGTTCTCGAAACGGTCCCATTTGGAAAACCCTCGTTCGGCTGGCGTCGCCCCGAAAACTCCTTCTTTGGCAATCGCGCCCGTAAGATAGATCAGGGGTTGATCGCTGGCTAAACCCAGCCCATAAGACAAACGAATGCGGCGCAGTATCCGGAAATTGACAAACAATAACGCACCCAAAATAGCAATCCGAGTGGTCATTCCGCTGCCGCCTGGTAGATTCGTCCCCAACAAAAAAAGTAATACGATGTTCACCACTGCCAAATAGGCAAAGGTAGTCCAAAGCTGTTTTCGAACTCCCTTGGCCAAAAACGCACAATCGTTCATGTCCTGCTTGGTAATCGAACCTTGAAAGGGGATGGAATTTGACGGAAAATTCATCGGCAACGAACTTCCATCGGCGTGCTTTCGATTGTCCACCAACCCACTGGATGCTGTGGAGTTGGCACTTGCGGCTTGGCAAAGTTCCGCTGCATGTCCGAATCCGTTGTCGTCAAAGATGGACATGGGTAAAAAGCGAAAGGTCGCTCGCCCGGCGTGCGTCGAAATCAACAACACCTCGTTGGAAACTTGAGCAAACGTCAAGGAAGACAATGGGAACTCGGTGTAGCCGACATTCGAGGCGATTCGTATCCCCCGACTGGAAATTTCACCTTCGACTCTGCCAACCGAACTTGGATTCGACCTGGCGATTCGGTTGGCCATCCCAAGCCCCACGCGAAACCAGATCGCTCTCAAACAAAACGCTAGTCCTGTGAACAAGAGGCCTGCCCAGTACCAATCGAAAGTGCGCGCAAAATTGCCTTGATTCCATAGCGGAGCCAAGTTCACCATGCCGATCGTGATAATGATCACTGTGAAAACAGTAACAAATGGCAGATTGCGATAAAACCTCGCAACGTCCGCCCGGGTCACATTGCCGGAAAAACGAAAAACGGCATCCTTGTTGGGCGATTCCCAGGTCAACGACATGGAATCGGGGGCTTGGTAGGGATTGGTCAACGGGTGTACTCGGTTGCAACTTGGGTAACACTAGGACTCTTGGCAGTTTTACCTTAATTGCTGCCAAGCTTCCACAATCTTATCACGAATTCAACGCCAAGAAATTCTAACGCCCTGTATCGACCGACGTTGGCCAGGATAGACATGGCAATGCCTCCGGACTGAATCTAACTAGCCAGCGTTTACAACTTTATCTCTCGGTTATCATCCCACCTCAAACCATCGATGGTGGCTGATGAAATAGGTGGCTGATGAAATAGGTGGCTGATGAAATACTGGTACTGACTTAGCCCAAGCACCGGACTGCCTCGGCGGTCGACAGTGACCGCGACCGCAAACCTGATCCTGCCGAAGCTAGAGTTTGACTGATAAGCTGGGAAATCCCAAGATTTGCTCCACTAACAGTAGGCTTGAACATCGGCCAACTGCCGTTCTAAAAAGAAACTGCGTTCGCTGGTACCGTTGGGATTGTTAAACCCTTTCCTTAAGTACAGTCGTTCTGCCGCGACGTTTTTTTCGCGAACTTCCAGCGTAATCTTGCACGCCTGCAATTGCCTCGCGAAATCCTCGACCGCGTTAAGTAACGCAGATCCGACGCCACGATTTCGATATTCCGTTAGAACGGCCAAGTCAAGAATGTTGACAACCTCACGAGCCTTGAAGGTTGAAAAACTGACAAAACAAATAGCTGCACCGACTGCTCGATTGTCACTGGATGCAAGAAAGATCTTGCGGTGATTTAATCGGCACAGGCGGTCGGCTAATTCGGACTTCACTTCTTCAGAGAGCGGTGCACCTGCCCCATTGGGATCTGAACTGTAGGCATCTAGAACCTGAACCAATGCCTGGCAATCTTGCTGTAAATAGAGATTCGCTTCGCGTACTTCAACCATGGGAGATCTCCTTGGATTCTGTCGTTGCGTTGGTATTCTGCAAGTCGCTTCAATGTTACAAAACTCTAAGTCTTTGCACTTGAATTATAACGGTTTGAGTTTCCAATACCAGAAATTTCTTGCCCGTCTTCAAGGATTCTCCCCAAACCCATCTTAAGGACGGTTATTTGCAAAAAAGGCAGGTTGGTCGAAGACAGTTGGTCGAACGAAAAAGCGACTCAAAGTAGTCCGTCAACAACGCCAAAGGGCATTAGCCGTCCGACCGAGGTGCCCCTTTCCAAATCCGTCCACCTGGTGTGTATCTAAATTGATAAACCTGGCGGGTAAGAAAACTGGCAGTCTGCAGTGTTTTGGCACACTGGGTTGAGGCAGTTATTGGTCGGTCGGTCGTCCAAAAATCTGGCGGGTGGGGAAACTTGGTCCCGAAACGAGTGACGATGGAAACATAAAAAAAAATTAGAAATCGACGAGGACATGAATGTTTGAGAAACTTGTCAATTTGGCGAACATGATGAAACAAGCCCAATAAATGCCACGTAAAGTGGTTGAAATCCAAGATCAATTAATCGATGAAATCGTGATTGGCGTTGCCGGTGATGGCCTGATTGAAGTTGCGGCCGACGGGACAGGAGAAGTCAAAGCTGAGCGAATCACCTTAGAGGCATTCGCACCTAAAGATCCTGCGTTTATCCAAGATCTCTTGCCGCAGGCAGTCAACGATGCGATTTCCAAAGGCAAGCAATTGCACAAACAAAAGCTTAAGAAACTGTCGGGTGGTCGATCGCTTCCAGGCATGGATAAGATGATGGACCAAATACTAGGCTGCTAAATCGAATCGAATCGAAGTTCGACGGTTGGTCGCTTGGCAATTGCGTCAAGGGTTTTGCAGGAAAAGTGGAACCGAACGCCCGAATTGGGCTTGGGCATTTTAGCGACATTGTGTGCAGCCCCAGTTGCGAATCCTTAGCTGGAGATCATTGCAATTCACTGCATCAGCACCACCGAGGCTATTCGGCTTCCAGGACGCCATTGATGATGGACTGCCTAGCTTGGCCGGCTAGACTTTGAAAAACCGTCTTCTGTTCGGGCGTCACCGGGTGTCCTTTCAGTGATTGCAGAATTCGCAGAGCTTTCCGCGGGTACTCGAGCATTATTTTGCAATGGGCCCAACTTAGGTGGATGGGCACGGTTCGCTGGTTTGGGAACATTTGCACAAATTGCGAAATCAAATGGTCTGCCTTCTGCCACTCTTTTTGTGCGGTATGCCCTTGAATGATTTGCAACATGATCTCGGGCGTCCATTGTGCATTGGGATTGTGTTCAACCAGATCGCTCATCCGCTTCTCGGCTTGTTGGTACTTCTGTGCTTGGATCAACTGGGTGACGAAATTCATTGCATCTTGGAACTCTCTTAATTTTCCTGCCTCTTGTTCTCGCCGCTCGTTCGCGATCTTCATTGCTTTTTGGGTTGAAACTTTGCGTTCGACTTTGTGTCCGAATGCGAATGCGAAAAAGTTCGCACCGTCGGTGGGTATCAAACCGAAACTTGACAGTGCAGCCCCAAAGGCAAAGCCAAACCCAACACCCATCAAATGCAAGAAACCAGACCCGACACCAACCAAAACAACTTCGGCAATGTTTAAGAAGATATAGATCAGGCAAAAGATAGAAATTGGCACCTCGTACACCATAACGTAGTAGCCGATCAAGAACAGCGTTTTGAATTCGGCGTCATACGCCAGAATAAAAGCCAACGCCATCAGTCCGAAAATGGCGGAAGATGCACCCAGGGAACCGCTGGCTTCTGCAATACCAAACGCGTTCAGACCGACGAACAAACCCTGTTCCATCACGTTCTGCGTGACGCCGATCAGCAGATAGGTCGTCATGGTGGTTAAGAACCCCAGTCGTCCCTCTACCGTTATTCCGAACAACCAAAGAAAGGTCATGTTCCCTATCAAGTGACTCAGGCTGCCGTGGACAAAAAACGATGTGAACCAAGCGATCGGTGTAATCTCCGTGTAGCTGAGGGTCGTCAGCTCTAAAAGGTCAGGGTTGGCCATTGCTGCTATCGAGACAACCACATTGATAAAGATCAAAATCAAAGTGGCGATTGGATAATAATGGAACGGCGAAGTGGTCCAGAATGGAAAAATGAACATGGACAGCCGCCGGGATTCGAAAATAGAAAATATTGACCGGCGTTGTGGCGGCCGCAAGACATTTGAAGCAAAAATGGTCGTTTGAAGCTAATGTAAAAATCTAGTTTGTCGCGCAAGCGATCGCAATTATTCCAAGGGTTTCAGGCAATAGGTTCGACCTGTTGCTGGCGGTACTCAGTGAATCGTGCGGGCCAAGCGATCCAAACCTCGCCTTCTGATTGAACAACAATCAAGGCCTGGGAAGATGGGACTGGGTTGGTATGTATTTTAAGACCAATTCAGTTGTTAAAGCGAGCGAAAGCTATAAAAATACCAGCACGCAGCGCAAGCTGGTGGATATTACCTTGCATCTGCGCTTGTTTTGCGGGGAGTTTTCTTCTGCGGCTTGCCAAGAAGTGGTCAATTCAGGAGATTTAAAGACTGGAACATCCCTAAGGAACCGGATGGGAAAGCGGCTTACGGGAAAGCGATCAGGTGAAGTAACCGGGGCGTGAGACTGGGCGACGATCGAATTGCTGTCGATCGACTTAAAATCGCGGATAGGAAGGTTGCCAGCCGGTTGATGCCTGGGCAAAATGACCCGGGGCTGTCGCGGCCAACAAGGTTCGGCGAACGGTGAATAACCGGTCGCCGGAACGACCATCTCCACAAAACAAAGTCCAGTTTCCCAACGAAACAAATTGGAAAAGCATCAAATCAAGCGTTTTGGCCCTCGACTTTCGAGCAAAAATCCACTATGTTTTTCGCTTTCCCAGTCTACCGAACCCGATTTTTCAATTAAAAGCGGGCTCAGAGCACGGCCTTACCCATGCAATAGGGGAATTTGAGGCTGAATTTGGGTGAAACAAAGTGGTTGAAACTGTTGTTTTGGCCCAGAATTTGACTTTAGCTCGATTGATGGGAAACGTCCCAACATCGTGGAATGTAGAGTGGCCGGCGATTTACGTTGATTGCTACTTTTAAACATTGACGTGAGCAAACATTGACGCGAGCAAACATTGGCGCGAGCAATCTTTAACGCGAGCGTTGGCGAAGTCCGATGAATTGATGTCCGATCAATTGATGATGGTATAAATCACGGAAAGACTTTAGAGATACTTAGATGAGCGAAGAACAAAAGACCGAATCTGCCCAAGCAGTCCCTTACGTAGTCATTTCTGACGGTGGACGTCAGTATCGCGTTATTGAAGGTCAGGTTTTGGATATCGACTTTCGTGACGGCATCGAAGAAGGAAGCGAATTGACCTTCGAACGAGTTTTAGCGTTTTCCAACGGTAGCGGACTGAAATTTGGTACACCGGTTTTGGACGGCGTATCGGTTACCGCCAAGGTTTTGGGCGAAGCCAAGGGCGAAAAGCTTTACATCCAGAAGTTCCGTCGTCGTAAAAATAGCCGTCGTCGTACAGGCCATCGCCAAAAGTATACTCGCGTTCAAATCGAAAAATTGCCAAGCTAATTTCCGAGCACCTGGCGGTAACCCCGAATTCGGGGTTCTGTTTTGCTAGGCACTCGTTCTCTGCCTGCACTGAGTCTGCCTGCACTGAGTCTGCCTGCACTGAGTCTGCCCAAAACTGAGAAGGTGGACGTTGTGCAACGGCTGGATTGCCGTGGCTACAGCGATGATGCTCAAGGCGCCCGATCTGCAGGCGTTTGGTACGGCGTCGTTTTTACTGGTAGCGGAAATGGTCAAGAGTTTCGGAAGCGGAGCAAGTCGTCGAAAGTGTTGATGACTTTGCTACGGCGTCCTTTAGAAGATTCAGTCCGGAAATAGCTCGCTTCAGGATAGCGGAACCCGATAAACAAGTAAAAGGTGATCATTCCATCAATTGGGTGATCGCCTTTTTTTCGTTGCTACGTTGCAAGTCCTGTAAGTTGATGCCCATAAGTCCAGCTTCACCGCTCAACCGCGTAGCTTATTGGCTGGAACTTCTGTCAGGCGTCGATAGGGGCAAATTCAAAGACGTCCATGTGCGGTTGATTCTTAGCAGATCGACCAGCAATTCGCGGGTTGGCCATTCTTTGGGCAGGCGTTTCAAAGTGTTAGCAGTCTGGTATCACCGAGCGAATCGCTTGAAGACTCTTAAGTAGTTCTTCCAACTTATCCAGAGGCACCATGTTGGGACCGTCGCTCGGGGATGCGTCGGGATTGGGATGGGTTTCGATGAATAAGGCATCAACGCCGAAGGCAACTGCGGCACGGGCCAAAGGAGCCACGAATTCTCGGTTGCCACCGGTCGCGGTACCCAGTCCGCCAGGTCTTTGCACACTGTGGGTTGCATCAAAAACTACTGGAGCCATTTTTCGCATGATCGCCAACGCGGTCATGTCGTTGACCAATCGCCCGTAACCAAAGAACGTCCCTCTTTCGGTCAGCATCCGATCCTTACATCCACCGCTGTCCAGCTTTGACAGCACGTTGCTCATATCTTCAGGAGCCATAAACTGGCCCTTCTTCACATTGACCGCTCGTCCGCTTGCGGCGGCCGCTAACAGGAGATCTGTTTGTCTTGCCAAGAATGCGGGGATTTGAATCAAGTCACAAACCTGAGCCACCGCTGCGACCTGTGCAGATTCATGAACATCGGTGGTGATCGGCAAATCTAATTCTGACTTAACCGTTTCAAGCACTGCCAGCCCGCCCTCCATGCCCAGCCCGCGAAATCCAGACAATGCCGTCCGGTTGGCCTTGTCAAATGATGCCTTAAAGATCAGCGGCATTTCGATGCGCTGGGTAATTTCTTTTAGCCGGCTGGCAATTTCCATCGTCAACGCCTGGGTTTCAATCACGCACGGACCCGCAATCAACACCAGTGGCTTTCCGCGTCCGATGTTGACCGATCCAATACGGCATAGTTCTATTCGATGCGATTCGCTCATGATTCCGTGCCTTGGCTATGAATGTAGGGTTGGTAAATTCTACCGTCACCTGTCACGCGTCGCCGATCCGTCGGTCGACTTCAACTACAGTTTAGCAGTAAATCGTATCGTCCCATCAAGCAATTGGTTAGTCAACCGAAGGCTGGTCGCGGGGTGGGACGACCCATGCCAAGCGAAATGCTGGGCGGAAGTTGCAATCCAAATTGTGCTCCTCAAGGTCAAATTGTCGTTTGGTTTTGATGATCAATTCGCCAAACCAATGCGATCCTTGGTCGCCCGAGTCAATCGACAGTCATTCCAAGCGCCCGCAACTTGCATCGATTGAAACGAATAGACCCATTCGGGTCGCCGTAACATTCCAGCCGGGGCAACTTGTTACCGACCCCTGACCATTCCACGAACAGACGTTCTGTTAGAATGGGGATTGTCCGGTTTTGGGCGGGCCCTGGGTTTGAGCGTATATTGTTTTCAAATAGTCCGGTCTGGAACGCTTGCACCCTTTAGGGTAGGTGCGAATCGGGAACTTGTTTCAGGGCTGGCTTATGGGAGCCAAAACCAATGTTGATCGTGATTAGCCATGTGGCAACCCGTGGAATGATTTGGCTTTGCAGAGGAAATCGAGATTTTCAATGTTTGGAATGAAAAGCAACAATTGTGACCCTTGCCAGCGGCAAATGTTTGAACCGGCAATCTGGACTGGCCGCCGTTGGGGCTGCTTACTCCTGGTGTTCACGGTCCTTCTGTCAGGCTGCCCTGATTCCAAGTCATCCAAACCCAGCCAATCTTTCAAGCTAAATGGCAAAAACGTTCCTTCATCTGCCCTGGGCAAGCAGAGTGAACAACTGTCTCGTGTTGTCACCCAAGTCAAAAGCCAGGAAGTTACCGACTGGTCGGTTTTCGAAACCACCGTCACTCAGTCTTTGAATGCTGCCTGGAACGTCGCCAAGCAGGCTTCGGGTAAGTCGAGTATGACTGAGTTAATTTCAGACTGGCAACGTCCTGAAATTTTGGACACGATTCCAACCGCCTATCAAGATTCGATCTGGTTTCGAAATATCAGTGACGACAATTTTATTTACACCGACGCTCATTACATCCAAGAGCAATATTGGTTAAGTCTTATTCAACAGCGTCTGTCAAACGAATCGATCGGCGGTCGGTTCCAATATTTGACCCATATCGACCCTGCCCAACCCATGTCATTGGAAGCGGCGTTACAGGCGACTGATAGCCAATTGAGTAACGAAGATGCGAAGACGTTAGCCAAAGCAATGAAGCTATTTGACTGGACAACCAGGAACATTACGGGCGATCCCTTTTTCGCGATCGCGAATGAAGGCGAGGCCCAAGACCAGTCCTTACGCACATACGATCGCGACCTAGAACCAAGCCTGTTGGGTATCCGCGGACCTGGCTACAGTCACTATTTATGGCAGACCTTAAGTTATGGTCGCGGTGATACCTGGGAACAGGGGCACTTGTTTTTGCAATTGGCAAGGCATGCGGATCTAGATGCTTGCGTGTTGGGTGTTCCCGATGTTCAACCTACGCCGCTAACACCCCGAGTCGCGCATCGGGAACTTTTGCCCTGGTCGATCGGTGTTCTAGTTGGCGGTAAGGTGTATCTATTTGACCCTCGGCTAGGAATTCCGCTTCACCATCCAAAGACGATGGCGATCTTAACATTAGATCAGTGCATGGGCGACAAGACGTTACTAGAATCTCAAAGCTTGACACCTGAAGAATCCAACAGCGAAGCTTCGGTGTACCCTTTTGTCTCGGAAGATCTTAAGGGGGTCGTCGCGATGTTAGACTACCCTTTGGCGGGATTTTCGATTCGCACAAAATTCTTGCAGGACAACTTAGCCGGTGAAGATCGCTTGGCGCTTTACTTTTCGCCCACAGAGGTCGCAAAACGATTTGCTGAAGTTGGGGCGATTGAGAAAGTAGAACTTTGGGCACTGCCGTTGGAAATCAATATTTTTCGTGGAGTCGTTCGTGAAGCTCAGACTCGTTCGGTGCGCGACCAATTTTTGCGTGGCAAGTTACAATGGGTTACCCTGAACGAATCATATTTTGATGACTTTCCCATGTTGCGAGAATCTCGTGTCCTTTACCTTCAAGGGAAGTTCACGCCGGATGAAACCGGACTGACTCGGGACTGCATGCAGGAATTCCAGAGCTTAAGGTATAGCGAAGAAGACCTCGCGAAAATTGAAACCGATCGTAACTTACAAAAGGTGTTGGGACTGTTTCAAAGCGGAGGCCAAACCGCTGCGGAATTTCGCCAAGTGATCTTGGTGATGAAAGCCAGGATGCAGATTGTCCGTGCCGATGCTCAGATGTATTTGGCGATGGCTCACCAAGAGTTGAAAAACTATTCAACATCGCTGAACTGGCTTCGGTTGGTCAAGGGTTACGATTCATTGGATAAATGGGAACGCCATGTCTTGTATTTGCAAGGTCGGAACCACGAAGCGATGCGAAATTGGGATAAGGCAATCGAAGCCTTTCAACAGATTGAAGACCAATACGAATCGCAACGATCCCCACGCGACTTTGGAAACATTCTTCGCGTTCGCTACTTGAAACAAAACGCTGTGGCCGGTGAACCTGACGCGGCCAAAGACGATTAATAAGACGAAGTGAATCGGGGCGGTACACGTTATCAGGTGCTTTCGCTTAGCAAAAGACGTGATGTTTTCACAAGGCTCACAACCGATAACTCGAATCACCGCGTCTGCTCTAATTGCCGTTAAAAAGATTCAGGAACGCACCCCGAAACGGTAAGTATTTCGATTTTTGGTCCGAGTCGGCCGTCGCTTCGTATCCGACCGTCTGGACGCCTAACGATTGAGGCGTTATCGCGGTTCTAGCTAGATCCACCATGCGAACCCCAGCAGGTCGGGGCATTTGCCACGCGGTGGCCTCGTCAACGTAAAGTCCATTGATGCGAAGGTTAGACAACCCAATGTTGGCAACCGATTCCATCTTGGTTCCGGGGCGGAACGTCAATTTGATTTGAGTCGGCAGAGCCATGGTGACTTCTGGGAAGTACTGGTGGTGCGTCATATCGCAAAACCCAACCAGTGTCCCCTGGGAATCGTAGATTGCTTTTTGGACAAGCACGCCAGTCTTTGCGTCAAATATCAACTTTGAAATTTGGGCATTCGCAGCCGCCGATTCGACAACCTTTACTTCCAAACGCCCGTCATCTCGGACCATGGGCCCTTCGTAGTTGCCATAATTGTTAAATTCAATCAGGCCCAAGGCATCGAAAATCCATTGAGGATCGATGGGCAACACGCTGGCCGCTTGACTGTTTGAATATTCGCTATGATTGGCGAACATCAGCATCGATTCATTGGTGATCCCACCCGACTTCACCCAAACCCAAAACTGTTGATCATTGCTGCCGATATCGGCGCCCAAAGAGTCCATGCCCAAGGGACTGATCTTCATTCGCAATCTCTTGGGTCGTTCAACAATCAAACTGCCGTTAAGTTTTGCTGGGACCGAGCTGACCGCAACCGAAACCTCGGCTTGCAGCTGCCGCACGTTGCTGGTTCTTTGATTGACCGTGGCAAACAAATTCGACTGGGTTGGCGATTGTTGAAAAATCACTGGAGCCGGGATCAACGCGGCGCCGCTGGGTTTGAACCATTGACAACCGGTTGAAAGCAGTAACAAAGCACCCAGCCATACACAAGCCATAACGTTTGTCGATCGTCCCAAAAACAACTTGCACTGTTGTAAGGAAGTTGCGTTGCCGACCGGTTCTGGACCGGATTCAGATTGGTTTTTATGAATAATTTTCACGCAAGCCATCAACTCTTCAAGGTCGGTTTTGGTTTCTGGGATATAGTTTCGACGCACCGCGTGACTCGGATTTTTTATAGGACGGTGGCCGGTAACACAGCAAATTTTTGCAATCCAAATCGAACGTTTCCTGAAATCGCGACGCTAGCACCCAGTTCCAACCACCGTGTTTTCCCGTGGCTGGATCATTGCTGGCGATCGCTCGATTTTTTGCGAATCCAACCCAAATGCGGATGCCTTGGATTTGCATTGCGGTTTAGGCCGTTTCTTCGCCAGTCTGCTCTAATTCGTCTTCGACGTGATCGGTAAACAAGTGTTGATCAAGGTCAGCCTGAATTGCCGGTAAATCAATCGTATTGAGATCGACTTCTGGAATTTCGTAGTTATCACCGGACGACTTCACGGTCAATACTAATTTCCTAGATGCGGGGGTTGCGGGATCCTCACTGGGGACTGTCGCATAGTTAATTGTCAGCAATTTTCGGCGAGCATAAGCCAGAGCTAAGACATTCAACGTGCCCCAATCTTCGCGCTCATAACATTGATCAAGATACGCGATCAAGATTCGTTCGGGTGCCCAACGGATTTGAATTTGCGAAGGCAACGGGAGGCGACTTTTCCACCAGCAGAAAGAATCTTCCGGCGCACATGCCCAAGCTTCCTCGGCAAAATCCAGGCGCTCAATGCCCTGAAGTGTCTCCATCAACGCCGAGTAATACACCTCGCCGGGTTGAAATTCACGGCCCGATGTGTGGCATTTGCGAGAAAACCGTTGTATCGACTGTTCCATCAATCTTGATCCAAAACAAGCGTGTAATTTGACCCAAGTAAGCTAATGTCAACAGAAACCGTTACCGCTTCCTAGATCTCGAAGAAGGAATGCTTGTTACCGTCTTCGGAAACTTTTACCGAGACGGGCGTTCCACATTTTGGACAATTTCCAGTGAAACGACGACCATCACGATTCAAATAGATACGCCAGTAAACACTGCAGCACTTGAACTTGATCCCCACGAAAGGGCGTCTGGTCGGTGGAACGTTGTCTGAATGCCCGTTCATTAATGGTCTTTGATCTGGAAGTTAGGTTCACCCGTCGCGATTCCAGAAGATGCCGCAAAGTCGGAACTAAGTAAACGCCAGTTCTTGGGAAAATTCAAACAATGAGTCGGAACAACTGAGAATTCGCTTCGCCGAACTTCTGGCAACCAAACGAACGTTAGCTGGCTTTAAAGGCGTTTTGGCTTGCAGTTAGCCCCAATCGTGACATCGGATCGTGGTTAGGTGCCTCGGTACCCGCTGTGAAACAGGCGTCGAGTTCGCAATACCCGCCAGGCTCCGCTATCATTAGAAGTCTAAGGAAAGTCTGGGGCGCGATCAGATCAAATATTTTACAGCTTGGAAGCGATGAGTATCCTACACAAAACCGAAGACCTGAAAATTACGTTGATCAGCCTTCATGGTCTCTTGCGGGCGGACCAGCCGCAACTGGGTAAAGATGTCGACACCGGAGGGCAAATTCGTTACGTCCTGGAATTGGCAAAGGATCTGGCCAAGTTACCGCAAGTGACGTCGGTTGAATTATTGACTCGGCAGATCATCGATCCCAAAGTGGACAGCAGCTACGCACAGTTAGAAGAGCCTATTTCGGATAAAGCCAAGATTGTTCGAATTCCCTTTGGCCCCAAACGCTATCTGCGAAAAGAAGCGCTTTGGCCCTACATTGAAATGTTTGTAGACCAGACTTTGGTTCATTTTCGCAAGCACGGTATCCCTGACGTCATCCACGGACACTATGCCGACGCTGGATTCGCGGGCGCGCAGCTGGCACGATTGTTACACGTCCCTTTTGTCTTTACCGGGCACTCGTTAGGCCGAGTCAAGAAACAACGACTTGCACTTGGAAAGGTCTCCCTAGAATCCATTGAGAAAAAGTACAGGATCGCCGCTCGGATTGAGGCTGAAGAATTTGCCTTAGAAACGGCTTCCATGGTAGTGACAAGCACAAACCAAGAGGTGCACCAACAGTACGAACTGTATGATCACTACGCCCCAGAGAGAATGGAAGTGATCCCACCGGGTGTCGATCTTTCATGTTTCAACCCCATTGGCGATTCCGATTTAAATGGAGACAAGGCAACGGCGACCACCATGCCTTTTCTAAGTCCATTTCTGCGAAACCCGAATAAGCCCATCATCTTGGCGATGGCTAGGCCAGACGAGCGAAAGAATTTGCAAGCGTTGGTCCGAGTGTACGGCAAGAGTCAAAGATTGCAAGAGCTTGCCAATTTGGTCCTTATCCTGGGCACTCGGCAAGATCTCGCGGATCTGCCAACCGCACAACAGGAAATCATCAAGGATGTGTTTGCGTTGATTGACCATTACGATCTTTATGGAAAAGTCGCTTACCCTAAGACTCATTCGCCCAACGATGTTCCCGATCTATATCGACTTGCCGCGATGTCCAAGGGCGTGTTCGTCAACCCCGCGTTGACCGAACCATTTGGGTTAACCTTGCTTGAGGCAGGGGCGTGCGGATTGCCGATCATTGCTACCAATGATGGTGGACCTAGAGACATCATCATGAATTGTCAAAACGGTTTGCTGGTTGATCCGTTGGACGACGAAGCGATTGACCACGCTTTGTTACGAGTTCTCACTGACGACAAACAGTGGGAGATATGGTCCAGCAATGGCATCTCTGGAACCAGGGAACATTACAGTTGGCAAACTCATGCCCACAGGTATTTAAGAGATCTAAAAGACATTTTGGCCGAGTCTCAGCCGCCTGTTTTGCAGAGTGTTAAGCTGCGCAGTCGCAGGATCACGGAATTCGACAGAATCATTATTACCGATTTAGACAACACGCTAACTGGAGACAATCAAGCGCTTGAAGAATTTAAGGCCATCCTGGCAGATAATGCTCAAATAGGCTTCGGTATCGCCACCGGTCGCAGTCTTCCCAGCGCCTTAAAACTGATTGAAGAGTTGGGCTTGCAAAAGCCGGATTTGATCGACAGTGGTGCTGGTACCGAATTGCATTATGGAATCAACCTGACGCCCGACGCCAGCTGGCAGAAGCAAATCGGCTACGATTGGAAACCGGAACAAGTCCGCAAAGTCATCGCTGATTTGGACGGCATCTATCTGCAAGAAGAAGAAAATCAATCAACCTATAAGATCAGCTACGACGTAGATTTGTCAGTCGCACCGTCGCTCTCGGAAATCAAACAGCAACTTCGAGCGGCTGGGCTGCGCTGCAAGACGATTTTTTCCAACAACATGTATTTGGACATTGTTCCCGTCCGAGGCGGGACCGACCTGTCGATTCGACATCTGTTGTGGAAATGGGGCTTTGGTCACGACCACGTTTTGGTGGCTGGGGATTCTGGCAACGACTTGGGGATGTTGTTAGGCAAGACGTTAGGCGTTGTGGTAGGAAACTACAGCCCAGAACTTGAACGACTTCGAAAACGGCCTCGTATTTATTTTGCCGATGGCCACCATGCCCGTGGCATCATTGAAGGCATCAACTACTATCAGTTCCTAGGTGACATTGTCATCCCCAATGCAAGGTTCGAAGAAAATGAACGCGCACGATAGCCGATCGATGGCCGTTCATTCGGAAAGTTCGCTAACCCTTAAACGCTTGCAGCCTCAATTGGACGCGGTGTGGAATCGCAGTAGCCTTTCCCCAATCGAACGCCAGGAATTCGAATCTCGCTTAGAAACTTACTTTGGCGAACTGTTTGATACCTTACTGGAATTGTATGGCGACCGGTATGACTTCTTCTTCCATTTACAACAAATCTTAACCAGCGCTGCGCAGGCGTGGGTCGAGCGATCCCAAAGCCTCAAGGCATTGGATCGTCAACGCATTAATTGTCCCGACTGGTTCAGTTCCCAAAAAGTCGTTGGCGGTGCTTTGTATGTTGATCTCTTTAGCGGCAGTCTGAACCAATTGCGGCAGCGAATTGACTATTTCAAGGAATTAGGGCTAACTTATTTACACCTGATGCCGTTGTTCGCGGTTCGACCAGGTGACAATGACGGTGGGTATGCGATTAGCGACTATCGTTCGGTGGATCCAAGACTAGGTACGATCCAAGAGCTGCGACTGCTGGCAGATGAATTGCGTGAAGCAGGCATTGTGCTGGTTTTGGACTTTGTTTTTAACCATACGTCGGACGACCATCTTTGGGCCAAGATGGCGCAAAGCGGGAACTACGAACACCAGCAGTACTACTACATTTTTCCCGATCGAAAGATTCCCGATCAATATGAGCATACGCTGCGAGAGATCTTTCCAACCGTTCGTCGAGGCAATTTCACTTGGCACGACGGAATGCAGCAATGGGTTTGGACCACGTTCAATAGTTTCCAATGGGATTTGAACTATTCCAATCCTGCGGTCTTTACCGCAATGCTGGGGGAACTATTTTTCATTGCAAATCTAGGCGTGGATATGCTGCGACTGGATGCGGTTGCGTTTATCTGGAAGCAAATGGGGACCTCCTGCGAAAACCGACCCAAAGCCCATCTGTTGATTCAGGCGTTTAATCGCTTGACCAGGATTGCCACTCCCAGTCTGCTCTTCAAATCCGAAGCGATTGTGCACCCAGACGATGTGGTGAAGTATATTTCCAAGAACGAATGTCAAATTTCTTACAATCCGACTTTAATGGCGTTGCTGTGGGAATCACTAGCCACCAAAAAACCGACTCTGCTGTCGCAATCCCTTAGTCATCGCCATCATTTGCCTGACCAGACCGCGTGGGTTAACTACTTGCGTTGCCATGACGATATCGGCTGGACTTTTGACGATGCCGACGCCGCAGCGTTGGGTATCAACGGTTACGATCATCGACGTTTTTTGAATCAATTCTACACCGGTCAATTTGATGGATCGTTTGCACGAGGCGTGCCGTTTCAACAAAATTTGGCAACCGGCGACATGCGAATATCGGGAACGATGGCCTCTTTGGCCGGGTTGGAACTAGCCCTGGACTTGAAGGACCCGACACAAGTTGACTTGGCGATCGGACGTATCACATTGCTGTTTGGTGTTTCCCTAAGTGTTGGCGGAATTCCGTTGCTGTACCTGGGCGAGGAATGGGGGGTGTTGAATGACTACGATTTTACCTCGGACCCAACCAAAGCCAGTGACTCGCGTTGGGTTCATCGTTCGAAAATGAACTGGGACTACTTTGACAATCTTGTCAGCGAACCGACCCCGGACGATTCTTTGGAAGCCAGTATTCGTCGGCGAATATTTACTTCGATTCAAAATTTAATCAATTGCCGCAAGTCTTTACCGGGCTTGGCCGGTCAGAAAATGGAACTAGTCTTTAGTGGCAATCCGCACGTTCTGGGTTTTCTTCGCATTTGGGAAGGGAATCGAATCACCGTCTTAGGCAATTTTTCTGATGAATCGCAAACCATCAAAGGGAATCATCTTCGGACTGCTGGATTGGGACGTTTCTTTCGCGACATGATTTCAGATCAAACGCTGGCGACTTCCCACGACTTGGTTTTGGAACCCTATCAGATTGTTTGGCTGGTGCGACAGTAAGTAAACTAATGAAACCCGTTAACGGGATATTTCCAGATCCGTTTAGGGAGCCCAACTTTACGCTCGCCCAGTGGCGTTGCATCGCTTAAGTTGCACAATCACTGGCGATTGATTGGATCGGCGAAGATTCGTCAATCACGACTCACTACAACCCACAAATTGCAATACTGTTCCTCGAACCGAAATCACGGATGACTATGAAGGCAACGACTAACAAGCGAATTGTCCTGGCGACGGATTTGGACGGAACGCTTATTCCACTTCAGGGGGAAGAAGGCCAATTTAAGGCTAATCAAGACTCGCTAAGTTGGATCCGCCAGAAACGGGAACTCCATCAATTGGGACTGGTGTTCGTCACCGGTCGGCCTTTTGATTCGGTAGAACAAGCGATCCTAGAGTATAACTTGCCCAAGCCTGATTGGATTATATGCGACGTCGGCAGTTCGCTCCTGGGATTGGATAAGCACGGTTGTTTTCACCCAGAGTCGCAATTCCATCAGACCCTGGCCGAAATCGTTGGTGATTATTCGATCCAAATTTTGGAATCTCAATTGTCTGCCAATGTTGCTCTGGAGAAACAAGAATCGGAACACCAAACCGCACACAAGTTAAGTTACTATACCGCGGCCAACCCACTGAACGAACTGACCCAACAGTTGCAGGCTCAATTGTTAAAGTGGCAAGCGCCGTACAGCATTGTTTCCAGTGTCGATCCATTTTCTGACCGAGGCATGGTTGACTTCCTGCCTGAAGGCGTTTCCAAGGCGTATGCCTTAAATTGGTGGGCCAAGTTCACCAGCCAGGACCACGCCAGTATCATTTTCGCTGGTGATTCGGGCAATGACTACGCGGCAATGGTCGCCGGTTTCTCAACGATCGTAGTCGGCAACGCAGATCGTTCGCTGGCCGTTGACGTCTATCAAAAGCACCAAGCCATTGACCAAGGGAATCGACTGTATCTGGCGAAACGCTCGGCCACATGCGGCGTGATCGAAGGATTCAATTGGCTAGTCAGCGGCGACTTGCAAGACAAGAAGACTGAGCCGGTTGACTGGGACTCGGTTCCGTTTGGGGCCACACCCATCAGTCGCAACACGGTGGCATTCAAAGTTTGGGCACCTAAGTGTAAACGCATGGAAATCGTCGTCTTTTCGGAGCAGGGTTGCGAATCGAAAATTGTGTCCATGCAACGTGAAGTTTCTGTTGGAAAAACGGGCATTTTCACAGCCATCATCGACGACATCAGTGCGGGATTCCTGTACCAATATCGCTTGAATGGCGAACACAAACGCCCGGACCCTCGCAGTAGTTGGCAGCCCGAAGGGGTGGACGGTCCGTCGCAGATCATCAATCAACAGGCGTTCCCTTGGACCGATCAAGACTGGCATGGAATTGCGAAAAACAAACTAATCATCTACGAATTGCATGTAGGAACGATGACCCAAGCGGGGACGTATTTGGCGTTGATCGATCAGTTAGATAGTTTGATCGAACTGGGAGTCACTGCGATTGAATTGCTGCCACTGGCTCAAACGCCAGGGCGTTGGAATTGGGGGTACGACGGAGTGCACTTATACGCCCCCATGGCTGAGTATGGTTCGCCAAACCAGTTGAAACAATTGATCGATGCTTGTCACGCCAAAGGGTTAGCTGTCTTACTTGATGTGGTCTACAACCACTTGGGCCCCGAAGGAAATTACCTTAGTGAATATGGTCCGTACTTTTCGGCCAAGCACCATACACCTTGGGGCGATGCCTTTAATTTTGACGATCGTGACAACGCTCAGGTCCGACGGTTTATTGTCGACAACGCCTTGTATTGGCTGCGGGAATTTCACTTTGATGGTTTGCGATTGGATGCAATCCATTTTATGTATGATGATTCCGAACGGTCGATCACAAAACAAATCAGTCAGGAAGTTCAGGCGTATGCCCAGCGTGCAGACCGTTTGCTTCACTTGATCGCAGAATCCAACGTGTACGACGAACAGTTGTTGATTGACGGCCCGACGCCAGCCTATTCTGCACTTTGGGCCGACTGTTTGATGCATTCAGTTTACTCGCACGGCGTTCCTGGTCTCTCGCTTGCACACCGGCCCTACAACGGGGCCAGAGATGTCGCCGAAGCCCTGCAGCACGGTTTTCTTTACAGCGGTCCGCCGATCCTTCGTTGCGAACGCCAGACGGCCGATGCAAGCTTAAGTGTCGATGGTGGATCGCCCAGCTTAGAATCCTTGGTGGTCGCTTTGCAAACGCACGACAGTGTCGGCAATCATGCCCATGGAAAACGCATCCATCAATTGACTGATCGCGAATTTCATTTGGCGGCGGCTGCACTTTTCATTCTATATCCAGCAATCCCCATGTTGTTTATGGGTGAAGAACGATCGGCAACCAGCCCGTTCCGTTTCTTTGCCGATTTCCAGAATCAATCACTGAGGCGGAATGTGGATCGAGGGCGACGGCGAGAGTACCCTCAGGGTGAATGGAAGGGAGCAATCGCACCTTCAGATCCACAAGCGTTTTTCGATTCGAAAGTACCACCCCTCCAAGAGTGTGATCCGTTAACGTTTTCGTGGTATCAACGTCTGATCGATCTGCGAAAGGTCGGCCAGCAAACCGGTTGGTTACAGCCCAAAACCTTGCAAACTTCCTACGATGCGGATGAGCATGTTTTCCAACTTTCTTACACGCTTGCGGATCAACAAATAGTGGTCCGCAGCCAATTGTTGAATGCAGGACATGCCGACGTTGCTGCCGTGGGCACTGCACTACTAACTTCCGCTCAAAGCGGGCTGGCGAATTGCGAATTGTTGCTGGATTCGTGGCAGTTTGGCAGACCTGTCAACGCGGTGTCCAGCCAAGCCCAACCCACCGGCGGACGGTCGAGATGTTTGATCTTTAAGCGATCGAAATCTTGAACCTAGATCCCAAAACGGTCGGTCAAATCCTTAGCTGGTTCGAACCCTGGCGGAAGGTTTGATTGGTAAGGCGTGCCACCGGGAAACCTGAGGACCCGGGCCACTTTCAGCTGGCCGATGCCGAAGAAACAATGTCAGTCTTAAGGATTCCACTTGGTGAAGCGTTCCAACAGGCCCAAGCCGACGGCTTGACTCTTCTCCGGATGAAATTGAGTTGCGATCAGATTATCTTTTGCAATGGCAGCGCAGAAATTGATTCCGTAATCCGTTTCTAAAGCAACAACGGACCGATCGGTTGGATTACAAAAATAAGAGTGCACGAAATAGAACTGCTGGGGTCGGCTGACCATTTCCCCAAACACTGGATGTTCGGCCAATGCCGCATTTTGTTCGGGTACACTGGCTTGATTCCAGCCCATGTGAGGCACCTTTAAAGCAGGATCAATCTGGAACCGATCCACCGTTCCCGGTACCAGCGTTAGGCCTTCATAGGTTCCATGTTCGCAGCTACTTTCAAATAGCAATTGCATACCCAGGCAAATTCCTAGCAACGGTTTCCCGGTTGCCAAGAAATCTTTAACCACCTGGCCCAATTGCCTCTCATTGAGTTCTGCCATTGCGTCGCCAAAGGCTCCAACCCCGGGCAAGACCACATGACTGGCGGACAAAATAGTTTGCGGATCGCCCGTAATGATTGCTTGGCCGCCGACCTTCTGTAAGGCCTTTTGGACCGAACGTAGATTACCCATTTGATAATCGATGATCGCAATCATTCTGCGTTGGCCTCGGAGGTTTCATCCGCGGCCGCGGGTGTCGTAGCCGACTTCTTGACTGTCTTAGTCGTCGCCTTCTTGATCGCCTTTTTCGTAGCTTTCTTGGCGGTCTTTTTGACTGCGGCCTGCTTCACAGCGGTTTTAGCCTTCTTGGGCGCTGCCTTTTTAGTCGCCTTCTTCGCAGCTTTCTTTTTCGTCTTCTTCTTTGACCCGCCAGCGGCAAAACGCTCTGCCAACAAACGAACAGCCAATTCAAAAGTCACTTCTTCGATGCTTGTACCTTTAGGAACCGAAGCATTGGTATCGCCGTCGGTCAGGTACGGACCGTAGCGTCCTTCCAACAGTTTGATCTCTTGCTCCGTCACCGGCGACTTTTCGAACACCTTGAGTGGTTCTTTGGGTGCGCCTTTTCCGCGGGTCCTTGGTTGCTTCAGCAATTCGATCGCTTGTTCACGCGAAATGACCAGCAGCCCAATCTCGGCAGGAATCGATCGAGTCTCCGCACCACACTTGATGTAGGGACCAAAACGTCCATTATGAGCCAAGATAGGTTCGCCCAATTCTTCATAGACGCCAAAATCTCGCGGCAAATCCAATAGCTGCAACGCAACTTCTAGCGTAACATCCTTGGCGTCCAACCCTTTCAACAACGAAGCATTGACAGGTTTTTCTTTCTTGTTTTCCGGATCGACAACGGCCAACTGAACATAGGGACCAAATCGACCGCTTTTGACATACACTTGCCGATTAGTCTTTGGACAAACGCCCAACGGTTCGTCACCCACTGCGGATTGGTTCAGCAGTTCAACCGCCCGTGCCAATGTCAATTCATCAGGCGCCAATTCTTCGGGCACGCTGGCTTTTCGATCATCGCCTTGTTGCACCAATGTGCCGTCCGAATAGACACGCACCAGGACGGGTTCGCGACTTGGGTTCTCTTCGGTTGGCTCGGGCGTCCCTAGGGGAAAGGTACAAACGTCTGCGCTGCTAACCGAAATATTGTCCAACAACTGCTGCTTCAAGCCGTCATTGTTTTTGCCGAAGTAGAATTCGTGCAAGTAACCCGTGCCGGACTTTTCGTTACGGCTGATCGAATCCAACAAGTCTTCCATGTCGGCGGTAAATTGGTAATCAACCAACTTGGGGAAGTGTTCCTCCATCAGTCGAACCATGGAAAATGCCTGCCAACGCGGCACCAAAGCGTTCCCTTTTTTGAACACATAATTTCGCCGTTGCACCGTTTCGATAATGGATGCATACGTACTAGGTCGCCCAATTCCTAATCGCTCCAATTCGCGAGTCAAAGCGGCTTCGCTAAACCTGGCTGGCGGTTGAGTGGTGTGATCCTTGGCAATCAAGTCGTCGCAAGATACCGATTGGCCTTCGGTAACCGATGGAAGAATCCTCTCCTGATCAGCCAATTCCGCAGATGGATCGTCGGAACCTTCGACATAAGCTCGTAAGAAACCTGGAAATTCGATCGTCTTTCCAGTGGCTTGGAAAACAGTATCGCCACCCGAAAATTGAACGGAAACTCGCTTGCCATTGGCCGCTGCCATCTGACACGCGACGGTTCGTTTCCAAATCATTTCATACAGTTTGATTTCGTCGCTGCTTAACCCACCGGCGACTTCTTTCGGGAAACGGAAAGTACTACCTGCAGGGCGAATCGCCTCGTGAGCCTCTTGGGCATTCTTACTCTTGGAAGCGTAACGCCGTGGCGACGGCGGCAAGTAGTCGGCACCATATTCTTGTTTCACCAAATCACGAGCAGCGTTGATTGCTTGTTCGCTTAGATTGGTAGAATCGGTTCGCATGTAAGTAATGTAACCGTTTTCGTACAAGCCCTGAGCTGCACTCATGGCGCGCCGTGCCGTGAAGCCTAACTTGCGGTTGGCCTCCTGCTGAAGCGTACTGGTAATAAACGGCGGCGATGGATTCTGAGTGTAAGGTTTCACCTCCAATTTGGAGACCTTGAAGTCTTGGCTGCTCAAGCGATCGGAAAGATCTTTGGCCTCTTGTTCGTTGAACAATTTTAACGACGGATCTTTTAGCCTACCGGTTTCGGAATCAAAATCTTTTCCGGTTGGCAGTCGTTTTCCACCCACTGAAATCAAGGTCGCTTGGAATGATTCATTCTTTTGAGTCGAAAACTGACCAAACAAATCCCAGTAAGTACCGCTGACAAACGCGATGCGTTCGCGTTCCCGGGACACGATCAAACGAACGGCCACACTTTGGACGCGTCCTGCGGACTGCCCAAGTCTTTTTTTCCAAAGAAATTCGCTAATTTCATAGCCATAAAGTCGATCCAGGATCCGGCGAGTTTCCTGAGCTTTGACCAAACCGCTATCGATTTCACGCGGGTTGCTTAACGCTTCGTCGATCGCCTCCTGAGTGATTTCATGGAAAACCATGCGATGTACAGGAACCTTGGGGTTCAAGATTTCCTGCAAGTGCCAACTAATGGCCTCTCCCTCGCGGTCTTCATCGGTCGCCAGATACAAGTTGTCAGCTTCTTTTAACAGCTTCTTCAACTTAGTAATTTGAGCCTTCTTACCAGGCGGCACGATGTAAACCGGTTCGAAATCGTTATCAACATTGACGGCCAGGCGAGCCCAATCTTCGGCTTTATACTGTTCGGGTATATCCTTTTTGCCTGTGGGAAGGTCACGGACATGACCAATACTGGCCTCGACCGAGTAGTTTTTGCCCAGGAACTTGCTGATCGTCCTAGCCTTGGCAGGGGATTCCACAATAACTAGCGACTTCTTGCCAGATTTTGCCATGCTCCATTACGCCGATAGTTGGAAGGATTTGATTGATCGGATCCAAGCGGAAAACCCCGATTTTTTCGGGGACTGACCATCCTGGACCTAAATAATTGAACTGCGAGAGTAAACATCATTAATACAGGCAGTCAAAGAATGCAAGTCGATGTCCCTGGCCATTTTTGTCGGAAAAATCGTTTTTGCAACCAAGCATAGGGGCCTAACAAAGCCCTTTATCAGCCACAATCTAAAGATTTCGGATCGAAAATCGAGTCCCAAAGAGTGTGAAGGAAAATTTTCGTCTACTCGGAAAAATCTACCACTTTTGGTGGTTTACTTTCCCGAGTTCGCACAACTGGGATCGATTGTGGCGAATAAAACACCGTCCAAAGTGGCAATTCGGTCCGATTGGCGATACGGTCTTTCAAGACCCCTCTCCAAAGGCATGCCTAACCCATTCTTCTGCTAGGTCTTGCATCTGTACGCAATGACACCTGTATGGCTAGCACATCCTCATAGCCAAGCCCATGCCCCAATCAAAGCCCCAACAATAGCCCGGAAGCGAAAATACCTTCCGCCCTGCCCCGTTAAATTCTAGATCGTCAAACGTTCTCCGCCAAATCCTGGGCCCCACAGGATTCTCGAGGGTTTGGGTTCAAGTGGCGAACAAGGCGTTGACGCAGACTCTTCGGGGAATGGTAGTTACTTGCCCGAATACTGGAATCGTTTTTAGAAATTACCCGGCAGGGAACTAACTTAGCCACACTTGTGCTGGGCGATTAATGAAACAGTCGCTTAACCGGAGCCGCCATTGATATTGGGATTGAATTTGGCAGTATTATCAATACAATCGTTCGTTTGAGCTTGCCTGGTTTCGGGGCAAGATCCGAATCGACCCTTAGGAAGTAATATCTGATGAATCCGTTGACTTGGATGCGTGACAACCAGCAAAAGATGTTGGTGGTCTTTACCGTGATGCTGATGGCCGGGTTTGGTGCGATGGGCGTGTTGTCCAACAACATGAGCAACCAACCTGTTGCGAATCCAATTGATGCCAAACCAGTCGTTGAGTGGCGTGAGGGTACGTTTACCGATACTCAGCTGGATCAGGTGTGGCAGAAACGTCTAGCGGTTCAGTTGTATGCTCAACAATTGCTACTTGAAACCAGGAAGATCGATGCCAATTGGCAACCCACCGAAGCCTTGATGCTGGGCAATGTCTCGTCCGCCGACGCCCCCTTACAAACACGTCGCGTTGAATCGTTCAATACTTTGCTGTTGGCTCAGAAGGCAAAGGATCTGAACATTGCCGTTTCCGACGATACAATTGATACTAAATTAGACCGCTTCACCGGTGCTTTGCTCTCACGAAACGATATGCGAGCGATCGCAACCGAAGTGGGACGTCGGATGGGTTCGATGTCGTATGCTGATTTTCGCGAAGCACTGAAATCCGAATTCCTGGCGATGCAAACATACGTCATCGGAGTCGAAAACGGCATTCCACGCAGTTCGAATCCTGCCATGGCGATGCAGTATTATAATCGAATGAATCGGGCGATCGAATGTCAAACACTGGCCCTGCCGGTATCGGATTACATGGCAAAAATTTCGACGACTCCATCGGAAACTGATCTGAAAAAACTGTTTCAAGAAGGCAGATACATCTTTGCAAATTATGATTCTTCGAAGCCTGGTTTCAAAATCGGCAATCGGGTGAAGATGCAATATTTCTCGGCTGACACTGCGATGTTAACCAAGAAATACGAGGCCGAACTGACCGATGAATTGATTCAAAAAGAATACGACCGCCTCGTGGTCGCCAAAGATCCTCTGGTTTTCCAGGCCGCATTGCCTGAATTTGATGTTGATGCCTTGGGTTTACCTCCAATTCCTGGCTTTGGTGATTTGGCTCCGAAAGATCCAGGCCCTGCGACCGATGCCGCGAATTCGGATCTGCCTCCTGCACTGCCGGGCACCGAAAAAACTGACGCTGAAAAAACTGACGCTGAAAAAACTGACGCTGAAAAAACGGACGTTGAAAAGGCCGAGATGGAAAAGGCTGGCTCAGAGGGTGCCGGTGGTGAGAGTACCAGCGGTGAACAATCTACCGGTCCTGTTGCAGGTAGCCTTGGCGACAAGCCTGCCGATCCAGTAGACCCAATCAAGGCTGCTGAGAAGTCAGAACCTGAAACAGATTTGCCGCCGACTCCGAAAAAGGATGACGGTTCAGGGCAACAAGGGCAATCGGTTCGTCAATTAATGAAACGCCACTATGTGAACGTTTCTTCTGTCGGCTTGCCAGGTTCGGCCTATTTGATCCAGGACGGCGAACCTGCTGAGCAGGAAGTCGAAGCGTTGACCCAACAGGCAACCCAAGACATTGCTTCCGAAGCAGCGGCGGCGGTACAGGAAACCCTAGCTGAATTAAATGCAGTTGCTCCAGGAACTCAGGCGGTCACCCCGCCAGTTGAGATTCCCGCCGATGCGGCCGAAAAATCGACCAATGTTGCTACCATTCGCCCGTTGGAAGAAGTTCGCGACGAAATCAAGAGTAGTCTGGCTAGGCCGAAGGCATTTGCTGAAATGGAACGGACTTTCCAGGCGATTTCGAAACTACTGTCTGGGTTCCGAACCGATTATCGCCTTCACGAAGCCTCGCCGGAAACCGAACCGGTAGCAAAGCCACTGGACTATCAAGCGATTGCGAAGAAGTACGGCTTGAATTTCGTGGAAACTCAGGTGATGGACCAAAAGATGTTCAGCCAGACTCAAATGGGAAAGATCTCAAACGGGCAAGGCAATTTGGCTCAGATGTTGTTCTCAAACTTTGGCGAAGTCAGTGCCTTCGAACCTCAGAACATTACCGATGATGTGATGTTCTGGGTCAGCGAAAAATTCTCGGCTCAGGTCCCAACTTTCGACCAAGTCAAAGATGAAATTGTTGAGTATTGGAAGATGAATCAGGCTGTCGAAATGGCGTTGGCTGATGCAAAGGCCAAAGCCAAGACCGCGGTGCAAGCAGGCAAGCCCTTGAAGGAATCCTTCGAAAAAGCGACCGAAACGGGCAGTTTCACTTGGTTGACCAACGATTTCATGACTCGTTCGATTCGGTTTAGCAACGTTGTTGGTGTGCTGAATCCGGGCGAGGACTTTATGTGGGAAGCATTCGCTTTGCAAACCCAGCAGGCGGCTGCGGCGTTGAATGCCGATCGCACCGTTGCCTATGTGATTTACAAGACCGCGGATGCTGGCCAGTCGGCTGATAAATTGCAACAAGACTTTTTGGCGTCGATGGCAACGTTTAAAGATTATCCTTTCCAAGTGGCTTCCGTTTACCGGGAACGCGAATTCCAAGCAGGGATCAAGTTTATTCAAGGTATTCGAGAGGAATACGATGTGAAGTTCTTGGAATAAGCCCCTTGATCTTGACAATTTGATTTTTCAACGACCGGCACTAATCACTTGGTGCCGGTCGTTTTTGTATGGATCAGACGGACCACTCAACCCCAGACGTAGTTGGATTAACGTGGAATAGTCAGGCGAAGGCACTTCTGAATCCCATTGCTTGATTTACACTACCAGTTTGATATTTACGGTGATGGGCCGTTTGTGAATAATCGTAGCAGTCGGCAATCAAAACCGATTCGATTTTATTAACTTTTCTAAGACGTTTCCTCTTGGCTGGCAGGATGCTATGAAAGTTTTGGTCACAGGGGCAACCGGACTGTTAGGGAATAACGTGGTCCGACTGTTTCTAGAAAAAGGTTACCAAGTCATTTGCGCGGTCCGATCGTTGGGCAGCCCAAGTCTAGAACGCTTAGACGTCCAACAAGTGGTCGCCCAACTGTCGCCTGATCAAGAGTGGGATACCTATTTGGCGGACGTTGACGCCATTGTCAATTGTGCCGCAGTGATTCATCTGGGTTGGAAAAATGTTGACGCCTCGCGGAGGGTCAATGTTCAAGGCACCACTGCTTTGGCCACAGCGGCAATGAAATTCAATTGTCGCCTGATCCATATTTCGACCGTGGATACTCTAGCCTATTCCAAGGACGGAACGCCCGTTAGCGAAGGACAGCGGACGCCTTGGAAACAACAATCCGCTTACGTTATTTCAAAAACAGAAGCAGAAGCGGCGCTCCATCGAATGGTGGAAGAAGGCCTAAACGCCGTCGTGGTTCATCCAGGTTTTTTGATCGGGCCGTGGGATTGGAAACCCTCCAGTGGCAAGATGATCCTGGCGGTGAAGAAAGGGCTTATCCCGGTTGCTCCCGCAGGCGGATGCAGTGCCGCTGATGTCCGCCAAGTTGCCAAAGCCATCGACAGATTACTAACCGTCGGAGAGTCGGGCGAACACTTTATTTTGGGTGGGCAAAACTTAACGTACCAACAACTATTCAATAAGATATCGAATGTAGTTGGCACCAAACCACCTAGACTTCGAATGGGGCCTGTGTTCGCTTGGTGTGCGGGCAAGATTGGTGACAGCTGGACTACAATGTCTGGCACGGAAACGGATCTGAATTCTGCGATGGTTGGAATGGGGCAACGGAAGAATTTTTATAGCAGTCAAAAAGCGATGGATTTACTTGGCTACGATCCGGGATCAATCGATACGGCAATCCAAGACGCATGGCAATTCATTTTCGAACACCAAGCCCAAAGCGGTGGAAAATCAGAATGACTTCCTCCAAAAGTACAAATTGCTGCACCCGCTTTTAACCGCTGGTGACGTCCAGACTAGGCCGTGACACTAAGATGTCTCGGGACAAGATGGGCGACGTCTCGGGACAAGATGGGCGATGTCTCGGGACAAGATGGGCGATGTCTCGGGACAAGATGGGCGACGTCTCGGGACAAGATGGGCGACGTCTCGGGACAAGATGGGCGACGTCTCGGGACAAGTTCGTCTCGATTCACAAGCAATGAGGATTCTGATCAAGGGACCTGGAATCAATAAAATTTGCATTGCCGGGATTTGCATCCATCCATCCAACGCATGGCTGGATGGACGCGTCCGGGTTCTGATCTTGCTACAATCAAAAGATTCTGGTCTAGACTTTATTCTAGACATCATTCAGCTAGACCCTCGAGTGGAACAAAATGTTTGGTCGCTGGAACTTACGCTCGTGACAGGAATTCACCAGTACGACTATCGACCCTAATCTTCTCGCCCTGCTTCAGGTACTCTGGCACTTGAACAATGTAGCCGGTTTCTACCGTTGCAGGCTTGTTTCTGGAAGTCGCACTATTGCCTTTGATTCCCGGGTCGCATTGGGTCACCAATAATTCGATGGATGTGGGTAATTGAACGCCAACGCACTGATCGTTGTAGATCAAGGCGAAAACACCTTCGCTACTTTCAAGCAAAAAGTTACGTTCCCATTCAATTAATTCAAGCTCGAGTGAAAACTGGTTATAGTCTTCGTTGTCCATCAAGTAGAGGTGAGTCGGATCAAAGTACATCACGTTGACCGAACGCTTCTGGAAATCAGCTTCGTCCAGCGATTCAGTGCCTTTTAATGTAAAATCAATCTTAGTCTTGGTGACCAAATTACGACCGCGAAATTTATAAAGCGTCGCCCCGCCGCGTGCCGAGGGGGACTGAACCTTCAGCGATTCAACAATGATGGGCTCACCTTCGTAGACCAGGACCGAACCGGTTGAAATTTCTTTTGCCTGCATGAACAAGTTCTCTCTCTTGCTGGGATCAGTCAGTCGACACCGGGCACATTTTAAGGAAAATCAGTCAACCTTCCAAGCTACCCCAATTTTTTTGCTCGGCTGGCCGCTCGAAATACGGCTTCGCTAATCGCACCACGAACTCCAGAATTTTCCAAACTGGACAAACCATAGATGGTCGCACCGGCTGGGCTGGAAACTTGTTCTCTCAAAACCGCAGGGTGTTCTCCCGTTTGTTTCAATAATTCAGCAGTCCCGCCCAACGTCTCAATCGCTAATTCAATGGCCAATGCTCTGGGTACGCCCGCTTTGACTCCGCCGTCTGCCATGGCTTCCAAGAACATCATTATGAACGCAGGTCCGCATCCTGAGACGCCCGTGATGGGGTCGATCAGTTTTTCGGGAACTTCGCGGGCCATCCCAACCGATCCCAACAATTGATGCAAGGACGATTTCTCCTCATTGGAGACGCTGGCACCGCAGCAGTAGACCGAAACCCCTCGCCCTACCAAACACGGGGTATTGGGCATCACTCGGATTATATTGTTCTGCCCCGACCAATCGGCCAACGTCGGAAGTGTCAATCCGGCGGCAACCGAAACCAATAGATGGCGGGGGTTCAAATGGTCGGCGATGGGACGAACCACAGATTCCATGACCTGTGGCTTCACTGCCAGCCAGATCATGTCAGCCCGATCCAATACCGCCTTGGCGTCAGGCAATCTTACGGAACCTGGAACGGCCTGCTTAAATTTTTCCGCATTGGAGTCCCCCGGATTGGCAAACAGAACATCTGCCCCGCTCACCAATCCACTCTTCACAAAGCCACCCGCTAAAGCGCGGGCCATCTGACCACTGCCTACGAATCCAATCACGGTTCCCATCGGAAATACCTTCACTCAGTTGAAGTCTTGTTTTAATGCTTCATTGCAAAACGAACGACGTTAAGAGCAGCTGTTGCGATCCACTAAAAGGGCCATTTCGCCCCAAGCGATTTCTTCTGAAGATCCGACAATTCGGACACTCCCTTCTTCGCCAATGTCAAAAGTTTACCAAGTTCCTTTTCCGAGAAAGTCGCCTCCTCGCCGGAACCTTGAATTTCAATGAAGCGGCCGCTGCCGGTCATGACCACGTTCATGTCAACTTCGGCAGCACTGTCGAGTAGGTAATCCAAATCCAAACGCGGAACGCCGTCCACGATCCCGACGCTGATTGCCACCACATTGTCCTTCAGCGGATAGACCGAAGGATCGGGCAAACGCTTAGAAATCGATGCAATTGCGTCCACCAAGGCAATGAAGGCTCCGGTAATACTTGCGGTCCTGGTACCACCATCGGCTTCTAGCACGTCACAGTCCACGGTAATCGTACGCGGGCCCAACGCACGGGTGTCTAAAACCGCTCGCAGGCTCCGGCCGATCAAACGCTGAATCTCGGTCGTGCGACCGTCAATCGTTAACCGATCGCGTTTCTTCCGCGGGCTGGTGCTGCCCGGCAGCATGTTATATTCGGCCGTGAGCCAACCGCGTCCTTCTTTTTCTAACCAAGGTGGCACAGATTCTTCGATGCTGGCGGTACAAAGAACCGTCGTGCCTCCGCATTGGTACAACACGCTGCCTGCCGTCGCTTTGGTGAAGCCGCGTTTAATCTTGACTGGACGAAGTTCGTTAGCCGGTCTGTCTGCTATTGATGCCACTGTTAACTATCCACTGAAAAAGAAAAACCCAAATACAAGGTTCGACCGCGCGAATGAAAACACGTAAACATCTTCGCCGGAACCAAAGAAACGCTACCCAAATAATCTACCCGTTCACAGATTGTCTTTACCCCGTTAACGACCAAGTGGGACTCTAACTAACGAACACATCATTGGTCAAGTTGGTCTACCGATCGACAACCCCAGTTTCGCAGTACGGCGTGGAAATGATCGGTTTACCAATTGCGATTCACCCAACTGCCCATTACTTGCTGCCCATTACTTGCTGCCCATTACTTGCTGCCCATTAACTGTTGGCTGTTCCTTCGCTGGCCAATCCCAACGGCCCGACCAATCCCTGGGCTTTCACCCACCAGTCTGGGCTCAAAACGTGAAGTCCAAGTCACTTACCCAAGCATAAGTAGCCAACCACTGGCTTATCCACCCAAGGCTCAGGTGCGGTTTACGGCTAGATCCATAGCCAATAGGGTTACGTTCGGGCAACCCAAAGTTCAACGACTGGTGCAATGCTATGAGGATTGGTTCAGGGTTTGAAGCGATCAGGCATCGGTATTGCAAAGTCGATCATGCATCAACCAATACAGCAAACCCTTCTGAGCGTGCATACGATTTTCAGCTTGCAAATAGATCCGACTTTGAGGCCCATCAATGACCGAAGCGGTAACTTCTTCACCCCGGATAGCGGGCAAACAGTGTAAAAAGATTGCGTCGGGATCGGCCAGCCCCATCAACTGATCATTGATCTGGTACCCGTTGAACGCCTTTAGTCGTGCCGTCTTTTCGTCTTCCTGCCCCATGCTGGTCCAAACGTCCGTGTAGATGACATGCGAATTTTCGGCCGCTGCGCGAGGGTCGACCATTGCTTCCAGATCCGCCTCGGGAAAGACTTGGCGAACTTGGTCAAAGAACGAATCTTCAAACCAATAACCTTCGGGCGCCGCAATGCGAAACGACCAACCCAAGTGTGCACAGACGATCGCCAAACTTCGTGAAACATTGTTGGCATCCCCAATGTAAGTGACGATCAATTTTTGATTGTCACCAAATTCTTCGATCCCGGTCAACGCATCTGCCAACGCTTGGCACGGATGCGAATAGTCTGTCAAACCATTGATCACAGGGCAGGGCGCATACTTTGCTAAGTCCACGCAGTCCTGATGGTGATACCCACGGAAAACAATTGCATCAACATAACTGCCTAGAATCGTCGCAATATCTTGTGTTGGTTCGCGTTTTCCAAAACCAACATCATCAGCAAGGTATAAACTGCTGCCGCCCAGTTGACGAATACCCGATTCAAAACTGACCCGAGTCCTAAGGGATTGTTTCTGAAAAAGCAGCGCCATCACTTGAGCCTTCAACACCGACGGCCGAACGCCTCGGTTGAATTTCTCTTTCAATTCGGACGACAAAGTTAAGGTACGTTTTAGTTCATCGCGACTAAGGTCAAATAACGACAGTACATGACGCAATCCCAATCCCTGCTTCTGTTTATCTGACATTTGAAAACCTTATTTCAATTTCAGGCTGACATTTAACTTTAGGCTATTGAACATGCTTGCGGCCACAGTTTTATGCAACCGACCACGAAGTTAAAATTCCCGTCACACAAATGCGAGTGACGTAAATTCCAGTGGTATAGCCAAGCACCGCCTGGCTCTTATCGATCGCCTACAATTCCAAACGCGCTCGAATTTACGATTCTAGGATCGCTATCATCGCTATCATCGCGGTGTGACAAGCCCTGCTGGCATTGACGCACACTACAATCATCCGCACCGAATCAAGCGACCACGCAACGCTTCCGCCAAGCTCCCAGCGTTACCCGCGATTGTTACGGTTTGTATTGCTTGACCCGCATCTATGACCCTCCAAATTTACCCTTTCGATGCGTCACGTTGGTCACGCAACTATCTACCCAGCGCACGTAAAATTAACCGTCCGCTTGAACATGGCTTTGACTAAATGCAGGCCAAATGGGACTGGATCTGGTTCAAATGAGCGACTGTCTCGTAAATTAGAGGAATGAACGATAGGCGATATTGTTTCAGCCCGCTACCTCCGTTTACCAACTTTCAGCCACCAAAATCGAGGCAAACGTCTACAAATTCCAGTTCTAAACCCGTATCTGCGTTTCAGGCGATAGATTTGGGGCATTTAGACAAGCACTAACGATTCTGCTGACAGGCAAGAGAACCTGAGGTTTAAAGCAGCGGTTGCGGCTGCGTTTTCACCAAGCTCGTCCAACCCAAATGGACCGTTGTGGGTCCGCTGCAAACAACGCTCAGTCTGAAGCCCCGTCACCCAGTACAAGAATGATCTACAGACGTAGGGCTTCAGGGATAAAAAAATGCACACTCTGAACTGGCACCGTTACCAGCGGTAGATTCAATGCACGAATCCTAAGATAACGCAACCTAGACTGGGTCCGAAACGAATTGTGTGCCCGTACCTTCGGTTGTATAGATTTCTAACAATAGCGAGTGCCGTACGCGACCATCGACGATGTGCACTTTAGAAACACCTCGGTCCAGGACTCGTAGACATGCTTCAACTTTCGGAATCATGCCGCCATTGATGACGCCTTCATCCATCAACAGTTTCGCTTTGGACGGAGTCAGCGATGCGATGCGAGACAGTGGATCATTAACGTCTCGCATGACACCCGGAATATCCGACACGAAAACCAACTTTTCTGCGTTCAAAGCCTCGGCGACCGCCATTGCCGCCGAATCAGCATTCACATTCAACATGCCGCCTTGATCATCCAAACACATCGACGGGATCACCGGGATCTGACCGGCGTAACAAAGGTTGTCAATCACCAACCGGTCGACCGAGGTCACTTCGCCAACAAACCCTAAATCCATGGCTTGACCGTTGTCGTTGACCGTTAACTTGCGACCTTCCAGAACTGGAGTCGATAGAAAGTTTAACGTCATCGCCCGACCGCCCAACTTCTCAAGTTCATCGGCCAAGAACTGGTTGGTCTCTTCGGCCAAGACACGCTTAACAATCTCTAGCGTTTTCTGATCGGTGTACCGACGGCCTTGCACGAATTTGGGTTCCAGACCAGCTTCTTCCATCGCCAAGTTGATTCGCTTACCACCGCCATGGACAATGACCGGTCGCATGCCCACAACGGACAGAAAACAGACGTCCAGCAATAAATGCCTGAGGGCATCGGGATTATCCAGGACGCTTCCGCCTAGTTTGATGACAGTCGTTTTGTCTCGAAACATCGAGATCCAGCCCATTGCTTCGACCAAAATGTCGGCTTTGGTCATCGCATCGTTGTTCATTCGTTCGCACTTTTTCGTAAGAAATTTCAAATTTTCAGCAGCTACCAAGGTCATCAGGCCTGGCGGTCGGTCACCAACCTTAGGCGAAAGTCCTCGGCATTCGTGACCAAGAATTGTGGTCAAACCAGCCACCGAGTCAAGTGATTGCCGGCACGATCGACCCTTGGACGTGCACCGTTTGACTACTTCAATAAGTATTCTTTAAGTCGAAGCAGAAATATGGGACAATTTCCGGCGGATCATCGTTGTACAAAGCCTGGGAACACCGTTCCATGGCTTGGAGCGTGAATTTAGCACATTGGTGCCTCTTTCGCCACGAACCGCCAAAGCCATCACGATCTGCTAGAGACCAGTGGCGGCTTGTTGGGTCGAAACCTGGCCGGCCATTGGTTGTGTCAGAAATCACCGAAGTGTCAGAAACCAGCGAAGTGTCAGAAATCAGCGAAGTGTTAGAAATCAGCGAAGTGTTAGAAACCAGCGAAGTGTTAGAAACCAGCGACGTGTCAATGCTCACCGGGACCGGAGACACGCTATAAAGAACCAAAGTACGACGCAGTTCAAGGGCACAAAAACACCAAGGGCACAAAGATACCAAAGGAACAAAGTTGTTTCCAGGCAACCGCGTGCTTGCCAAGAAATCGCAGGCTTTGGTTTGTGTACAACACAGGTTCGATCAAAACAAGAATCCATGTTCCCGTCCTCATCCAAAGGCTGAAGCATTCTGAATGGTTGAAGAAGTCACTTTGACAATCCATTTAGATTCAAACCGATTGTCTAAAGTCTCCCATTATTTTTTACTTACCCGACGATTGAATACCATGAAACTCGTAGCAAACCTTCGCCTCAACGGCAATCACCATCGCGAATCACAGTGTGGTTTATTTGGTAAGCATTTTGTGGTTGCGTTGCTGGGTTGCCTTCTTCTTTGTGCCTCCGCTTTTGCAATGCCTCAGGATGAATCCGCACGAAATTCAACCAAGAAATTACGAGTCCAGCCCAGCCCAGTGGCGTCGAAAATTGGAACCGCGGTGAAGTGGCGTTCCAGCTACGAAGAGGCGATCAAAGAGTCCGAAGCATCGGGGAAACCCATTTTCTGGTATGTGCCGACGCTACGCGGGACGTTCATGGATCGCAAAACCGAGATCGATCGTTACATGTTGGCAGGTCCATTTTCGTGGCCAAAAATTATCAACTTGTTAAACGATCATTACATTCCTGTGCGCTCTATCCCCACACTCAAACAGCAGCAAACGTTTGATTTGGTTCCTTATAAATTCGTCGAACCTGGATTTTTGGTGATAACATCAGACCAGCGAGTGATTCAGCAGGCGGATCATTTGACAACGTTACATCCGCAATGGTTGTTGCAATTATTTAAACAAAACACTGCTGGAATCGCCATTGCGGCAGATGAAGGCGTGATGCCGGAAATGATTACTCAAGCCGCTGCAGATTCGCCTTTGTACCAAGCTTGGAAGATTTTCTCTGAGGAAAAAAATGCAAAGACCGGAGCGAATCTTGAAGAAGAATTTAATTTGGACATCCAATCGATTGCCGACAAAGATCTCAAGGTCGAAGCATTGTTACTGCGTGGCATGAAGCAATTTCAGATGGGTGACCACCAGCAAGCTCGCGAAACTTGGAAACAAGCAGTACAAACCAACCCGAGCCATCCGTTGGCTTGGAAAGCCGCGGCCGAGCGTGAAGGTTTCGGACCCTTTGTTCGCGGGTTTGAAGTTCATTCGGCCTTGCCCGTGAAGGCCTATCAGGCTGGAGTCGCTTCGATTGGAAGTTCTGCTCCGAACGACACTTATCCGGAAATTGAACTTTGGCGGCGAAGCACGCAGTACTTGTTGGCTCAGCAACGTGCGGATGGCGCGTTCGTGGACAGCGACTACGATTTTGGCGGAACCGATAGTTTGCCAAACGTGTATGTGGCAGTGACCGCCTTAACTGGTATCGCTTTACTAGACGCCCAACAGCGTCTGCCAGAATTGTCGGAACCGATCCAAATCGCAATCACCAAAGCAGCCAAGTTTGTAAGTGACGATCGCAATCTTAATAGGATTGATCGAGACGAAATCTTGTGGGCTCAGGCCTTTCGGCTACGCTTCCTTTGCCTCTTGCATTCGCGGTCGGCGGTGTCATTGGAGACGGTGAATCGAGTGACCGGACAGCTGGAAGGCGTGCAATCCAAGCGTGGCAATTGGTATCACGAATACAACAATTCGTTTGTGACGGCGACGGCTTTGGTCGCGCTCAATGACGCAAGCAAGGCAGGTGGTTCGGTTGACATGAAGAAGGTTGACCTTGGACTGCAGGCGTTGCTGCGAGATCGCTATGACAACGGCGCGTTTCCTTACTATAGCGTTGGACCCAACGGAAGAAAAAGCGAAGAAGAGGGCAGCATTCCTGCGGCGGCCGGCAGGATGCCCATCTGCGAAATGGCTTTAGGTTTATGGAATAAGTCAGATTCGACGAAATTGCAATTCGCGGTTCAACAGTCGCTGCTGTTCCACGACAACCTAAGAGTCGCTTACAAGTATGACAACCATACGTCGACCCTTGCCTACGGCGGATTCTTTTTTTGGTACGACATGCGGAGCCGCGCCGAAGCCATTAACCGCTTGCCCGAAGGTACCCAGAAGACCCAAGCCGCCACCAAGCATCACCAGCTAATTTTGGCTCTTCCCGAATTAGATGGTTGCTTTGTGGATTCCCATGAGTTGGGACGGTGCTATGGAACTTCCATGGCGTTGATCAGTTTGGGCTATTTGGACCAAGTAAAAAAATAGACTCAGACGTGTTTTACCTCCCGGCGAAGTCACGAAATCCGATCTGTGGGATGACCGAGGTTGCAACCGTTGGAAAAACGGGGAAGCCCACTGCTGGTAAAGCCTAATTATTCTGGTGAACAGCAAGATGACGCTCGCATCGCTTCAACAATCCCAGGTAGCGTTCGACGTTGGCCCCTTTAAGCATAGGTGCATTACATGACACAGCACTTCTTCAGCCCGCAGGATCGACCTGTCGAACTTTTGGGTCCCTGGTTGCGTAAGCTATGCTGGGTAAGGATAAATCCCTGCTGGCGTCAAAAGAAATAGATCGGTTGAGACTTGGTTCCCGGTAAATCGGGGGTGTTTTCGCTGCCAGAAAAGGTACTACCCGCCATCGATTTGCCTGTAGTTAAGTTTGCGGGCGATTTTCGCTACAATTTAACCTGGCTAGCGGCTAAGATTCCGGTGACTAGGGTCTATCCATACTGGAGGGGTTCGCCAAATTGCGAGAAGTCACCCGATTTTAGCGTTGCTGGGTTGTCTGTTTTCTTGACTGATTCGAAAAATTATGGCACCGTTAATTTTTGACTTAAGCAAAGTGCACGACCCAAACGATGTGGTGCATCGTGCTGTCGAAGCCTTGGCTGAAGGCAAAATCATCGCTGTCCCGACCGAGACGGTGTATGGCGTGGCGATCAGCGGCCTGCACGAAGACGCGATTGAGCGTTTGTGCGAAAGTAAGGGTCGAGAAGCCACCAACCCGTTCGCATTGGCACTTAAAAGTGCCGAAGATGCGTTGGACTACGTACCTAACATGTCGCCCTTGGGAAGGAGACTTGCCAGACGCTGCTGGCCCGGTCCATTGACCATTGTGTTTCCCAACATTTCGCCCGACAGCGTGGTGACCCAATTGCCCGAAACGGTGCAGCGTCGTATCTGCGGTATTGCGGACCATGAGGGTGGGTCGTTATCGTCTGAAACGTTGGCGTCTGGCACGTTGGCGTCGGGCACGTTGGGCGTTCGAGTCCCCGCCAATCAAACACTTTTGAACATATTACGATTTTCCCGCGGTCCCATTGTTTTGACCAGTGCCAATTTAAGTGGCCAAGCAGACGTAATTGATGCCAAACAGGTGGTTGCCAGCATTGGCAACTGGGTAGACATTGTCATTGATGACGGACCGTGCCGATTTGGACAACCCTCAACTGTTGTGAAGATCCAGGGCGATCGTTGCGAAATTCTCCGAGAAGGCGTGATCGCCAGAAAGACGCTTAAACGAATGGCAAATTTTACGGCGCTCTTGGTTTGTACAGGCAATACTTGCCGCAGTCCGATGGCCGAATGCTTGATGAAGAAACATTTGGCTAAAAGGTTGGATTGCAAGGTTGACCAATTGCCAGAAAAAGGTGTGACCGTGGTTTCAGCAGGCGTCGCCGCTGGTATGGGGGCTCAAGCCAGTCGTGAGTCAATCCAAGTGATGGCCGAACAGGATTTGGACCTTTCGCTACACGAAAGCCAGCCCGTCAACGACACGTTAATTCGAACTGCCGACTTGATTTTGACCATGACCAATTCGCATCGCAATGCCATCGTTTCGCATTGGCCCGAGGCCGCAGGCAGAACTCACGTGATCACCAATGGCCGCGAAGATGTTTCAGACCCCATTGGTGGACCTAGTGAATTGTATCAACGCTGTGCCAATCAGATTGAACAACACATCGAAAAATGGGTTGCTCAATTAGACCTGAATTTGCCCGAATGTTTGGACGAGTAAGCGGTTGAGATCGCCAAAAATTTCACGGCAACACCTTAGCAAAACGAAGCCAGTCGTTTGGCAGTGGAACGATTCGTTCAAATTCAACCGTGCACCAGAATTTACACTTTTCGCTCTTCCAAGGGATTAAGGTTCAACGATGCTTAAGGTCGCGTTAGGGTCGGATCATCACGGTGTTGAATATAAGGCTCAGGCAATCCAGAGATTGACCAGTCTTGGATACCAGATCGTTGACTATGGCCCCAGTAGTTCCCAGACAAGCAGCGACTACCCAGACTTTGCTCGCGAAGTCGCGGCGGCGGTCTCTAACAAGACGGCCGATCGAGGGGTCCTGATTTGTGGCTCTGGCGTGGGAATGTGCATTACCGCCAATAAATTCCCAGGCGTGCGTGCGGCAGTTTGTGATATCGTCGAATGTGCTCAGCTGACCAGACGTCACAATGGAATCAACGTTTTATGTCTTTCGGGCACCGTGTGGAAAGAAAAAGATCTTTTGCCGGTTGTGGAAGCTTTTTTGCAGACAGATTTCGAAGGCGGCAGGCACCAAGTAAGGCTGGACAAGATTACCCAGATCGAAAAAAGTTGCGACTGCTGGGCAGGAAGCGACGAACTTCACTAGCCGAGAAAGCCAAGGTCGTGTCGGTACTTTCTACCCATCCCTGGGGACGACCTATCCTTTGAAAAGCCAGTGAGCGAAATTCCAGCACACGCGGCCTTAGAAATGTCCCTGATTTTTGGAATACTAACGCATTCAAGGGATGGTTGAAGCGGTTCGGAAAAAATGCCAAAACGGAACATTCGCGGAAGCCGACCATTCGCGGAAGCCGACCATCGGTTTGTGATTTTAGTTTTACCATTTTACTGTTTAGAAAGCCGTTGGAACGTAAGATGCAATTGACAACGAAAGTTCTGAGTATCATTTCAAGTTGCGCCGTGGGTTTGGCGATTCTAGTTGATGGACGGGCCAGTTACGGAATGTTCGTGCAAGTTCCGACCCAGACGCGGACAACAACGCGGACGGATGAACAGGCTTCGTGGCCACAATTTCGCGGACCAATGGGTGACGGCATCGCAACTGCAACCGATTTGCCAATTGAATTTAGCGATACGCAAAACGTTGTCTGGAAAAGTGCGATTGATGGAACCGGATGGTCGTCTCCGGTCATCAACGAAGGCAAAATCTGGTTCACTGTTGCCAAACCCACTGGTAGTAAAACGGAACCGCCTAGTTCCGGCGGTTTAGAAATTACTTTCGAATCGATTGATCTATTGTTGGTGTCTTTTGATCTGAAGGATGGACAGCCCAAGGATTCGATCTTGCTGTTTAGTGTCACTTCGCCCGATGCGATCCACAATCTCAACAGTTACGCATCGCCCACGCCCTGCATTGCCAACGGAAAAATTTTCTGCCATTTTGGGACCTATGGTACCGCTGGGGTCGACTGTGCAACTTCCAAAGTGCTGTGGCGAAACGATACGATCAAGCTTGATCATCAAACGGGACCAGGTTCGTCACCGGTTTTGTTTCAAGACTTAGTCATCTTCCACGCCGACGGAACTGACACCCAGTCGATTGTTGCCTTGAACGTGAAGGATGGCGAATTGGCGTGGCGTAGTCAACGTTCTGGTCAGATACCAAATCATCCCGATCAAAAGAAGGCATTTTGCACCCCGATGCTAACGAAAGTTGCCGGGCAAGAAGTCTTGGTTTCATCGGCTGTGGATTGGGCGTACGTCTATGACCCCAAGAACGGGGAGGAACTCTATAAAGTTCCGTATGGCAAGCTTGGATTCTCCACCGTTCCGCGTCCGGTAATTAAAGACGAAGTGGCTTACATTTGTACCGGCTTCATGAAAAGCCGCCTGCTGGCCATTGACCTAGCGGCGACCGCATTTGAAAAGCCAGAAGATCGAGTGCTTTGGACAGTGGAGAACCGCGTCCCCACAATGCCCTCGCCTGTCATTGCCGAGAATCTGTTATTCATGGTTTCCGACATCGGGATCGCCAGTTGCATCGACATTGCGGACGGTTCGGAGGTCTGGTCCGAACGGTTGGGCGGTAAATTTGCGTCCTCGCCATTGTTTGTGGATGGAAAAATATATTTAGGTGATCAAGCAGGAAAAGTTTTCGTACTTCAACCCGGTCGAGAATTCCGGGTCCTGGCAACGAATCAACTGGATTCCGAAGTGATGGCATCGCCAGCGGCTGTTGGAAATGCAATCTATATCAGAACCGCCAAGAGCCTGTACAAGATCTCCCAACAGTAATTACTTAGCGGTCGGTCTTCTTCTCTATTTTGATAATGTCGAGCTGTGGTTCTAGCGGAAGTTCTCGCCGCTATCAAATCAAAGCGGTAGCGTAGGGCGGCTTGTCCCGGTAGTAAATCGGGTTCAACACCTGACTCGAGGCTGCTAGCGATCTGGAATTGCCCTGTAGGTGTGCTTTCACTTTTGCTATTAAATTAAAGCCGAGGCCAATCAACCAAGGCAGATAAACGTATCAAAATCATACGACCATCGCCATCTTCGTTGCATGCGGGTGAACATGAATCGAACACAGTCTCTGATCCTGCTAGTTCTTCTTGTCGGAATTTCCGGTTGCGCCAAAGGTGCCATGTGGCGGTTGGGTTATCTAAGCCCGAGGGTGCGAGAACAATGGGCCGAGGAAGAGCAATACGCAAAGACTTGGCAGAGTCTAAAGCCCGAAATGACAGCGTTGGTCGAGAATTCGAACCTGGGAAGTCCGTCTGAACAACAGCGGGCTGCGGGACAGCTGGCGGCTTTCATTAAAGACGATAAACGCATTTTAGTCCGCCTTCATGCCACGGAATTATTAGCCAAGCTGCCCGGCGAAACCGCTCATGCGGCAGTCTTAACCGCTCTGAAAGATGGCGAAGCCGATGTTCGAATTGCGGCCTGTCGAGTCTTGGCCAGCCACAATTCTGCCGATTCGATGTTAACATTGCAAAGAACGCTGGGAAGCGATACCAATCCTGACGTGCGTCTTGCTGCCGCCCGTTCACTGGGCCAGTTTGATTCGCCTGCAGCGGCTAAGTCCTTACAAGTGGCGCTAAATTCTGACGAGCCAGCTTTGCAACTGTGCGCCGCAGACAGTTTGCAAAAGATTACCGGCAAAAAGTTTGGACGCGATATTCCCCAGTGGCAAGAATATATTGCCACTATGGAAGTGCCTGGCGGCGATAGTCTGTTTAATCAAGTCGCACTCGAACAATCCGAAGACGATAAGTACAAACTGAAGAATCCGTTGCTACGTTAGTTTCTGCATTTGATTAGTAGTCGATTTGGCAACCAGCCGACCGCATCAACTTGGCCGCACTAACTTGGCCGCACTAACTTGGCCGTATTGGGCGGCTTTCTTTTGGTCCTCCGCCGTGAAATCGGCGGCCATAAAAACGGCCAGATGCTCCAAGCGAGTGATTGGCATGAAGATCTGTCCAAAGCCGCTTCTAGGTACTTTCAGATTATCGAGCTACTCTATTTTTGGACGACCAATCAGGTGCTTACCGCTACGATCGATTCGCGTTCGATGGTGCGTCAGTTGTAGTGGCTTGCGAAGAATTCTGTAACAAGTTCCCGCTTTGCTTTTAAACTTCTTCGACGCAAGCACGATGGTTCTCCGGGCTAATAAAATTTAGCGCCGTCGCTTCTGGCGCGGAGATTTCTTGCGGATCAAATTCTTATAGACCGGTCAGTCGCCGATCGTGACAAGGCGTGTTATGATTTTGGACTTAGAAGGTTATTAAGATAGATACCACTTAATCGAGGGCCTTTGCAATGCACATTTTGGCATTTTCCGACTTGCACTCGAACGAACTAGCCGCCGAAGAACTGGTTCAAAAAGCAGCACAGGATACCATTGACGTTGTCGTCGGGGCGGGTGACTTTGGCACGATGCGGAAACGACTTGAAGCGGTGATTGACGTGCTTTCTGAAATTCAACAGCCTATGGTCTTTGTGCCGGGCAATGGAGAATCGCTTCAAGAATTGACCGATGCCTGTCGCCAGTATGCCAACATTCATATTCTGCATGGCACCGCTGTTGACCTATGCGGCAAAACGTTTTTCGGAATCGGATACGGCATCCCAGTGACGCCGTTTGGCGACTGGAGTTGCGACTTGACCGAAGATCAAGCCAATCAATTGTTGGCGGAAATGCCCAAGGCGTCGGTCTTCTTGACACACTCCCCGCCGCTTGGTCATGTGGACATGAACAGTCGCGGAAATCATGTAGGCAGCGTCGCAGTTCTTGACGCGATGCAGCGTTGCCAGCCTCCGATTGTTCTATGCGGGCACGTGCATGACTGTTGGAATCAAACGTCACAACTCAATGGTTCAACCGTCTACAACTTGGGGCCACGAGGTCGAATAATCGAAGCCTAGCGGATGCTTACGTTGCTTGTGTTTCGCAAGTCTGTGGCCCAATCCAAGCAGGCAGCCGAAACCATCAGCTAATCCGATTCGCTTACGCCATGGGCTTGTCTATCGGCAGACCGCTAAAATCCCGCCATAGTCTTTCTTCCATGATTTTTCTGCCTGGATTTTACTGCTCAATAATTCAAGTCAGGTCGCCACTACTGGTACTTCTAAGCCAGCTTTGAGCCATTTTACAATCTTCGACGACGGCTACGAAACTGTCATTCCAACGGGTGACCTGTTCCGGCAGTGGCCGGGCACTAAGGGGGGGCTAATACGCCGCAATGGTGACAGCGGTGCTGTCGAATTGTATACTGCTGCTTCGTCGCTAGCTATAGTAAGTTGGTTTTAAGGCTTCAAAGTCAAATGCAAGTTCGCAATACGGAAACGCTAAGCATGAACAACCGACTGTTCTATTGGTCTTCGACCGCCGCACTGGCAGGATTTCTGTTCGGTTTTGACACGGTCGTAATTTCGGGCGCTGAGAAGACGATTCAAAATCTTTGGGCTTTAGACAATGCCATGCATGGACTGGCAATTGGAATGGCGCTTTGGGGAACGGTACTTGGTTCGTTGATTGGAGGTTGGCCCACCGATCGATTCGGCCGTAAGAATACTTTGATTTCGATTGGGGCTCTATATTTTGTGTCGGCAGTTTGGTCGGGTTTGGCCACCGACGTGTACTCGTTCATGGTTGCAAGATTTATTGGCGGCTTGGGTGTCGGAATTTCGACCGTGACGGCGCCGCTGTACATTTCAGAAATCGCACCGCCAGAACGGCGAGGTCGGTTGGCAGGAATGTTTCAGTTCAATATCGTCTTTGGAATCTTGGTTGCCTTCCTGTCAAACTACTTGATTGGGATAGCTATGGGCGAGGGCGGATGGCGCTGGATGTTGGGGATCGAAGCGGTTCCTGCGATAATCTACACCGTCATGTGTTGCACGCTTCCACAAAGTCCTCGCTGGTTGATCGCAACCAAAGGTGATCGGGCTCAAGGTGAAAAGATGCTGGCCCTGATCAATCGAGACGCCGACGAAGCGACCATCACAAAAATGGCAGACGAAATCCAAAATTCTTCATCGTTTGGAAGCCAATCCTCTGCCGCAAACTCGGGTGCGTTTTGGACGTCACGTCTACGCATACCAATTTTGCTGGCCTTCTTGGTGGCATTCTTCAATCAATTGTCCGGGATCAATGCGGTCCTATATTTTGCTCCCCGAATCTTTCAGTTGGCCGGATTTGGCGAGAATGCAGCGTTGCTGAATTCGATTGGCATCGGTGTTACCAACTTGCTTTTCACCTTTGTGGGCTTGTACTTGATCGATCGATTGGGACGCAGAACGCTGCTGTATATTGGTTCGTTTGGCTACATCATATCGTTGGGTATGTGTACCTGGGCGTTCTTCGCCTACGCCGCTCCCTTTCAAGTGGCAAACACGGCTATCAATGTTCAATCCACGATCAATTCATTGCAGAAAGCTCAATCGTTGGATGTTCAAGTAGAAAAAGACATCGCCGGTCTGACCGATCAACTAAATTCAGCGCAGGCGGATTTGGCTCAGGCCTGTGTAAGTGCAGCCATTGATGGAGACACCGCCGATTTGAACGAAGAGGCTTCGTTCAGCCAGAACCAATTGGATCAGCTGAAGATCACTGCATCCAACGCTTTGATCCAAGCGGGTAAGCAATCAAGTTCGGGTGGATACCTGGTCGTCCTCTGCATTTTCGGTTTCATAGCCGCGCATGCTGTCGGACAGGGCGCAGTGATTTGGGTGTTGATTTCAGAGATTTTCCCTAACCGCCATCGAGCCGCCGGACAATCACTAGGCAGTTTCACTCACTGGATTTTTGCAGCGGGCTTGACCACTGTCTTTCCATGGATGATTGGGACATTCGCGCCCGGATACGTGTTTGGCCTATTCTGTTTCATGATGGTGTTGCAGTTGGTTTGGGTGGCGTCAAGCGTTCCAGAAACCAAGGGTATTGCATTGGAAGATATGGAAAAGAAATTAGGCATTGGATAAAAACCGTTGGACACCAGAAGAATTACTATTCTGGCATCACCACAAAAACGGCCCAGTGAATCAGGCAATGAAGACGCTTAATTCACTGGACCGTATTTTTGTTTGCCCGACGCTTACCACTTATTGCAGGCCCGGCCCCTAAGTCGTGCCCTGCCGCATAATCTGTGTTCACCTCAGAATTTCCTTCGAACGTTAGCAAGCTATTGGGCCAAACCCAATTCAAAGCAGGCCGCTTCTTTAGCGTTGCGCACAAAAAGTCGCTTGTTGACCACCACTGGGTGATTCCAAGTCTTGCCATCAATCGCCTGCATTCTTCCCAATTCGATGGCATCATCGGGGTTGGTTTCCATCAAAACAATTTCACCTTTTTCGCTGATCACCAACAGTGCGTCAGAATTTTCCAACAACACCAACTGACCTTTCCCAAAACGGCCACCTTTCCATTGTCGCTTGCCCGTTTTCAAATCGATGCAAGTTAGGATCTCACCATCCAACCCGTAGATGTAACCTTTATGAACCACAATGTCGCTAAAGTCCGGACGCATCGAACGAGAAGTCCAAAGCTCCGACGCTGTCCAAGGTGTGACTGCAGAATCGATTTGAATTAACCGAGTGCCCGATCCCATTCCCGTCGGAATCAACATCGAATCCGCACTAACCATTTGAGGCTGAAGCGATCGATATCCTGAATGCTTCCAGTCGTAGGTTAACAAAGCGTTTCCGGTTTCAACTTCATAACAACGGACTCCACTTTCATCCAGCAGTCCGATGGCTGATTTCCCCTGGACTTGAACAAGTTGAGGGGATCCATAGGCCTGAGCCCCCGCAGCGGAAGACCATTTCAAGCTACCGTCTTCACAATCCAATGCCAGCAACCCCTGGTCCTGGTTCCCACCGGCATAAATGATCACCATTCCCGCGGTAACCAAGGGTGAAGACGAAAAACCCCACATTGGCGGTCCCTTCTGAGCTAGATCCCGCAGATCTTTTTGCCAAACAACGTCCCCAGTTTTTGCGTCCAAGCGGAGTACGAGTCCTTCGCCACCACAAGCATAGATTGCACCGCCATCCAGTGTTGGAGTGGAACGCGGGCCAGGTCCACCCAGCGGATCATCGAAACGAGATTCCAACTCTTGACTCCAGATTTCTTTTCCATTGGTCGCCCAGTAGCACACGACCGCTTCCATATCACCGCGTTGTTCTTGGGTGAAAAGAAGATCCCCTGCAACAATGAACGCGGACCACGCTGGGCCCACTGGCACTCGCCACACTTCCTTGGGAGGATTCGTTTTCCACCGGGTGTCAATTTTCGGTCCAGAGTAGCTAGAACTGCGATCAAGGCCGCGAAACGCCGGCCATTGTGGATTCTCAAGTCCAGCATCCACATTGCTGACATCAGAAATCAGCGCCGTCGCTCTCGAACTTCTGGCCTCCAGCATTTCGGCTTCGGCCGTGGGCGTCCAACGCCAGCTAACGTCCATGGAAAAGTCGCCCCGCACTCCCTCGCTGCGGATCGCCAGGGAATAACCAAATCCAATCGTCGCCAACAAAATCGTAATAACCGTCCGTTTGATCGACAGGATCTGAAAACAAAGGACTGCACCTATGGCAAATGTAGCGATGCCAATCGGTAACGACAAAACAATGAAACCTGGACCCTGCATCGATTTGTCCATCAGATTGAACGTGACCACCGCCAATACAATCACCGCCGCTAGACCCAAGAAACGTTCGGCCCAAGACGCTCGACTTAGGGTCACCCACCAAATGACAATCAGAACCCCAGCCAACATGGGACCAAAGGCTGCGATCATCCACAAATACGACGGTCCGTCGGCAATAATCCACGTAATATAGCGGCAAACCAAAATGACCAACAACAAAAGGATGGGTGGCCAAATTCTGAGGTTTCGGTAGACAAGACTATTTCCCCGCTGGTCTGCAACGGGCAAATTTTCGTTTTCAGTATTCATTGGAGCTCAAGATTTCGTGACAGGAAGATCGAGACAGCAAGACTAGGTAATCAAGATTTGAGAATGTACCCATTGTCGGCCGAAATTCAACACGACCATGATTCGAACGACAAACACCTATCGTATCGCAAAACGGCTGCTGGTTGGAATCTCAATTCTTCAACCAGCTGGAACTCCAGGCATATCACGTCCTGCCCCAATGCCTGATTCCAAGTATGCAAAACTCGACCCCAAACACGAATTTTCGCCTGAAAACGAACCCGGTGGGCAACCATACAGGATCACTTTTTGGCAATCCAAGGGTTAGAACGCATCACTCGGTTCGAGCAGCTTGCCAATGCCAGCGGCTATCATGCACCGCCTAACCCGACCAACGAAGGCCACTATCTAATGCAATGGCGAAACTTTTTCGCAAACCGTTGTGCTGTACGCCAGGCCCGGAGCAAGAGAATTCCGAGCGAGCCCTTAAGCGGCTTTTACTGAAGAACCATTGCTTCCAACCCATGAAAAAGAAGGGGCTAAGCTTTGGCGACCGTTAGCTTGGGCTCGTTAGCTTGGGCTAGTGCAAACTCAAAGCAAGTTGGGACGCTCTGTAGCAAACAAGCCCAACGCAAATCTCTAGGGAACTGGCCCTTCGAGAAATCGTTGTGCTTGGTACCAAAACGATCGTGGTCGGGACTTATCAGAAATCCCAGCAACGATTGGTTTTACCCTGCGATAGATGAGTTTAGATTTAAGCCTTGGGAACGGTTAGATCCGCGATGTAGAAACTGCCGTAAGTATGCACCCGATCCTTTGGATGAAGTTCTGCCGCCAATTCTGGATGGTACTTCAACATGTCGTTCGCCTTAACCGACTTGCCATTGACATCTACTTCAACTCGGTCAATAAAATCAGTGGCTAGGCCACCGCTGCGCCAGATCATCCGAGTCTTCGGGGCGGCTTTTTCGGTGATCACTTGCCATTCTGATTCTAGCAACGGGAAGAAGTGATCGGACAGCCAATCCATGTGGTCCAACAGAACGTATTTTGAAATCGTTCCGTCGTGTTTTTCCAGGAATCCTTGAACTGAATCGGTATGACTGGTAACACGATCTACCAAACCGGCTTTCAAACGTGCGAACCCTTCAGGCTTACAGTATTCGGGACAACAATTCTCTGTGTACCGTCCTGTTAAATACACTCGCCAGAAATAATTGTCTTTAATTGGAACCTTGGTAAAGACCGCTTCCAAGCAATCGTGGATAAATTTGGCAATCTGTCCGTCATACTGCCTTTCCAACTGCTGACGCTGGGCCTTGGGTACGCCCAACATTGCCATAGTGATGTCGCGATTGATGAAAAAATTCAACGGTTTGGACCAGAACTTGTCGTAGATTTTCTCGAAATAGATCTTCTTCTGTTCTTCCAGAGATTCAGCCGCCATCAATTCGTTAATTTCCGGACGGACCTTGGCAACGCGATCGATATATTGGCAAATCAACCGGGCGAAAGTGCCGCTGGTTCCTCGGTAGTAGAACGAACGCGTCGGATGGCTGAACCACTTGATCCGTTTGTCCCAGAATTTTTGACTCCAAGGGGCCAATTCGCTGCGAATCGATTGCCGATACGCTTGTTCAATTCCAGCCCAGTGCCCGTGGCCAAAAAGCTGAAAAAACGATTCGTAATCCAAATTTCGAATGGCCGCTTGCTTTAACTGCAACAACGCGTTCTGCCGCGGATTCATGTCAACCGCATAAACATGATTCGGACTACACAGAGCATAATCTAATGCATTACAACCGGCACTGGTAATCACCAGGATGTCGTCTTCAGGCTGTATGTCCAACGCCACTCGATCTAACCGAGGGTCTTCCCAGCAGATGTTGTAAACCAAGTTATTGCCATGAACGACACTGAAAACCTTACGGCTTACCCATTCGAACGGATTGTTCATATCAATTATTTATTTTGCAAAGGAAAGTATTGGCCAAATTTATTGGCAGCATTGTGAACTAACGCAGCATTGTGAACTAACGCAGCATTGTGAACTAACGCAGCATTGTGAACTAACGCAGCATTGTGAACTAACGCAGCATTGTGAACTAACGCAGCATTGTGAACTAAC
>Ga0209390_10000875_pt1 | contig 59977 bp, 78 predicted proteins | sample BON01_FD_187212 | JGI IMG/M metagenome (GOLD analysis project Ga0209390, IMG submission 187212) | Freshwater microbial communities from Lake Bonney liftoff mats and glacier meltwater in Antarctica - BON-01 (SPAdes) (version 2) | ecosystem: Environmental > Aquatic > Freshwater > Ice > Glacier...
AAGACATGGCTGACCAACAGCAACACGATAGTTACTTCCCCGGTTTGGAACAAGTCCGAGGCGGAGAAGAAACTGCTACAACTGGCCGAACAGTTCCTTGGGAAAGGTAAGGTAACCGAAACACCCATCGAAAACGCCATGGCTGTTGAGAAGCCAGATGACGAACTCCTGTTCGTTGAACTGTTTGGTGAGGAAGAAGACGAACATACGTGGTATGTGTTCTTGCACATACTTCTTCCCACTCCCGGAGCAAACTTCAAGTACCGGGTTACAGTGGAAGCGGAGACGTTTGATGTTTACATGTGGGGTGAGCCTGTGGCCGACTTTGAGGATGCCAGAGGATGTTTGCTTGCATGGGCAACTGAAAACCTGCAAAACACGCAAAAGTTCCACAGACATGCGGCTCGCTACGTCTATCGCTTGCTAGAGCCTACCGTTACCGAATGAGAATTTGGGTGGGGTGTAACAGCCCCGCCCTTTAGACACTTTATCTTGTGTCACTGCAACTATTGGAGGAGATACTACAATGGAAAACTTGTTACATTCCAACAATGACAACATCATGTGCAGCATTGAGCGGGCCTACACCGCATGGAAGAGCAGCCAGTATGGCTACCTTCCGTTCAACAAGCACTGCGCTTTCTGTTGGACGCAGACTACCAACACCGCAATCATTGTGTTTCACTGCGACCCGGAGCGCAATGACGGTGACGGCTACCTTGCCATTCAGGTGCGCATGATTGCCCCGAACAATGTGTGGAGCGTCATTTCGGAAACCACGCACAAGTCCGCTAACTTGGGTCTTGTGCTTAAGTAGAACAAGAAAGGGCACACAATGTCCGCTTTCATCGAACGTACCACGGTTTCCCACTTCGTAGTTGTCCATTACAGCGCCCGAACGGGCGAAACTGTTTTCTGGCCCTGCCCTTGCCTTAACGCAGAGCCGGACAACGTCGGGCAGATGCTGGGAAATGCCTTTCGTATGCGTGTTAACCCGGAGAAACACCACTTTACTCCGGGCGTTCGCTACAAGGCAGATGTTACCACAAAAGACGAACAAATCGTCCGCGTGGAACTTGGCACCATAAAGGCATTATCCATGGTGGCTGATAAAGAAATTGCGTTCGCCCTGCAAAGCGGGGTTGGCGCATGATTTGGGAGGGGTACAATGGTGCCCCTCCCTTTATTACCTTTCTTTGGTACACTGCTACGGAGGGGACAACAACCATACAAGCCGACGAGTGGCCCCTTGGTTGACTATGGTGGCGCTGGTCACTGTATGGTTAACTGAGGCTAGCCTGTCGGCTTTAAATGGTCCTTACGCTAGGGGTTGGTTATGGCTATACTTGATGCTGAGACTACCGACGTGGACTTTTACGTCACCTTTGCCGGTAAATTGTTCTTGTACAGCTTGGACGTAGAAATTGCTACGCAAGAACTTACACAGCATTGGTCCAGCACTACTTACCTTAAAAAGTTTCTTAGCACTTACGGGGTGTTCACAAATAAGAATGTAACTACCGTACACATATTGGAAAACAAGGTAATTCCCTGTGTTTGTTTGGGCAGCGTTACCGTATCGCCTAAGACCATGGATAAGGACGCGGTGTTGTCCTTTAACCTGTACCTTGGTAAGAAAGAGTTCTTTAATGATAGGTTTTACATTCTTACCATGGACGCCGGGGATGAACTGCCTACCTACTGGAACGTACTCTCCCCCGGTGGTTATGAGCACTTTCGTACTTGGTTGTTTTCTATGCTAGAACAGAACATTACTTAGTCACTTTGTGACACTGCACTAACTGGAGGAGTACCAATGCCAACGAAAAAGAAAGCCGTGGATTTGGCTAATCTTTCGGATGGGGACCTCGTTGATGGCTTCCATGCAATGAAAGCGCGGGTTAAAGCGTTGACGTCGCAGGCGGAAGCCATGAAAGTCGAGATCACTAGGCGAATGAAGAAACCACCGACGGCGACAAGAGCACGGATGCTGAAGGGTAGCGCAATTAGTGCTACTTGGATGCAGGAACCGTGGAGATGGGTCGACCAGAAAAACCTGCGGGCCGATGCCGAGAAGAAAATTACCTTAAGGAAGTACCTTTTGGAAGGCACCCGTAACGTTATGATAACGGCCCCTTCTGGTGAGAACGCAAAAGACGTTCGCCAGAAACAATCAGAAATGCACAGCCCCAAGAAAGCGGCAAAGAAAAGACCGCGGTTGTAGTACTATGAAAACAATGTTTAAGTACGGATCGCGGTTCGTTGGGGGAATGGTTTTCTTTTGGTTCTTCGCCTTTGTGATGCTGCCTGTCTTTGGCTCTTGTGCCTTTGACATGGAGCCGCCGCAAAGTTCGTTCCCAAACGAGGATCCTACCCCAAGAGCCGGTTCCGACGGACTTATTGGTGGTTCTTACGCACCATGAAGATAGCAGGGGGCTCCGGCCCCCTGCTACTCTCTTTTGTTGGCTGGTATTATTTAGTCCATATTGGACAAAAACTGCAAACTGGAGGAGTACTTAAAAATGCATCCGAAAAGCACTGTTATTGCGCTGACGGCACTCATTGCAAACCGGGAGCCTGCCTTGCTGGTTGGCCCCCCGGGAGTGGGAAAGACTTCGTTGATCAAAATGGCGGCAGATGCTGCAGACTACGACCTGATCATCACCCACCCCGTTGTGTCGCAGCCGATCGACTTCCGCGGTATGCCGTCCACGATTAAGGACGGCGACGAATACCGCGCAGAGTTCCTGCCCATTGGGGCCTTGAGGGACATGTTGGCCGCTACTGAGCCGACCGTGTTCTTCCTGGATGATCTCGGGCAGGCGGCTCCGTCCACGCAGGCTGCATGTATGCAGCTTCTGTTGGAGCGGCGCTTGGACGAGTATGTGGTCCCTGACTGCGTTACGTTCATGGCCGCTACCAATGGCCGCAAGGACAAGGCGGGCGTTGGCGGGCTGCTTGAGCCTGTTAAGTCCCGTTTCACCACCATCTTCACGCTTGAGGTTAGCGTGCAGGAGTGGTGCGATTGGGCGATCGACGCGGGCTACGACGACATGGCGGCGTTCATCAAGTTTCGCCCCGCCCTGTTGTTTGACTTCCAGCCCACGGCCGATGTGGAAGTCAACTCCCCGGTGCCCCGCACCGTGGAAGCTGCGGCGCGTATCGCGCGGATGGATCTTCCTACCCACATCCGCAATGAGATGATTCGTGGCGCGGCTGGTGACGGCTTTGCCGTGGAGTTCTGCCACTTCTTGGATATGGTGGCTAAGCTGCCTGATCCCAGGAAGGTGCTGGCAGACCCCATGAAGGTGCAGCTGGACGCCGACAATGTGTCCTACACCTATGCTCTGGTTACGGCGGTTTCTCGCGTCGTGGACAAGAACACGATCAGCAATTTCGTTAAGCTGATCGACCGGGACGAGATTGGCGTGGACTTTGGTACCATGGCCATGCGGATGATTGGCAGGCGGAACAACAAGCTCGTCGCCACTCGTGCGTTCTTGGATTGGGTGAATGAAAACAACGTGCGCCTGGATTGGGCGTCGTAACTGCCATTGGCGGGGGGCCTTCGGGCCTCCCGCTACTTAGGTCATAATAATGTGACCACTGCGAACTATTGGAGGAGTACGTTATGAATACCACTTCCCTCATTGAGGAAAATGCCGTCGTTGTGAAGCTTTTCATCGGCGGCTGGAAGGGCGAGAAGAATGACAAGGCGACGGCGTCCAAGGTTACCACGGACAGCCATGCCAAGCGTTCGGCTGGCCGGTTCATCAAGCGGCTGGTTGCTAACGAGCACCATGCCACTTTCTACAAGATGGTGAGCCAGATTCGCACCTTCCACCTCGACGCCACGTTGCCGTGGCTCGACACGGGCTTGCGTCTTCTGCCCGTGGAGGCCATGGATAACTACAACAAGGAAATGGCCAGTATGCGCGTCAAAGCGATGAAGGCCGCAAAGCTGTTCGTGGCGGACTACACGGGCGTTCGTGAGAAGGCCCGGGAAGAGTTGGGACTTCTGTTCCGCGAGGAAGACTACCCCTCGTCGGAGCGGCTGGGTTCCCGTTTTGCGGTTGACGTGCGCTTTCTTCCCGTCCCCAACCCTGCTACCGACTTCCGGTGCAAGGTGTCGGCGGAATCGCGCGATGCGTTGATCGCACAGGGAGAAGAAGCCATGCGCACGGTGGTGAAGAGTGTTGCCACCGACCTGTGGGAACGTGTCGTGGAAAACGCCGAGCTCCTCTTGGAGCGCGTCGAGGACCCCGACCGTTCTTTGCAGGAACGCCTTGTTGGTCGTGTGAAGGCCACCTTGGCGTCGATGGAGACCCTGAACGTTCTCAACGACACGGAACTCAACGACATGCTGAAGCAGTTCAAGGACGTGCTGAAGCCTGACATTGAGTCCATCCGCGGCGATACTGTGGTGCGCGGCGCTACCTTGAAGGGCTTGAAAGAGCTTTCCAAGACGGCGCGTTCCAAGGCCGGTATGCCTTCCCGTGAGAACGAGAAGAAGAAGGCCAACGTCGCCAAGGCCGACAAGAAGGCGGCGGCTGTGGAAAAGGTGGCGGCGCAGAAGGGTGCTGCTCCCAAGAAGAAGCCTGTGGTCAAGCTGGTCAAGCAGCCCCGTAAGAAGGGCAACCAGTCGCCTGTGTCGACCACGGGCGGTTCGGGTAGCAGTGTGGCGGACGAAACCGCCCCTGTCGACAGCTATGTGCCCGCCTCGGACGTTTCCGAGGCGGACATTGACCGTGGTGAGCAGGCTGCGTCGTAAGTAGCTGGGTTTCCAGCGGGGTAGGGGCGAAAGCCCCTACCCTTTCTTAGTCACTTTGTGACACTGCACTAACTTGGAGGAGATTAAACAAATGCACGAAGTAAATAAAGCCCGAGAGCAGGCCACGCTCGATGACCTGCGAAAGTGCCGTAGCTTCATGCTGCTTGCCCATCCTTTCTTTGGGCAGTTGGCCATGAATCTGCGGCTGAAGGTTGCCGAGGGAATTCACCAGTGGATTATCCCCACGGCGGCTACGGACGGGGTGTACATCGTTGTTAACCCCGACTTTTGGGACAGCCTTTCCAAGCAGGAAAAGGTTTTCCTCGTGGCGCACCAGACCTTCCACTGTGCACTCGACCACATTGCCCGAACTGGAGAACGCGAGCCGGACAAGTGGAACGTCGCTTGTGACTACGTTATCAACCTTATCTTGTCGAAACAGCGTTCGATGACCATGCCCCAAGGTGGCTTGCTGGATAGCAAGTACGAGGGCATGAACGCGGACACTGTCTACAAGATGTTGCCTGACCCCCCGCCACCTGAACAGGGTAGCGGTGCAGAAGGGGACGACGAAGGTTCCGCCGACGAGGACGGACAAGGCCAAGGTGGACCCGGACAGCCCGGGAAAGGCAAGGGCAAGCCGTCCAACAAAGGTGGCTATGGAAAAGCCCTCGGGGACAACAAGGACATCCTTCCTGCGGGGTCGGTTGGCAAGCCAAGTGATACCACCAACAACCACAGGGACGACGACGCGGGCCTTACTCCACAACAGTTGGGGGAAGTACTGCGGGACAAGTGGAAGGGCGCTCTTGCGGGCGCTTACCACGCGGCAAAGTCGGCTGGCGATGTACCTGCGGGCGTGGAAGAACTCATTAACGACTTCCTCCACCCGCGCATCGACTGGAAGGATATCCTTCGCCGGTTCTTTACCGAGCAGGCAATGGATGACTACAATTGGATGTCCCCCGACAGGTACATGTTGAACCACGGCTTCTACTTGCCCACCCTCGACTCCGAGGGCAAGATGGGTGAAATGGCTGTGTTCGTTGATACCAGTGGCAGCATTGGGCCGGAAGAGCTCAAGGTGTTTGGTGGTATCATCAGCAACATCCTGGAAGAGGTGCGGCCTAGCACCTGCCATGTCTTCTACGGAGACACACAGTTGCAGAGGCACGATACCTTTGATGCGGACGAGTTGCCCATCACGCTCCACAAGGTTGGTGGCGGTGGAACGGCGTTCTCCAGTATTTTTCACAGCGTCGCGGAAATGCGGTTGGACATCCACTGTGCCATCTTCCTTACCGACCTGTATGTCCACGACTTCGGGCCGGAACCCAAGTACCCCGTCCTTTGGGCCAGCACTACGGACCAGGACAAGGTGCCTTGGGGGCAGGTGATGAAGGTTGACATGGATGACTTGCGGTCGCAAGGTTTTTAGGCGACCCGCGCTTAGGGGGAGGGGTTAGCGCCCCTCCCTTCTTTTAGTAATAAAAACTACTATTGGAGGAGATAATGCCTAGTAAGCAGCCCGCGTCCTACACCACCATGTTTGCGCGACACAACCAAAAGCCATCCTACGAGTACACTTGGAGTGTATCCAAAGACTCTCTTAATCAAGGGAAGCTGTCCATTACCGAGCAGTACCTTAGTAGAAGTCTTTTCTATGGCAAAGCAGCACCAGCGTCTCTATCCATCCCCTTGGATAAAGAAAGCTGTGCATCTTTGATGCAGGACCTTCAAAACCTGTATGGCATGCTCCCCGATACGCATATGACCACACCTTCCAATAAACCCCCGTTGCCCTCCGCAAGGAACGAGTAACAGCATGTTTGAGCAACTTACGCGCGGGGTCTCTTACCAACCAAGTGTGAGCGCTGTCTACAAAGGCTTTCTATACAGAGGAATGATGTTTAACCTAGTTCCGCATCTTTCCGACGTTGAAAAATACACCTCGCCTACTGAGTCGCCAAAAAAATATCAGCTAAACGCGTTCCACCTACTATTGCAGCGCGACGGAGAAGTCCTAACAGAAAAGAAGTTTCTAAAAAAATTCTTAATGAGAAAAGAAGAGAAAACTTTCCAAGTAAGAAAAAGAGCTTTGCCTGTATCAAGTCCCTCTACAATCGGGGCCACTGCCTCTCCGCCTGTTTTGGTAAGACTTCTTGCTTTTGCCTGTCAAGTGCGCGTTACTGTGGAACACGATGAAACTTTCCGAGGGTTTGTTACCAAGCCCATTCAAAAAGAATTGATTGTGCAACACGGAGAATACCCGCGTATTCCTTTACTACATCACGCCGGTAGGAAGGCAGGTAAGGAAACAGACTTAACCCCGCAGGAAATTGATAATTTGTTTTTCTTTGAAACGGGGCAACCGTTGTTCGGTACGTTTTCCCAAAGAAAACAATCGAATAGGTTCCTTGAAACGCAAGAAGAGGACTGCTGCACAATAGAAGGGCACGCATACCACCTGTGCTCTTTTAGTGGTATTTCATACCTACACGGGAAACGTACGCCAAGCGAGTCGGTAGAACCGCAAGGGAACACCCTCTCCGAGAAACTATTGGAAGTGAGCAAGTGGCTTTCGACGTCCTCGTTGTTTGGTTTGAACTATTCCCATGACTTGTTGGAAAATCTTAATCAAGCTGCGAAAGAAGCATTAAGCCATTCGATATAGCTACCGGGGAATCCCTTTGTATATATAGAATCTGAAAAGGTCTGATCGATAAAAAAACTAGAGGAGAAACTAATGGAAGAAACCCGTTACATAACAAAAGAAGAAGCTGTTTTTGCAGGGAACCAACACTTTGGTGAAGAAAGAAAACACCATACCTGCGAAGGTTCCTTTTTTTTGGTGTGCTACCATGTACTGGACAAGAACTTCTCTTGGCAGAAGTTCGGGCACATTGCCAATCCGGTACGGCCTGTTGAGGCAGGGGCGAAACGGCCACGACTACAAGCCGAAAAGGTCCTGCCTGCCAAAGCGACCGTGGTTGCCAAACCAAAGCGACCCAGCCTCGATGACAAACCAAAAGGTGATGGCCCCAAGGTTGGGTCCAAAATGAGACTGGTCTTTGACCTATGTCGCGCGGCCGAGGGGGCTACCAAGGACGACCTTGACCAAGCTACGGGCAACCGGGTTGGCTGGCGGACTCGTGTTATGGATCTTGGAGTCAAGTACGGCTTTGAGTTCTCGGAAGCTGGTACCAAAAAGAATCCGCGGTACTGGCTAAAGTGAGCTGATGGATGTCCAGCATGGATGTCCGGGGGTACATTTTACGGGGGGGCCACAACGAACGTGGCCCCCCCGTCTCCCCTTGCTAACATTGTTTAGGTGCATTAACGCATCACGTAACTCACTGGAGGGGTATATGGAGAAAAGAGAAGTACATGAGGTAACCACGTACTACGATTGCCTTGGGAACGAATTCAAAGCCCAAACTATCGCAGACGTGGCCACCAACCACTTCCACGGCTTGGCGTTACAAACCAAGCTGGATGTACTGCAAGCGCAACGTGGCCACCTGTGGGACTTGCCTGACGGTACCAACGCGCAAGCGGCTACACGAGAGCACCGCTTGTCTATCTTGCTTGGCACCGTTAACGAGGTTACTGGTTCCCCAAACAGGGAAACTGTGCAGGCCTTTATGGTCCGCCACTAGGAGAACTGTACCCGAGGGGTCTTAACCGGCCCCTCGGGTTTTTCTTTTAAACTGCACAGGAGATAATCAAATGAACGAAGACAAAAAGATTGATAACTACGGGGACGTTATGCAGGGATCCGTAAAGTTTGCCCCTGAGGGCAGATCTTTTAACATGGTGTGCAAGTCCGCGGAAGGTGGGAAGTGCTTGGTGCCCTCCTTTACTGGGACGCGATGTGCCGCCTGCCCCGAGCGTGTGAACTCAACCGAATGGAAGAAGACGAGTGATGTCTGAGGCTCATTCAATAATTCGCACCAGCCCCAAAGGCAAAGGGCAGAAGTTTGTCGGGGTCTGCATCAGATGTGGGCAAAAAGGACTGACAATAGCTGACGTGAACGAGGAGTGCTCGAACGTGCGCGGGGTCTCCGCTGACGCCGCCCTCGTGGAGATTCTCGCAGGCCCGCGGGCGCGGGCTAGGTGAACGGCTGCACAACCAGAGGAGACGACCATGTACCAGATCAAACACATTCTCACTGAGGCGGTCCTGTTCGAGGCCGATACCGATGACCTGCGCCGATGCGTGATGCTTGCAGTCGAAAGCGGCGCCGATCTGCGCTTTGCCTACCTGAGCGATGCCTACCTGCGCGCCGCCGACATGCGCTGTGCCAACCTTTCGCGCGCCAACCTTTCGCGCGCCAACCTGATCTGTGCCGACCTGAGTGGGGCCAACCTGATCTGTGCCGACCTGATCGGCGCCTACCTGAGCGATGCCTACCTGCGCGCCGCCAACCTGATCTGTGCCAACCTGATCTGTGCCGACCTGAGTGGTGCCAACCTGATCTGTGCCGACCTGAATGGTGCCCACCTGAGCGATGCCAACCTTTCGCGCGCCGACCTGCTCTACGTCGACCTGAGTGGTGCCGACCTGAGTGGTGCCAACCTGATCGGCGCCAACCTGAATGGTGCCAACCTGCACAGTAATTCCATCATCGACGCCGGGAAGGACGCTCGCGGCTATCGATTCGTTGCCGTGCAGCACGACACCGGGCCGATGATCGCCGCTGGCTGTCGCTGGTTCACCCTCGACGAAGCCAAGGTGCATTGGGATGCCGCTCATGCCGACGATCCCATCCTTCGTTCTGAGTGTATCGCCAAGGTCTCACTGATCGAGGCCATCGCCAAAGCGCGCGGATGGATTGCCTGATCACACACCGGGCATGGCCCGAGAAGGAGAAGCAGATTATGAACCTATTGAAAGCGTGTCGCGACCTGTGATGAACGCGCTGCGTCGCGTCGAGAATATTGAACTTGCGATCGACGGTCGCGACAACATGTTTGCCCCTGTACGGACCGTTCTGAAAGAGGCGCCCGATGAATGACAAAACCAAAGAAGTTGAAGTCTTGGTGGACAAGGCAGCGAAATCCAGCGATTCCGCGGACGCCCTGCGTTTCTCGCAAGCGGCGTGCAATGTGGCGATCGCCATGTGCGCCGCCCGAATTGCGCGGAGCGAGACGGAGAACCCTACACCCTAACACCCAGCAAGGCGGAACCTTTCGGGGTTCCGCTCTCTGGATGTCACACTCCGGTCACAGTCAAGTTAAACCATAACAGAAAACCATTTAGCGAGAAGGCATGGTCTTTTTGCCGTTATCGTATAATAATGGGCAACTAGGCACTTACAGGGAGCATACGCTATGAGCTTTAATACGGAACCACTGGCACAGTTTTTCAAGTATGACCACCTCCCGCCGCACTTGCAGGAGATCTCCAAGCCGTTCCACGAATTGGCGGAAACCATGTGCCACGTCATTGCGCGCAACCCTGAGCGCACTGTTATGCTGCGCAAGATGCTGGAAGCCAAGGACTGCGCTGTTCGGGCCACCCTGTACACCTATGTCAGCGGACAATGATTTGAGAAAGAACGGTCCCGTAGCTCAATTGGTTAGTAGCTAACTGCTCATAACAGTTCGGTTGTAGGTTCGAGTCTTACCGGGACCACCACTTTCTTCTACAAGAGGTTTACTATGGTTGGCGTTGGTAAATACACAAAAGAAGAAAACCAGAAGTTTATGGCTCTGTGGCGAACAAGCACGTCCGCGGTCAACATAGCTATTGAACTCGATATAACCGTTGATTCTGTCTACACCAGAGCGGCGCGTCTACGCAAGTTGGGTTACGACATACCGACCAAGGTAGGCAACAACGAAAAGGATTCCGAGACCAAGCACCGCCGGTGCCTTCGTTGCAATAGAATGTTTCTTAGTAAACATGCGGGCAATAGGCTTTGTGGCATTGGTCGGTGTAGCGGTTAGCCGTCATGGCCTTATTACACAAAGTAAGAAGTAGCGCGGAGAACACATACCGACGCAAGTGGACGGATACCCGCCTAAATGCTCTTATAAAAGAACTGTACGTTTTGTTTCCCAGTGCCAGTTTTGCCTTACCAGAATTGGTACAGTGGAAAAATGTAGAGCACCTGTAAAAACAATACGAACTAAATCCCAGTAAGAAGAAAGGAAAGAAGGCCCATGGTAAAAGCTCTTCTAAAAAGTAGCGGTGTGTATCTAAGCACTAACACAGTGCGTACCGCGTGCGATGCTTTCCTAACCGATGTGCTGGCAACACGGTCTAGACAAACCAACGTGCTCTTAGAGAATCTTCGTGGTCCAAGAAGGTTTTGGGTAGGACCACGCTTAACGGGGAGCGCGAGGTTGCACTACATTAGAAATCTTCCCACATATAAAGAGGCCAAAGACTACAAAAGTAAAGAATTCCTCAATGTTCTTCAGTTGAAAGAAATATGCAAGGCAACCCAAATGGCACTGGTATTTGTGTCCTCCTCGGACTATTGGTTAATACGGTACTTCTATCTCATTCCCCGAGATTCCTCGGAAAGTAATACTGTGCAGGAGGGGTCCCCTCCCGATCGCTTCTGCATAGTTAGGTGCAGAAGTAAAGAGCAAGCTGCTGCTAGCTTTGGCGCTCATGGCAAAGCAGTACGCCCCCTTACTTCTGCACCGCCTTATTTCTGCACTCACTGGAGTACAAGAAACCATGGCTAAGAAACCTTCCGTCGACGGCGTTCCCAAGAAGAAGAAGACCCCAGCCTTCACCCCCGTGTCCGACAAGCAGATTGCTTCGGCCTATCTGAGCAAGCTGATGAACGGTATCGATGCAGAGTCCATCGACAAGGAAGCTCTGCGGGAGTTGTGTGGCACCAACATCCGGGATTCACGCTGTGACCGCATTGCCGAGCGTATCGTTGAGAGGGCACAGGCGTTGGTCAAGCCCGTCGACAAGTACCTTGCCGGGTGCGCCAGCAAGTAAGGCCCCCTGTCGACACAATATGGGGCCGGTTGCCTATACCTAGCGGGGTCACCGGCCCCCCTCTTTTTCACAAAAGAACCATTACACGTTGGGGCAATTACAGTACGTTGTTTACATTGTTCTTTTTTACTGTGCAGAGGGTTGCTATGACAATGAGTTTTAATACCGGGTTCGAACCACTAGACAAGAGCGCGCTTGGTCCAGCGGTAACCCATCGCTTAACAGGCACGCAAGGCCACCTCATCAAAGAGTAAGATGATCTGCTTCATGTGTGTGTTAGGCGCACTGTGGTTTCTTGGAGTGGTTTCTACGTGCGAGACGTTTGGGCACACCGATTCTGGTGCAAGGAAAACGTTTCCAGCCTTTGATAGCAACAACCACAAACTAAAAGAATGAGATGTAACTATGGCTAAGATGCGTGGAAGCTCCCGGGTTACAGTTCCCAAAACATCGGAAGACTACTGGATTATTCGGGTTAACACGTCTGAGGGAATCGCAGAACCCACATGCTATAGGTACAATAACAGGGATGATTGCTGGTTAGCAATGTCCCCCCGCAACAAGGATAAGGTGTGGCACGGAGTTGGTTCTGTTTACTCAAACGAATTCAAAGAAGCAAAGGGAGAAGGTTCCTTTGGTGCGCAGTACCTGCACTTGGCGTACAGGACCAAAGAAGAAGCTACTACCGTCTACGAAGCCTTGTTGGGACTAGGCAATGTTCTTGCCAACATAAACAGAATCTTTTCCTCGTTTAGGACCAAGTAGTGCTGTTTGCCCGCATGGCGGAATTGGTAGACGCAGTGGACTTAAAATCCATTGACACATGTCGTGGGGGTTCGAGTCCCCCTGCGGGTACCACTACAAAGTAACTGGAGAAGAAAATGGACTACGTTCCTTGGATACTAATCCTTTTGTTTTCGGATCCCTCTATGCCAAGGGAGGTATTACTACCTTTCAAAACACAGCAGGAGTGCGAGGTTATTCTCGAACACGTTAGGGAAAGCATGGACGAGAAGGCTGGTGAGTATGAATCCGTGTGTTTCCCGGACTTCCGAGAATAGAAACCTTTACCAACTTCTTTTATAAAGGAAAAAAAGAATGACCACAATGTTTTATAAAGATGAACGCACCATGTTGTTCGTGGACGGCGCTAATGTGTCTGCCTCGGCTAAGGCACTTAGGTGCAGCATGGACTGGAAGAAGGTGCTAACCTACTTCCAAGGCAACTGCCGACTGGTGTCTGCTTACTACTACACCGCCGTGTTGGATACCGGCGACGAGCACAATGCGCTGGTACCACTACTGGACTGGCTATCTTTCAATGGGTACACCTTGGTTACCCGAGAAGCCAAGCGGTACACCAATGACGGGGTTGACCGTATCAAAGGCAACATGGACGTAGACATGGCGGTCGGCGTGCTGGAAAGCTGCGCCCATTGCGACCATGTGGTGCTTATGACGGGCGACGGGGACTTCGTGCCAGTGGTACAAGCTGCACAACGGCGAGGCGTGCGGGTCACCGTTGTAAGTACCGTGGCGACCAACCCTCCCATGGCAAGCGACGACCTTCGGCGGGTCGCAAACAACTTCATTGAATTATCCGAAACACGTTTGTTTTTAATGAATGCTTGGGAAGGAGAATAAACCATGAAGATTCGCATTATTCCTAGAACTATAGGGGACGTGGTGGTGGGCCTATGTTATTGGGGTCTTCTGGTCATGTTCTTTTACGGGGTCTTCATGTTCGCGTACTGGCAATTGGACTTGCTTTCCAACATGGCCATTTGGGGCACTTCTGAGCGGGTGTTGCTCTTGCTTGGCTTAGGGGTGCTGTTGGTGGTAGCTTTTGTTGCTGGCAACGAACTGGACTAACACAAAGGAACAAAGATATGTACGTACTGCGGAAAGTCCTTCCCGTAATCTCCAACCCCGGCCACAAGTTGAAACCCCTTGGCAACCACATTGTGCTGGAAAGCCATGTGGACTTCCAGTCTATCTGTCCGGTCGATGCACTGGCACGGGACTGGTACGTCCTCGATTCTAAGAAGATTGTGGGAGTGCATGTGGATGAGTCCTACCACGTACACGACTACGACATTAACGACCCGGCCAACCGCAAGGAGGCCCTTGCTGCGAAGGAGTCCCCCATTACGGAAGAAGAGAAGATTGCGGAAGACCTGGAAGAGGAAAAGCCCCGGCGTCGTATCCGCCTTCCCTAAGCAACACAACAGTCACCAGACATGGCGCTTCCCTTTGGGGGTTGAATAACTAAAGTAGAACCGACGTGCCCACGGCTGGGCCGCTTTTTTGGGGGCTGTCATTTTGAAGCACGGTACGACCGCGGTGCCGTGTGCGGCGTACAACGCGTACATATGGATAACCCCACGGACCTTCAAATTAAAAAGGTACTGGACTCCATGCGCGAGGTAACTTACGTGCATGATATCTGCACAACCTGTGGAAAGATAGTATCTTTTAATTCCGGCAGAGATAACAAACATTAGGAGAAACCGACGTGTCTCGCATAAAACAGGAACCCCTCTTTGCAGAATATACACGCAAGAGGAATCGCCAACCCCCACTAGAGCCCGCCTACGGAGATGTTGTTCTCCGTGGCGGGTTTTTGCTTAGGCACACCATCAGAAACATACTGAAAGAAATAAAGTATGTACACGAGTTGGAGATCTCGTGGCGTGTTACGCGAAGTGGTATCTTTCGAAGGGACTACTATGTCAGCGGCACAGAGCAAGCGCTTCTGTGCGCCGAAGAAGCTACCCAAGTCTCGGGGGGCACCATATATGTACCCTACAAGCGGCGCGGGCGTTTGGTCGACATCCTGCCCGACGAAGAAACAGACGACAAGGTACACCTGCGCTTTCCTCCTTTTGTTTAACTACCACAAAAGCGCACCATACCCTTGTTAAAACTATGGGAAAGAAAGAGATGTTTGGTTGGTTGTTTCGAGACAAGATCGAAGACACAATTCGCTCGTGGCGTGATGAAGCCATCGAGCGTCAGGAGAAGAATGGCTTCTCTGAGTCACTTTTCAACGAAATATACGAACTGGATTCAATTTTAATTGATTACCATTTCTGCAAGATGGTCAGGCGATGTCGCTGGAAGAAACACTGGCAGTGGGTTCTTGCTGAGAATTAACCAGAAACCGAAAAGGCCATTAGTAATGGAAGACCATACGCCCCATGTAACCTACGTAGAAGCGTTTACAATTGGGGCCGTCTTTGCGCTAACTATGTCTTTTATTGTATGGATTCCCGCGATCTTAGCGGCGGCGCTGGCTGATGAGTCGCTGTATTTGCTAGTCGCACCCGCTATTGCCCTGTTAGGTGGTCTTATGGGTGTTGTAGATAAAGCCTTTAGCCTGAGCGACAACCCCCACGACGGTTTGTAAAACGAGAAGGTTCACAGGATGTTTGATTTAAAGAGGCCATGCACAAATTGCCCGTTTAGAAAGGGCAAGGGAGAAGTCTTTTGGTTTGCGCAAGAGCGCCTGGAGGAAATCTTTACTGCCACCGCTTTCCAATGCCACAAGACTGTGTATTACGGTAGCGGCGAAGACGGGGAAGAAACACACAGTGCCGGTGATCGTCCGCAGCAATGTGCTGGTGTCATGACCGTCCTTCGTAACGAGAATAAATTAAATGACATTATGCAAGTAGGTTCCCGGCTGGGTGCGTTAGACCTGGACGCATTGGACCCAAAGAAAGAAGCTTACCAATCGTTTGAAGAAGTTTTTGTTGCACACAAATGCTCCCGCAAGAAGTAACCTGTTAACCAAGCTAGGATGTGCTTAATGTGTCCTTGCACAAAAAACGCCCGCCAGTGCGGTCGGCGACAAAACCGGGCCGCTGGTACTGCCCCGGTCGCCGACACGACCCCTACGGGCCTTAAAATGCAAGCAAACACACCTTTGCGGGGGGTATAACAACCCTATGACAAATAATTGCGGGCGAAGGATTGCACCGGCCCTGTTGCGGGCTTACCTTTGCCCCATGGCGGTTATGGCTAGTGGCCGCCCTGCGCAAGCAGACAAGGAAGTACTGCCCACGGTTACACTTGGTTCCCGCTTGGGAGCAGATCGTGCAGGATAATGAAAGTGTGGGGCACTTATGCCCATGAGTGTTTCTACTTTGGTTTGTGTGATGCACAACCTCCCGCCGGATTCATCACTACTCCCCCGATGACACCGGCACCCAAGGTAGATGTTGTTGGCCCAAACGCACCGAGGCGCGTTAGTGGTACTGGTCTTAACTATGCGACTTCACGGCGCATCGTGCTCCTCCAAGAGAGACCAGTAGCCCCGCCCGCGGTAGCTAAGACAAGCCAGCAATTCTCCACACTTTCATTATCCTGCCCGGTCATCCTCCTAAAACCAGTAGCTAAAACAAATCCACGCTCTGTCGTGCCCCTGACAACGTGGTGCCTACTTAGCCTAAACATCTACATGGTGTTGCTCTTGTTTCTGGCCTATAGAGTTTCTAGCAAGAGCAACACTGGTCACGGATGTAAAACGATGTGGCCTTATTGATGCCAGACAGCCGGGTGAAACAGATAGCCCGCTGCCACCTACGGGTGGAGGAACCGAGTATGGTGCCCCAAGAAGTGCTTGGGTTGGCTTAAGAGTGGAAAAAGAAGCTCTATTACAGGTTTTATCCTGTTAGATGCCTACTTCTCGTAGAAGTGCCAGCATCTATTCCACTTGCCACTACGTGATAAGCTGCGCTAGCGAAGAGAAGCGTAAGCCCGCCATGTAGGCCAGAAAGGGCATAGCTATATCTACTCTCATATTATAAGATAAATAATGGCTGGTAATAGCCATTTAGAACATACCACGTTAGGGGTATGTTAAGTTACTGTTTAGACTAACAATAAGAGGGGCATAGTGGTTATCATGGCAACTACAACAGAGCGGGTAAAATTCCGTTTGTTGCAGACTCCATGCTGCAACACACAACTTTGTTGGGTTAATCCTAGATTGCCTAATCATTGCCCAGAATGTGGTACCCATATCTACCCCGAAATAAAGAGCTGTGTTACCCACGAAGACAAGGACGCTTATCTAAAACTGAAAGTGGCCGTTGGGCGATGAAACATTGGCTTTGCATTACCTGCAAACATGCGTGGGACAGTTACAATGAGGAACACTGTGCTTGGTGCGCTTCCAATAGAAGACCACGTCTGCTTGAAGATAAGCAGGTTATGCTGGAAGAAGATCAACAACGAATGCTAAGGGCATTGCAGGGGGGCAACCATGGACACTAAACATCACAACAAACTGCCAGACGATTTTCCCAAGGTGTTGTACGCGGCCTGCTCTTATAAACACCTTATGAATATTTTGGATAACAAATTGTTAATTGGCCATCGGTTGCCAGAACGAGTAGAAGGCGTGGGAGAACAAAACAGTCCTTTGCTTCTTATAAGCAAGTACCCTCTGTACTATGCAAAGAAGTTTATGAGGGCGGGCACATCCTCTTGTCTTGTAGCCATTAGTGCCAAAACGTTGCGGGGTTCTTTTTTCTCTTTTGATCCAACTTCCATGGAAAAAGCTACACGGGGTTTTGATGGTGTAGAAGACTCGGACAGCCGTAATTTTACTTTGGGGGGCCATCGCCTACAATTCTACAAAGACCAAACAAAACATAATCGTGGTTGGGAGCCCGCCCAACTAACTTTGGGCAATTCTGGTTTGTGCCAGTATCACGGTGCCATAGCGCTTTCTTCTTTAAAGCACGTCTACATAGTTAACTGGTCGGTGGGCGCTTCTCCCATGTTGGTTACTTCTTTATCTACTTTGGCCATGCGCTGCAAGCCAAGCGACCCTCCCGCCGTAGGCACAGGTGAAACCCCGGAAGAGTACCACCGGGCGTTAAGCGCCGCTTTCCTACATGGCAGGTTTACACGTCTTTCTGAGATGCTTAACGTCCAAGACAATTTGAGCGCTATGCCGTGGCTTAAGCAGCTTAGTGCGGACGCTGTCAGTTCCTGCTCCGTACCAGAGTTAATTCGGACAGTGAATAAGACGCGCATAGGCCATCCGTGATCCACCACAACTAGCGGAAGAAAGAACATGATTCTCTCCATAATCGTTATTGTCATTGGTGTTGTGCTTGGTGTAGGTATTAACGAGTACCTCGACCCCGAATGCAACCAATACCAGAGCAATCGCACATGCGAAAGCAACTATGATATCTTCTCGGACGATAGACGTCCCAGCCTGTACTACAACAACAACTCAGACGAGAACGTAGGAGGAGTGCTCCGTGAGTAACAAACCAAGAGTACGGTCCAAATTGGCCAAACCCGCGCAAGAAGTAGCTTTCCAGGATTTGTTGGGTTTGCTACACAAACGCCAAGCAGATGTAACCGCAGAAGAAATGTTAGCTATAGCTTCCAACATTGTTGGTAAGCTGGTAGCTTTGCAGGACCAAAGATACATGACCCCTGCGATGGCCATGGAGATAGTAGCTTTGAACGTGGAGAACGGAAACAGTCAATATACGTCCCTACTGATGGAAACAAAAGGCACTTCTTAATTTCTTCAAACAAAGTGGAGCGCGTACAAATGGTACAGGAATGTAACAAAGAATTCACCTTGCATCGCAACCGTGTTATTTGGAAGCCAATGGAAGAACTAGGCGCGCATAACAGGGGGAACGCCAAGCTGGTTGGTACCAACGGAAAGCCGCTCGGTTTTTTCTTCTTTCCAGGGGTTACGCACCAACAAGTAGAAACAGCTTTCACTAATGTAACCAGTGAATGCTTTCAGGGGGAGTACACATGGGACCTGCTACTTAGTAAGCAGAAAGACAAGTTTTTCTTTGTTATGTTCCACAAGTCCGAAGCGATGTTCGTTCGGAGCAACAGTGTAGTGCGGGTTGCCGTTCTGAAAGTACAGAATCCCATGCTCGTCAGCACCATGTACCGACGCAAAGATGGTGCCCGTAGTGCGGCCAACAGGATGCTTCGTTATTTTGGGGAGTACGGATTCAAGTTGGAGAGAGACGACACTACGGACTTAACGCCGTACCTTTAAACGCTGACATACAAGAAATGTTTTTGCGAGGGACTGCCTACCCCTTTCAATGGGGTTGGGCTACAGTAGCGCTCGCATGTCTTTAACAGTTGGGGGTAAAGTGCAAAACAACTCATCACACAAGTACTGGCTACATTGTGGCCCCTATGACCCGGCAGACCCTGTGTTTGACATACCAGACTTTCTGCTAGCTAATCCCAAAAAGAAAGACAAGAAACCAAAAGACACCAAAAAGGTGATTACCAAGAAGTCCAGGCCCCGACTTCGCTAAGGGCCTTTTCGCCTTGAAAGCCTATAACAAAGGGAGCTCTTATGAATGAGGGTTTAAAGTCTTTTCTAGCTAAGGTGGAAAAGGACATACACGATAGCCCCAACAGTTGGAACATGGTGCAGTGCGAGCATGGTTTAGTTAACGAGTTGAGAAGGACGTTTCCAACGGAGCAATCCGCTCAGCTCCGGGTTCTTACCTATACGTGGAGTCCCGGGCTTACCAAGCCCTCACATACCAACCGGAAAGATACCCCGCTGGTTCGCGTGATGGATAAGACTCCTATTGACATGGGGTGCTTTCCATCTTTCTTCGAATATATGATTGGTACGCCTGACGACTTTGGTGCCTACGAGTACCGTGTCGTTAAGAGCATCGTGCTCAACAAACCCCAAACATTACGTGTGCTGAAGAAGGTGGCACCTTTGTTTGCCGCACTGAATGATACCGCGTGCATCACGGTTATGGAAGAGGTGTTTCCCGTCGCAGTAGCAACAAACATCGAGTCCGTTGGTAAGCGCCCCTTGCCACGCAAAAGGCTGGATGTGATTACTGGTGGAAAGAAGTAGCTATGGCCAAGGTCCCAAAAATAGACTTTGACAAGGACTTTGCACCCAAGCGCCGGCCGCGCTTAAGCGACCCGGCTTCACACACTAAGCAGGCCACCAAAAAGGCAAACACTGTCGACCCAGCCGTGCAACAGTGCCTTGCCCGACTTGGGCCGGTTGTGGCACACATGCGAGACACGTTGCCCGAAAATATGCGGTCAATGGCAATTTGGTCTGGCACGTCCAACCCAGCATCCAAACTGGCTGCACAAGATATTATAGACATACACGACCAGTTGAAAGCACTAGCCAACAAGTGAACACCACCAAAGACCAGATACTAGCACTTCTACCCAAGCTAACCGCGCCAGAACTAAACGAAGTTGCCAGCACTGCGCAAGCCTTGCTGGATCTTGCGGGTGCGCCGCCCCTTGCCCAAAAAGAAATTGCGGAAGACATAGGGATACACGAGGTTTGGGAAGGCTTCCAAAGCGCTTGTCTCAACGACCTTGGCTTAGGGCGGTGCCCTCCTATAGAGGTTATGAAGTCTCGTTGGGGCAACAAGGTATCGGATGTTTTTTCTGGTATGCGGGCGTACTTGGATTCTTATATGCCAAAGGCAACACGCAACGAACGCCGTCACATCTACAAATTGATGGTTATTTCTGCAAACGAGTACCTCCAAGTGCAGGGGCAGTTTATCTCGTACAAGACCTTGTTTGAATCATTAGAGCGGGTGGGGGTTATTATGGACCACGCCTTCCCCGGCTATGCTAAAAATGGTATGCTTAAGTTTCTCGTAAGACACAGAGGTTAATTAACATGACGAAATACAATCCGGTAAACGTGGACACCAGTTATGGTAAGGGGGCTTTTCAAAAGAAGTTCTTTGAGGAAGGTAAACTTCTGGTTCGCACGCACTTTGATACCTTACAGGGAGAAGGACCTTTTGCGGGCAGGCCCGCTTTCTTCATTCGCTTTGGTGGTTGCAACTTTGGGGGCAAGGGCACAAAGGCTGGCCCCGGCTGCACTTTTTGTGACACAGACTTCTCCATAAACAAATCGCTGTTATACGCGCCGCTTGATCTGTTAGAGATTGTGCAAAGCGGTACCAAAAGCAAGCTGGTTATCCTTACCGGAGGGGAGCCCCTCCTGCAACCCGACATTCCCATGGAAAATCTATTTAGGGCATTGAAGGCGGAAGGGTACGAGATCCAACTGGAAACCAACGGCACCTATATGCCGGAGTGGTTGGTGCGCATGTCCGGGAGCAGAGTGACTATTGTGGTTTCGCCTAAAGCTGCTGAGAAGTTGAAGAAGTACGATTCTGCAAAGAAACCGGTTCCCAAAATTGCAGATAGGATGAAAACCTTCGGAGACGTGTTTAAGTTCCTTATTAGTGCAGACCCGGAAAGCCCGTACTACGATATCCCGGCTTGGGGGAAAGACTTGGCATACAAAATAAACCCCATGGAGCGTGTGTGGCTGTCTCCCATTGCCGTGTACCATAGCGCGCCCACTAGCGAGGTGGTTAGCGGCTGGTCGGGGGAACACATTGACCGTGAGGCCACGGCGCGCAACTACGCACGCACCGCAGAGCTTTGTATGGAGTATGGTGCCCGACTTACCATTCAGCAGCACTTGTTCACGGCCATCCCATAATGGCAAAACGTCTTGGGAAGGCATCGCAGGAAAACCTCCTAGCGTTGCTGGCAACTAGTGAAAAGCAAGCGGGCATCATACGCAATACCATTAAGCCTGAACTTTTCATTGGGCACTACGCCGACATGATGGAAACTCTGTGTGATTACTATGACACCTACGGGAAGCCCCCCGGCTTTGTCCATTTGGCGGACTTGTTTGAGAACGAGCTTAACCATAGCGACGAAGACATTGCAGAGCAGTACCGTGACACCATTCTCAATGTTGAGCAGTCCCATAAGGACATCAACGAAGAGTACGTGATGTCCAGCTTGCAGAACTTTATTAGGACGCAAGTAACCATGCAGGCCGTGCTTGAATCCGCGGAACTGCTAGCCAGCATGGGAAGCGACGCCATTGATGACGTGGATGAGATTCTAGCCAAGGCTCAGAAAACAAAGCTGGATCTGTTTGAACCGGGTATTCGCCTTATAGATACCACACGTAGTTTGTCTTTCTTGGACAAGCTGGACGAAGAACTAGAATTCCCAACAGGCATACCTGAATTTGACAAGTACCAAGTGTGCCCCGCTAGACAAACCCTATTCGTCTTTGTGGCTCTGCCCAAGAGGGGGAAGACACAGTTTGCGGTAAACCTTGGAAGGCAGTCTTTGCTTAATCGCAAGAAGGTCTTGCACATTAGTTTAGAAATGAGTGCGGAAGCTATTGCACAGCGTTATGTGCAGAACTTGTTTGCTGTTGCCAAGCGCAAAGAAGACATCTCCATTACGAGACTAGAAGTTAAGAAAGGCAAGCTGGTCGACATGTTGCCGGTGGACCGCACCCCGCAGCACACGTTTGAAGATGACAACATTAAGTCCAAGCTGCTTAAGAAGATAGACCAAGTTGGCTACCGCATTAAGAACATTATTGTTAAAGGCTTCCCTAGTGGCAAGTTGACCATTAAGGGGCTTAACGCTTACTTGGATAACCTGGAACAGAGGGAAGGCTTTATCCCCGACCTAATTATCCTTGACTACGCTGACATTATGGAAGTGCCTTCCGATAACAAGCGAGACGCGCTTGGCAAGTTGTACGTCGACCTACGCGGCTTGGGGCAAGAGCGTAATGCCGCCGTGGTTACCTTTAGTCAGGGCAACCGGCAGGGCGTCGGCCGCAAGGAAATGACTGAGAGCAATATCGCGGAAGACTTTAGCAAGATGGCTACCGCGGACATTGTGGTTATTTACAACCAGACAAAGATGGAAAAGATGCTTGGGCTTGCTAGGGTGACGGTACAGCTTGCCCGTGGGGACCAGGACTCCTTTACCGTTCTGGTTAGCCAGAACTATACGCAAAGCCAATTTGTGGTGGATAGCGTGCGCCTTAGCAGCAATTACTTTGACATGTTGAAAGAACTATCGGATGAACCGGACGACGAGGAGGACTAACATGGCCAACTACCTTACCAAGAAAGAGAAGCTGCACATTGCTTCCCTATGCGCGGATGCGCTCCTAAAGACACACAGAGACTCTCTGTATGCTTCTTCTGTACTCCTTTTTGAACAGTACATGGAGCAGCAATACCCCATGCCAAACGTGCGCAGCCCTGAGTTGAAAGAGGCATTGTACGAGACTATTAACGCACATCGTAACGCGCTCATGGTGCTTAGCGTTGCGGCAAACATACCAGCTAGCGCAGAGCTTACTCCAAGCTGGCGCATCATTACCATATTGTTTGAACACCCAACGCTAGTGCCTGCCCCCCTTTGTTTTGGTTATGTCTCTGGTAGGAGGGAGAGTACGCATCCAGGTTTGTCATCTAAGGACAAAATTAGACTGGTAGCCCCCGTCGCACAAGAACCGTTGGCCGGTCTTCTAATACGACAGGATCAGTTACAGTACCAGTACGTGAACTTATGGACAACTAGCATCATTACTTTTACGGAACTTTTTGAAAAAGCAACAACCGTGGAAAAGTTGCGAAAAGAATTCCCCGAAAGTTGCTTGCACTGTGAAGACTTTTTGGAACAGGTTGTTCTTAGGAACACAACCTCCCGTGAGCAACGGCAGCCCAAGACGAAACAGAGTTCTGAAAAAAAGAGTACTGTACAAGATGTTTATAACAAGAACGTGGAAAAGCTAGAAAAGGACATTAGGGGGTTAGAGAAAAAGATATGCCCGTAACAAAAAGAGTAGTTAACCAGTTCTTAGAACGCAAACTGGCAAACTACGACTGGATGAAAGAGCTGCCCGCTAAGGAAGTCGTGCGCGAATACAAACTGATTAACCCGCGTTCTACCATGTGCACGACTTTGTACAGCCACCAGATGATTTGCTTGCTGCTGGGAGTAGCCCACGAGCAATTCCTCTATTTCCTTGACATGGGCACAGGCAAAAGTCTGCTAGCGTTAACCCTGTATGACTATTTCCGGCAAATGCAGGGCATTGGGAGTGGGCTGGTTCTAGTGCCAAACGTTATCAATATCGAAGGTTGGCAAGAGCAGGTGGAAGAACACTGCCCGCATTTTTCGTTTGTGCCGTTGGTTGGGACCAGTCACCAAAAAGAGATGGCGTTGCTCGACCCGGCGGACTTGTACTGTATCAACTACGCGGGGTTGAACCATTTGGTAAGCACTAAGGTTGCTAGCGGAAAGAAGGGGGGTGGTGAGAACCTTAAGCCGCAGGATGGTGTTATCAAGCGGTTAACCGACCGCATTGGGTTTGTTGCGTTCGACGAAAGCCAAGCCCTTATGAACCACGATTCTCTTACTAGTCGGGTATGCCGCAAGATTGCCAAACAAGTAGAGTTCCGGTTTGCCTTTACCGGAACCCCGGCAGGCCGAGACCCCTCTGCCTTTTGGAACCAATTTATGACTATCGACATGGGGGATACCCTTGGGGAAACTCTTGGCATGTTTCGCTCTGCTTTCTTTAAGTCAAAGAGAAACTACTTTTCTGGTTTCCCGGAGTACATCTTCGATGATGCCAAACTAAACAAACTGCACGAAGTTATGAAGAATCGCAGTATTAGCTACGAGGCTTCTGAATGTGTTGACATGCCCCAAGAAGTAGAAGTTAATAAAGTGGTGGCTTTGTCCCACACGGGTATTGATTACTATAAGAAGTACCAAGCCAAATTGGCCGCAGCTAAAGGCAACAAGTCTCTTATGAAGAATGAGTTTATGAAATTAAGACAGATTAGCAGTGGTTTCCTAAAGGTGAAGAATGCCAAGACAGCAAAGGTGACCGTGGTTAACCTGCCCGAGAATCCTAAGTTGGATTTGCTTTTGTCTCTTATGGGGAACGTTCCTTCTGCTCGGAAAATGGTTATCGCCTACGAGTTCATTCAAAGTGGCGTCCTTTTAAAGAAAGCGCTAACAGAACTTGGCATAAACTTTGCTTTCTTGGGGAATGGTTTAACCAAGCAGGAAAAGCGGGATGAGTTGCGCAGGTTCAAACAAGACCCAACGTGCGTTTGCTACTTGATGAGTCACAAGGCCGGTGGTAGTGGGCTAAACCTACAGGTGGCCAATTACATGTTTGTGTATGAAACGCCTATATCCTCTATTGCTAGACAACAGTTATTGCGCCGGGTGGCCCGTGGTGGACAGAAGATGAAGAAAGTGTTTATCTTTAATTTGCTGATGAAAGGCACGGTGGACGTGCGCATATTGGAGTACTGCAAAGAGGGCAAGAACCTCTTGGAAATCCTTCTTAACGGATCGGATGAGTTGTATGAAGACAATTGACATATACTGCGATGGCAGTTGTAGAAACAAGAAGACACAACGTGATGGAGGTTGGGGTGCTATTATCGTACACGGATTTTATCCGCTTAACCCTACCATTATGTGCGGTGTTGCTGCTAATGCCACAAGCAATAATCGCATGGAGTTACTGGCGGCAATTTGCCCCTTGGAAATACTTGGTGCCCACGATGTTCCCGTGGTGGTTACCAGCGACAGTAAGTACGTCGTAGACGGCTTCCGCTTTTGGATTAAGGACTGGGAAGGAAACGACTGGAAAGTTTCCAACGGGGACGACCTAAAGAACATGGATCTTTGGAAACGGTTGCTGCTACAAAAGAGAGCGCACAGGAATTTGACCTTCAAGTGGGTCAAGGGGCACCGGGGGCACGCTTTCAACGAACAAGCGGACTATTGGGCTGGCTTGGCAAGACGAGGCACAGTGCCGGACGAATACATTGTGAGTAGTGACAGCTAATGGCACGCAAAACAAAAGGCACTTCTTCTTTCGACTGGCGCAAGTTCTTCGAAAGCAACAGCATTGAGTATGTAACCACGGGACCAAACGTCTCTCAAGGAAACATAAACATTAAGTGCCCGTTCTGCGGTAGCGGCGACCCTAGTCATCACATGGGCGTTAGCATACATGGTCGGGGTTGGTCTTGCTGGCGTGCCGCGGACCATCGTGGAATTGCTCCCCAGCGTCTTATAATGGCCCTGCTAGGCTGCGACAAAGCCCGCGCCGACGGCATAGCAGGCCGAAAGCCGTCACTGTCCCCTAGCGGCCCTATACAGGCGTTGCGCGAGGCCATGGAAAACACACCGACGGCATACATTGCCACTAGTGGGGGTACTGCCAAACAAAAGAAGAAAGATCCCGGGAAACTTAAAGTTTCTATGGTATCCGCGCAGCGGCCTATTAACGTAAGCAAGGGGAGCCGCTTTTGGTCGTATATGCAGGGTCGTGGTTTCTTGTATAACGGCGAAACAATGAAGGTTCTAAACAGTAACCATGTTTTCTTCTGCAAGAAGGGTTTATTTAAGGACAGGGTTCTTTTTGCTATCCGTCACAAGGGAGAGGTTGTTACTTGGACAGCACGAGCGATTGGCCAAAGTTCGGTACGCTACAAGTCCCTTTCGGAGAAGCCGAGCAACATACAAGGTATGCCACTGGCTAAAAGGAACATTAAAGACTGCCTGTATGGGTACGATGACCTTATTAACCTAACTGGGAGAGATTCCTTTTTTAACATTTTACTGGTGTGCGAAGGCCCCATGGACGCGCTTAAGTTAGACTATTTAAAAGGGAAGTTATCTCGGGCAGGAGAACACGCTAGGCGGCGACCGGGAACACCCCCTGTGAATTTTCAGCACACCTGCTTGTTTGGCGTTACTGTTAGTGAGAAGCAGGTTATGCTTCTCGAGAAGCTTTCTAAGGTCTTTGATAAGATAGTGTTCCTGTTGGACCCCGAAACGGTGGTTAATCAAGTGGACGCATTATCCAACTTTGCGGGCGTTGACGTATCCTTGGGAGAAATACCCGAAGGGTACGAGGACCCCGGCGCATTAGATTCGGTGGGGTACCGGGCAATGATTATAAACATGGAAGACAAGTTTTCCAAAGAAAAGAAGCTACATACCATTAACTTTAGTGCCAATATGCAGTGGCCCCGCCAGCCACTCCCCTCTTTTAATAAAGTGATTACCACGGGGGTTGTTTAATGAGAGCAAGACCACGCATACCGGGTTTTGTTCCCACATGGGAAGGTGCCATTGCTTGGTACGCACTTAAGTATTGTAGGAAGAACTCTTACCGTTTCCCCAGCGTAGACGTAGAAGATCTCTACGCGGAAGCCTATTTGATTTTTGAGAACATACGCTTTAAGTACGGCCCCCCTCGGGTAACCTGCGAGAAGCACTTTATGGCGTTGTACAAAACCTCACTGCACAACACGCTAATTGACTTGGGGGTAAGGTGGGCCAGCCGTTCGGCTAGAGAGACCCCTGTCGGCTTGTTTAACCGCGCAAATGACGATGCACTGCCCACAATACTTGAGGTAGCAGACCCAGCTAGCGATTTGGGGCCTTTTCTCACCTTCCTACGAGAATACAGCGTGGAGTGCAGGCTTTTCGTCTCCATGTTCGACGACCCTCGAAAAATGGAACAATTCAAAAAAGGATACAAGAAAGAATTAGTTGGTGATTTAACCAAACGAGAAACTAGGAATGAATTTCTTTGTAGAATCATTGGCATTGACCCAAACAAGTATAAGGTAAGCACCGCGTTAAGAAGCGCACTAACAGAGTGGAGACAAGCGTGATACATCTAAGCACAAAGACATACACGGGCTTCCCTTGCTGTCACCGGCAGCACCGCCACGATGGGCACTGCTCCTACATCCACGGGTACAGCCGAACGTACTCCTTTGTTTTTGGGGCCAAGCAACGGGACAAATGCGGTTTCGTGGTGGACTTCGGAAATCTGAAGTGGCTCAAGGAACACCTGGACTACATGTACGACCATACTCTTTTGGTCAACTCGGACGACCCAGAACTGCCTGTTCTGCGAGAGCAGGCAGCTCGTGGCGTGTACCTTTTGCGGGAGGTCGAAAACGCCAGTATGGAGGGTACCGCGGAATACTTGTTCAACTATGCTAACGGGCATCTTTCCAAAGTAACAAATGGCCGGTGTTTCGTGGTTTCCGTGGAAGCCCGCGAAAACGAAAAGAACAGTGCCATCTTTGGTAGTTTGTACCTGCCTGAGCACCTGTCGGACCTCGGGGGGCATTAGGGATGGCTACCAGTGCCGGTAACCGCGTGCTCTGCTCTATCGAAGTAGAGCTTATTAACGCCACTGGTATAGCTAGGAGAGACAACGAATCCGACCAAACATGGCGCGCTCGTCTTGTGATGGCACAGGATGAAATGGCGGACAAGTTGTTCGACGGACTATCGGTGGCCACAAAGGAATGGTGCAAGGCTGCGGTGCCTATGCACAATAGGGGGTTTAAGCTCCCCGATTTTAGTCACTACTTGGAAAGCGAAGAGGAGGCTGATACACCACGACCCAAGCGGGGACCTGCCATGTCCGCCCCGCACCGAATGAAAAACCAAACGGAAAAGGGTAAACCGGCAACAGAGCGTGCCAAAGAAATCATGTTGGATAATAGATTCGACATCCCCAACAAGATCATCCATGCACTTCTGCTTGAAGAAGGGTACACGGTTAGTTTAGGCATGGTCGAACAATGCCGCGCCAGCATCCGGCAAACCCTTCGTATCTTAAAGGTCAAGCACCTGCTAAAGCCGGGGTATAATCCTTTTGCAAAGAAGCCGGGGAGAAAACCATCCCCAAAAAAAGAAAGCGTAAAGAAGCGAGTGCCTAAGTGACCACCATGCTACATCGTATATGTATGCAAGGTGTCTTACACGTAAGAAACCCAAAAGAAAGCGGAGAAGAGAAACATGACTGTTGAAATTGGCAAGGTTGGCAAGGAAGCTCTCAAGGCTACTGGCCAAAAGGTGCAGGGCCAGAAGGAAAAGGACCAGCCTTTCCTTGAGCGAGTTTGTCGCGCCTTTGAGGGGGTTGAGGACGACGACTACGAAGACCTGCCCGAAGAGGTGCAGAGCTGGCACGCCGCCGCTGTTGAAGCGGTTAAGGAGGAGGAAGCTATCCCCGCGTTCGAGCCTGTCGCTACCAAGGGTAAGGGCAAGAAGAAGCCCGAACCTGAGGAAGACGAAGACGAGGAAGACGCGGACGAAGACGCGGACGAAGACGACGAAGACGAGGAAGACGCGGACGAAGACGCGGACGAAGACGAGGAAGACGAAGAGGAAGACGAGGCCCCGGCACCAAAGAAAAAGGGTAAGGGTAAGAAGACGCCCGAGCCTGAGGAAGACGAGGAAGACGAAGACGAGGAAGACGCGGACGAAGACGCGGACGAAGACGCGGACGAAGACGAGGAAGACGCGGACGAAGACGAGGAAGACGCGGACGAAGACGAGGAAGACGAAGAGGAAGACGAGGCCCCGGCACCAAAGAAAAAGGGTAAGAACAAGAAGAAGACCGAGCCTGAGGAAGACGCGGACGAAGACGCGGACGAAGACGAGGAAGACGCGGACGAAGACGAAGACGAGGACGAAGACGACAACCAGTCCGACGAGGACGAAGACGAGGAAGAGGATACCAATATGGCTACCAAGAAGGCTGCCCCCAAGAAGATTGCTCCCAAGAAGAGCCCTCGCAAGGCTAAGGTGGTTGCTGCTGAGGAGACTGTCGTCACTGAAGAGGTGACCGAGACCCCCAAGAAGAAGGGCAAGGGCAAGGCTGCTCCTGCGCCGAAGGCTGAGAAGGCTGAGAAGGCTGCGCCGGCTGAGAAGGCCCCCAAGAAGAAGCGCGGCCCGTCGACGGCCGACATTATGATTACGGCTATCGCCAAGAAGCCGGACATCACCAAGGAAAAGATGACCGAGATTCTGGAGAAGAAGGGTGCCGAGGTTAAGGCCAGCACCATTGCTATCCAGCTCGGGTGGATCAAGCGCATCATTAAGAAGCTGCGCGAAGAGGGCCTGATGGCCGAGTAACCCCGGAAAGGGTTACAACATTCGGGCGGGTTGGGTTCCCTTGCACCCCTTCCCGCCCGTTTTGTCTATACAGCACAAAAGGTACTGAAATGATTCGCCCCGAACAATCCGCCCCCGTTATTCTTATGTCTGGTGGGATGGACAGCCTGTTTGCTTGGTGGTCCTTACGAGACCAGCAAGATCTATTAAACGCAATTTGGCTCTACTCCAATATCAACGCCAAGTACGGGGAGAAAGAGCAATCCGCAGTAAAAAATCTCGCTACTTTGCGAGAAAACCTGAATCTTTCTCACCGTTGGGACAAGCGCGCACAAAGAATGGTGGTTATGCCTAGCACGGATATGAGCCCGTTCGAAGATGCTGCTAGTGGTATTATCCCTTTTCGGAACGCACAGTTGGTCCTAAACGCCGCGCAATACGGGCAAAACATCTTGCTTGGCATTTTAGAAGATGAAATCAACTCCGACAAAAGCCCGGAGTTTTGCTCTGTTATGGAAACCCTGTTGAACATAAGCCACCGCCCACAATACTGGACGGAGGGAAAGTATTTCAAAGTAGGAAGTCCTATCCGGCATCTTAACAAAACAGAAGCGTTGTATGAGTATCTTGTGACTGGTGGGCCACTCGACATGCTTTCCCAAACAATTTCCTGCTACAGCGGCGAGCAGGGGCATTGTGGCGAGTGCCCTAGTTGCTTTAAAAGGTGGGTAGCCTTAGTCAACAACGACATGGCGAACCACACAGAGTTTCTTTCTGACCCAATGGAGTACGGACGGAAAACTAGCGCTTTGTACAAAGCCCAAACAGGAGGGTACCCCAACAAGCGCGCACAAGAAATTCTTACCGCCTACAAGAAAACAGGAGGGGCTAATGAACTCGGAGCACTTTGAGAAAGCCTGTCACCATATCCTTAAGGGTATTTCGGACAGTGAAGACATTAAGCGGGAAGGGCTGCAAGAAACCCCGGAACGTTTTGCTCGCGCCTTTACGCATTACCTTGGTGGCTACGAACACAATCCTTTAAACATCCTTAAAGCGTTCAAGGATGGCAGTTCCAATTATGACGAAATGGTTTGCCAAACCAACATCCCCGTTTACAGCATGTGTGTTGTCGGCTCTACTTTCGTAGAGACGCCGAAGGGTCTCATACCAATCTCACAGTTGACCACTGGCGATTGGGTGTATTGTGTGGACGAACAAACCATGCAGTTGCATTTACGACAATGTGAGAATCCTAGGGTGACTAGGAAGAACGCCAAACTTGTTCGCGTGTACACAGACAACGACACAGTTTTATGTACACCGGATCACAGGTTTCTTACTTACAACCGTGGATGGGTGGAAGCGCAACATCTAACTTCGGGGGATAGTCTGTTATCTCTTTACCGGACAAGTACGAAGTTGAAAACCGACAAGGCCAAATACCAAGATAGACGGGACGCCCTGTCTTTGGGTTGTTATCTAAATCGAGGACAAGGTGACCATACTGTGCTCGGCGTGGAAGAGGGTCGTTGGCGAGAAGACGTTTGGTGCATGACTGTGCCGGATTTCCCCAACTTCTTTGCTAACGGTATGTTGGTACATAACTGTGAGCATCACTTCGCCCCCTTCTTTGGCGTGGCGCACATAGCTTATGTTCCCAATGGAAGTGTTGTTGGGTTGAGCAAGTTAGCCCGTGTGGTGGATGTGTTTTCCAAGAGGTTACAAGTGCAGGAAAGGCTCACCGTGCAGATCGCGGAAGCACTGCGCGATGTGCTCAACCCCCATGGTGTGGCTGTTATGCTCCAATGCAGACATATGTGTATGGAAATGCGCGGCATCAAAGTACAAGGCGTTCTCACCACCACGTCCAAGATGACCGGTTACTTCTTGGACAACGTTTCTACCCGGCAAGAATTCCTAGCACTGCTCCCCAAATGAGCAGGCCGCACCTTACCCGGCCTCCGCTAAAAATCCTGCTGGATAGTGGGGCCTTTACTGTGTGGCGTAGCGGTGGCTACATAGATCTTTGGGAGTACGTGGACTTTGTTACGGACAATGAGCTGGCACTTAACTCTTATATCAACCTGGACGTGATGCCGGGTGCCCTTGGTAGGGTGCCAACACCAACGGAACTGGAAGAGTCCGCCCGTGCTGGTTATGAAAATCTTCTTATTATGGAATCGGCGGGTTTGCACTGTATGCCCGTTTACCATGCTGGAGAAGATCTTCGTTGGTTGGATAAGTACATCAGCAAGGGGTACACTTACATAGGGATCTCACCTAGCTCCATTCGTTCCAGCCGGGGCCGTGTTGCTTTCCTCGACCGTGTGTACGACCACATTGCTAATAGCGCTGGTCAACCTGTCGTAGCGACGCACCTGTTGGGGTTGACCAGTTTGCCACTCATGTACCGCTACCCGTGGAAAACGTGTGACAGCACGTCTTGGATGCTCATTGGTGCGTTTGGTAACATACTTCTTCCCAAGATGAATGACGGGGTGCCTGATTATTCCGTTAGCCCAAACATGGTAGCAATGAGCGAGAAGAGCGGCTCTATTAAGGGCGGAAAGCATTTTCTCAATATGAAGGGGCACGAGAAGAAAGCTATCGTGGACTTCATTGAGAGCAATGGCTTTACCGTAACTGGTATGGAAACCCACTACCGAGACCGCATGAAACTAATTACCCGTGTGCTTCTTAACGTGCAGGCTACTTTACGCAAGAAGAACATGACTTTCCAAAAGCAAGGTTTTATACATACTTCCAGTTACCGAAATGAACCGGGGTTTGTTATTAAAGACAGAAGCATTATTTTTGCTTTCCCGGCACAGGATTCTTTTAACAGTATTCTAAACGGGGAAGGCGTGGTTAATCGTCTTGTAAGTTATGAGTTCCTAAAACAACGTAACCTATCGGAATTGCACACGTATAAGAAGACGTGGGAATTCCTTCCAACCGGAGTGTAACAATGGACCGTCACGTACTTCTGAAGCAGTTGGGTATTGCCAAGCTGGCTCTTGCTACCAAGGACTTTGTTCCGGTGCTAACCTGCTTCCACTTCACCGGCAAGGAGGTTGTTGCCTATAACGATCAGCTTGGTATCAAAACCAAGTGTCCCACGGGGTTTAGTGGTCTGGTGCGCGGTAGTCAGCTGCTCGGGTTTCTCAACAAGTACACGGGCAAGGAACTGGATCTCACCGTTGATAAAGAGATTCTAACCGTGGGAAAGGGTCGTAGCAAGTTCACCGCCCCCATCCTGCCAGAGTCCGACTACATATTCAAAGTACCCTCGGGCATTAAGAACGCTTGGGACATTGATATTACGCCATCCTTCATTCTGGCGCTTCGGCACTGCCTTATTAGTGCTAGCGACGACATGTCCATGCCGCAGTTTAGTGGCATTCTTGTTAGACGGCTTGGAGACTTCCTAAAGCTGTTTAGCACCAACGATCGCACCATCTGTTCGTATGAGATCCCGGGAAAGAAACTTGAGGGCGGAGAAACACACGCTATTCTCCCCACTAACTTTTGTACCGCGCTGGTTGATATTGCCGACGAGGTACTTTCCCTGAAAAACCCGGAAGCCTCGTTGAGCATTGGCAAGCAGAGCGTTATGGCTACCTTCGGCGGGGGTACTTCCATTTACAGCAAGTTTGCTTCCGGTGTTAACCCCCCTGATTACGAAGCCATGGTGGCTTCCTTTGATGCGGGGCATACCAACGGGGACATGGTTCCCATTCCCGCCAACTTCTACGCAGCCATCCAACGTTGCCAGTTGGTTCTTACGGAGGACAGCCCGCACATCATAGCTTCCATTGCGGAAAACAAGCTAACCCTGCGGGCTGAATCCCGCTTTGGTAAGGTTAGGGAAGTTCTCAAGTTGGAGGCGGTGGAAGATCACACTGTTGCGGAAACCACCGTGCGCTTGCTCCCGGAAGATATGCTGCGCGTGTCGGACAAGGTGTCTTCCATGCTCCTAGGGCAGTCGGGCAGTCGTTTCGGCGGAACAACCCACTACTTCAACTACTATGTTGCCCCGCTGGCCACTCCCACCGTTGCCGCGGTAGAGGAGGAAGACTAATGGAATGGTTGCAATACCATAGCACCGCCCTTCTTGGGGGGTTAGCGCTCTTTTTGGTGGTACCAACAATCGCCATTGTGTTTATTCTACTGCGCGATCGAAAAAGGTGGAATAACGGTAAGTGTTCAAACTGCCAAGCAGCCCTTGAGTTTGTGCAAGCGGACCCCAAGGGAATGCTGGTTGCGTACCAGTGCACTAACCCCCAATGCGGGGAACTGAATATGTTTGCCGTGGGAAACCCTTTCATTAGCGTGAGGTAGCATGGGCTTTTTTATTGCGGACGAAAAGAAGAAGCTGGCAAAGAGAAGGCCCGATTCGGTAAGCAAGGAAACCCTGTACGAAATGGGGTGCGCCGCCTGCCCTTTGAACAAAGCTAAGGTTACCTCCCCAAAGATGGGGTCTACTGGTGCCGACAACGCCCCAATCTACGTGCTACACGGGGGTATTACCGAGGAGCAGGACGACGAGGGCCGACATTTGGTTGGCGACGCTGGGTCCGAGTTTAAACGCATTTTTGGTGCGGCGAACATACAGCATATGCGGTTTGGTTCTGTAACTAAGGATTATACCCCCAAGGGCAGGCGACCCAATGAAGTAGAAATAAACTGCTGCCGCAAACAAGTAGAAGAAGATATTGCCCTGCATAAGCCCAAGGTTGTTATCGGACTTGGGTTTCTTGCTATGAAGTGGGCTACGGGCCTTACGGACATTAAGTTGTTCTCTTACAGGCTTATCCCGGTTAACATTGGCGGGCACGACTGTTGGTTCTTCCCTATGGAAGACATGGAAACCATGCTGGCCAATATACGCGCGTCTCAGCGCACCGGAGAACGGTATTTCACAGAAGCAGACAACCTCGCCAAGCATCGCGGCCGCGCCATTGTACTTAAGGCTAAAAAGAACAAGTTGGGTAAACCTGAAGTTCTTTCGCAGGCGGACTATGCACAGGGCATACACATTGTCTTTGGAAAGAACGAAACTTCTGATCTTAAAACAATTGAACGCCACTTTAAGAAGATGTCCGTAGAAGATTCCTGCGCCTACGACATCGAAAGCCATGGGCTACGCCCTTATAACAACGGCGCTAAACTTCTTAGCATCGCTATTGGTACCTACGGCAACACCCTTGCTATTGGGCTAGAACACCCGGAGTGTCAGTGGAGTCGTAAAGGGCTGAAGGCGGTGTACGCCTTAGTAGAGAAATTCCTTAGAGAAACCACCACAAAGAAGGTTGCCCATAACCTGCCTTTTGAACTAGAACATATGGGTTACTACTTTGGGTTCGACATTTGTTGGGCCGCGAATTGGCAAGACACGGTTATGCAGGCATACATCTTGGACGAGCGTAACAAGCAGATGCGCGGGTTTAGCTTGGACGATTTGTGTACCATTAACTTAGGACTTAGAATTAAGGAAATTAGCAATCTCGACCGCGCCAACCTTATTCAAGCCCCGTTGGTTGAAGTGCTCACCTACAACGGGGGAGATACTAAATACACACATAAGCTCTATCTAACACAGCAAGCTAAGCTGGAAGACCAATCACTGGTGGAAGTGTACGAAGATGCGCTGCGCAGGTGCAAGACGGTGCCCGCTACACAACTTGCCGGATTACACGTTGACCAGAGTGAGGTAGTACGCTACCAAAAGTTTCTCTCTAAGAAGATAAAGAAAGCGGAGAAAGCTATAAAGTCCCTCCCGGAAGTAGACGAGTACGAGGCCAAGTACAGAAAACATTTTAACGTGGGTAGCCCCGAAGACGTAGCTAAGGTGTTGTATGAGTTTGCTGGTGTGCGCTCCGTTAAAGTGAACGGCAAGTTTAAGGCGGATGAAGGCATTTTGTCTAAGGTGACTCACCCGTTGGCTAAATTGGCGCTGGACTTCCGTGGAGCAACCAAGCTGAAATCCACCTACGTCGACGGGTTGGCCATAGGTGGGGACTACCTGTTCGACGATGGCATGTTACACCCGGTTCTTAGTCCTTGCATCGCGGAGACGGGACGTCTTACTTCTAAGGAGCCAAACGAGCAGAATTTCCCCAAGCATAAAGACAAGTACATTCGTAGCCAGATCGTAGCGCCAAGCGGTGAACTGTTTGTTGCCGCGGACTACGGGCAAATTGAATGGCGCGTGATTGGTTTGTGCGCCAAGGACAAGGCGCTCAAGGCCGCACTGTGGGAACGGTACGACGTTCACAAGGAGTGGGCGGAAAGAATTATAGCGCAGTGTTCTAGTCTTATTGGTGGTGGTCGTTGGAAGAGCTTGGATAAGGCCGAGCAGGGTATTTGGAGACAACGTAGCAAGAACGAGTTTGTGTTCCCTAGTTGTTTTGGTGCACAGCCAAAAGGGATTGCCAACAGCCTTGGGGTAGACGAGAAGCAAATTGTGTGGCTGCAAAAAGAGCTTTGGAAGCAGTTCCCCGGTGTGCGCCGCTGGCACGAAGACACCAGAAAGTTCTACGCTGAGAACTTCTACGTGGAAACCCTCACTGGTAGACGCCGACGCGGACCGTTGGAAAGGAACCAGCCAATCAACACTCCAGTGCAAGGCACTGCCGCCGACGTGGTTATGGATGCCATGGCGCGGCTAAGCGAGTACGCTTGCAAGGTTGGCGACATACGTTACCAGCCTGTTCTTAACATCCACGATGACTTGACCTTTAGGTTGCCTGAGAACAAGGCCGAGGAATACTTGGAAAACATCCTGGAGATTATGTTGCAGAGCTCCTACAAGTTTTTTGATGTGCCAATTCTTGTGGAAGTGGAGGCGGGTAGTAGTTGGTACGATCTCAACGAAGTTGACAAGTTTTACAGTGACGATTGGTTCAATCAGAAACAGGCTGCTTAAACGACGACCCTACAGGTGTCGTATAGGTAGTTAAGCCCGTTGGGGTGCTACTAGGGGTCAAAAGCCCCTGTGTCCCTCGCAAAACAGCATTAGCACGTAGGAGAAACCACCATGGCCAGCCTAGCAGTTCGTTGTCGCCCCCAAACATTGGATGAAGTAGTGGGAAACGGTCCCATTGTGCGATCCATTGAGAAAATCATAGAGGCCAAGCAGCGCCCCCATACCTTTTTACTGACAGGCGGTTCCGGCGAAGGCAAGACAACGCTTGCTAAGGTTATGGCGCGGGCCTTTGGTTGCGCGGACGCTAACGTGCAGGAAGTTGATGCGGCAACCAATAGCGGTGTCGATGCGGTGCGCGCCCTTACCCAGCACATGAATTACAAGAGCATGTCCAAGGGGGGTATCAAGTGCGTGGTTGTGGATGAGTGCCATGCCCTCTCCAATTCCAGTTGGCAGGCGTTGCTTAAGTCCACGGAAGAGCCCCCGGAGCATTTCTACTGGTTCTTGTGCACTACAGAAGAAGGCAAGGTACCTAAGACCATCCGCACCCGTGCTACCCACTTTAAGGTCGCCCCCCTAAAAGAAGATGAATTAAGGAAGGTGCTGCTGCGTGGCTGCAAAGAGCTTGGTATTAAGAGCAAGTCTCTTGGCGAAGGCGTTGCCGACGTTTGTGTTGAAAGTTCCGGTGGTAGTGCACGCCAGTTGCTAACCTACTTGGAGCAGTGCCACTTCGCACAAGATGCGGACGAGGCCGTGGCGCTTATTAACCAAGTGCAGGTTAACGACAAGAACGTTATTGACCTGTGTCGCCTGCTTGCCTTCGGTAAGCCCACATGGAGCAAAGTTCTTTCCATTCTACGTGACTTGGAAGGTACCGACCCCGAAAGTTTGCGGTTAGTATTGGTCAACTACTGCACCAAGGTGGCCATGGATAACAAGACCAAGGATGGGCAACGTATGTCCCTGCTGGCCGTTGTGGACGCTTTTTGCCCCGGCATATACAACCGTAGTGAGAAGATGGCCCCGGTTATGCTGGCCATTGGTTCTTTGTTGGAAGGTGAGGAATAACAATGGCAAGTAGACCAACATTGAATAACGAAGTTGTGGAAGAGGACGAAGCAGAATATAAACACTACCGTAGCAAACTTCGTATCCAAAAAACCAACTTAGACACACACTTTGAGCAACACCCGGAACTTTTCCACGAAATATCGGAGAAGTGCCGGGTATTGCAATCTCAACGGGATCTGCTCCTTTTTAGAATAAAAAGGTATGAATCTCGATTTTACACAAAAACAAAAGCCAACACTACCGGCAGAGTTACCAAAGAAGAATTATCCGCCAAAATAATGAATGAACCCCATTGGCGGGCTATGCAAGATGATTTGAAGGAACTGCAACATCACCTTGCCAAATGGCAGACACTCAAAGAGTCTTTTAACCAACGTAGTCAAATGCTGCGCGAGCTTGGTCGTATATACGTAGCAGGGTACTTTAGCGACATCGTCATTAAGGGCAGCAATGACCTAACCGACGAAACCTACGCGCAAAGAAGGGTCGCTATGTCTCAGCAACGGAAAGCAACCAAGAAAAGAAAACTGTGATGGGCCTGTATATCGAAATAGCCTGGATTGTGTTAGCAGTGCTGGCACTTGTTCTGTTTAACCCGGCAACATTGGCACGCTGCTACTACGAAGAGAAGTTCAAATACCTAGTGCGAATGACAAAGCTGCCACACTCCGGCGAGAGTGTGCAAAAGGGCGCTCGCCACGACAAATTCAATTAAGCAAAGAAGGAAAGATACCATGGCGCTTAAGAAGAAGACAGCCAAGAAGACGTTCAACTACAAGCCGCGTTCCGCGGAGCAGGTTAAGAAGCGCGCCAACCAGTCCGGGCGGGACTTCGACTCTATCTTCAAGGACGACGCGCAGACCTACTCCATTGGCGAGGGGAAGAACACGGTACGTATTCTCCCGCCGACATGGGACGACCCCGAGCACTACGGCTTGGACATTTGGGTCCACTACGGTGTTGGCCCCGATGATGTCACCTACCTGTGCGCGGACAGGATGAACGGCACGCATTGTCCCGTCTGCGCTGAGCAGGCACGGGCCGCGGCGGACGATGACGAAGAGTCCGCTAAGGCGTTTAAGGCCAAGCGGCGCATTGTGGTTTTTGTGGTCGACCGCAAAGATGAAGATTCCGCCCCCGAGATTTGGTCCATGCCGGTTACCTTGGACAAGGAAATCGCTGGACAGGCCGAAGAAGAAGACGGTGGCGTTATCCCGCTTGACAACCCCTACGATGGGTTTGACGTTGTGTTTAGCCGAGAAGGCAAGGGACTTGCTACCAAGTACAGCAAGGTGAAGTTGGCGCGGCGGTCCTCTCCGGCGCTGGCGGATGATGATGAGCTTGCCGCACTCTTGGAAAAGATCCAGGAGCGCCCGCTTCCCTCGTGGTTGAACTTCTACAGTGTTGAGCACATCGAAAAGGTGCTTGGTGGTGGTGCTTCCCGTCGTACGGACGAGGAAGACGAGGAAGAAGACGAAGACCCCGCCACCAAGAAGACTAAGAAGAAAACGAAGAAGCCCAGCGTGGACGACGAAGACGAAGACGAGGACGAAGACGAGGACGAAGACGACGACGCCCCCGCCCCTAAGAAAAAGGGCAAGTCCAAGAAGAAGCCTGAGCCCGACGAAGAAGAAGAAGAAGACGAGGACGAAGACGAAGACGAAGACGAAGACGAGGACGAAGACGAAGACGAGGACGAAGACCCCGCCCCTAAGAAAAAGGGTAAGGGTAAGAAGACGCCCGAGCCCGACGAAGACGAAGACGAGGACGAAGACGAGGACGAAGACGAGGACGAAGACGAGGAAGAAGAAGAAGACGAGGACGAAGACGAAGACGAGGACGAAGACCCCGCCCCCAAGAAGTCCGCGAAAAAGTCCGCGAAAAGCAGCATTGAGCGCCTGAAAAAGACCAAGGGTGCCGGTGTCATTAAGTCCAAGAAAAAGGTGAGGTAAGCGAAGCTATGGCCGTTGCAAAGAAAGCAGGAAGACCTTCTTTGTCCACGGGCAAACAGGAAAGCGGCGGGCTCTACTTTGAGTCCGCCGACTCTCTTGAGACCTTCTCAAGCGGATGCAAACTACTTGACTGTGTGCTTGGGAATGGTTGGCCTGTTGGACGTATCGTCAACATCATTGGGGACAAGAGCACAAACAAAACCGGCCTATCAATGGAAGCAGCTACTAACTTCTTGCGTACCTTCGAAGATGGTATTGTGCGCTATGTGGAAGCTGAAGCGGCTTTTAACAAGGACTACGCCTCCATGCTTGGTGCTCCTGTGGACCGCATGGAGTTCCCCAACGAAGAAGGAAGTACTGGTAAGAAGGCCATCTTTCTTATCGAGGAGTTTGGTGCCGACCTTATTACCTTCTGCGAAAAGCGGAAGAAGGATGGCAAGCACGGCCTGTACATTATAGATAGCTTGGACGCCTTGTCCGACGTTGGCGAAATGAAGAAAGAGTTTGGAGACGCCAGCTACGGAAACAAGGCCAAGAAGATGTCCGAACTGTTCCGTCGTATTACCGGCAAGATTGAACAGTCCTCGGTAACGCTTATTGTGGTGTCACAGGTGCGTGACAACATTGGCGTGATGTTTGGTAGCAAGCACACCCGGTCTGGTGGCCGTGCGCTCGATTTCTACTCCAGCATCAACCTATGGCTGTCCCAAGTTAAGGAGATGTCTCGGACCAGTAAGAAGGTTAAGCGCACCTTTGGTATCCGGGTAAAGGCTAAGGCCAAAAAGAATAAGGTTGGCCTGCCCCAACGGGAATGCGAGTTCTCCGTTATCTTTAGCTATGGCATAGATGACGTAGGGTCACACTTGCAATGGCTCTCGGATATTGGACAGCTTGACGAGATAGACATAGAAGCAGCTACGGCCAAGGAAATCATAGCTAAGGGGGCCGGTCGCGTTATGGATATCAAGGACGAACGCCGCCTGCGCAAGAAGCTTAACGTTGTGGTGAAACGCCATTGGCGTAGAATTGAACATGACTTTCTTCCCGCACGAGGCAAGTACTAGGAGGACCATATGAACGTCTTTATTGCAACCACCTCTGAAAATGCAGAGGTGGCCATGTCTTGGGCTATCAAAGAAAACATTACGCTGGCCTGCGCTTGGATACTGGAATTCGAAGACGGGGACATTCCCGAGAATGAGTTCTACGCGAGGATGTTGCAGGACGCAGCACAGTGCGACGCTTTCTTCTTTTGGCCTGTGCAAGAAATGGCCGTTGAGACAGACATTCTGGCAACCGTACTTGTAGCCATCGGAGCGGCACTAGGGGCAGGCAAACGTGTTCTGTATTTGGACAACGGAGTGTTTGAAGTGCAGCCCACGGTTTTTCAGCACAACCTTGTTACGTTCTATGGTAGCCTGTCAGAAGTAACGGAAAGCTTGAAAAGACATGGCGCGTAGAAAAGGCTTTGGGAAGAACAAAGGAAATGCGTTTGAGCGTACTATTGCAAAGACACTTTCTCTTTGGGTTAGCGGGGGCACCCGTGATGACTTGTACTGGCGCACGGCGGGGAGTGGCGGGCGGGCCACGACCCGTCGACGTGTAGCGCGTAAGGGCACTGTCAACGCCGATGGTGACATTGGTAGCGAAAGCCCCATAGGTCGCCTGTTAATTGAGACCTTTCACGTAGAGTGCAAGCGGTACAATAAATTGGAAGCTGAAAGGCTTGTGTTTAACAACACGGGCTTCTTAGTTAGCACATGGAAGCATCTTGTCAGCGATTCTCGTATTGGCAAGAAGCGGCCCATGCTTATTGCCAAGCAGGACCACCGGGACGCTATTATTGTTCTGTGCCACTACGGAGAAATGATCTTCCAAGCAGACGAGCAACTGCCCTGTCTGTGCTATGTACCTGAGTTGGATATGTACATATACAGCTTGGAAGAGTTTCTTGCCAAAATGCGTAATCCCATAGATAAGATAGAAAAGAGGAAGCGTTATGCTGCTCGTAGCAACAGACCTACACTTCACTGACCAGCCTGACGACAACTACCGATTTGGTCTGTTGCCGTGGCTCAACCGCCTAGCTGGAGAAAGTAAGGACAAAGAGCGCGTTTGCCTCATCCTTGGTGATTTAACCGACAAGAAGAACCGACACGACGCTCTACTGGTTAACCGCATTACTTCTGAAATAGAAGCGTGTGACCACATCACTCATTTTATTATCTTAAAAGGTAACCACGACTACATAGAAGAAACAGTACCCTTCTTTAAATTCCTGGATAACAGAAACCAGATAACCTTTGTGATCGACCCGCAAAGAGTTCCCTTGCCAAATGGTAAGACGGCTTACTGCATACCGCATATTAGAAAAAACGATGAGTTCGATGCGGCGGTGGCCAAAGCCATTGCTAGCTACAAAGAGGACAAATACGATTATCTTCTTTTGCACCAGACCTTTACCGGCGCGCAGGCCAGCAACGGGTCGGAGATGAAAGGTGTTTACTTTGACCAGCTCGCCCCCTTGCATAAGAAGGGCGTGCGCATTCTAAGTGGAGATATCCACGTTCCACAGGACTTGGGGCCACTTACCTATGTAGGCAGTCCTTACGCCGTGCACTTTGGAGATACGTTCAAACCGCGGTGTATGGTGATAACCAACAAGGGGTTGGAAACCGACGTGCGGTACCCTGCCCCCAAGAAAAGGTCCGTGGCGCTTAAGCCGGACGCGGGAATACCTTCTCATTTAAAGAAGGGCGACCATGTTAAGATCCAAGTAATGTTACCTAGAGAAGAATTTCACCAGTGGGAACTTATTCGGGCAAGTATGTTGGAGAAGATAAAGGCGCGTGGTTTACTGTGTTTTGGCTTAGAGATAAAAGAACAGAAACCCAAGGAAGCCCAACCGCCTCTTTCAACTGAAAAAGAAACACCTGCGCAAACCACGTTAAACGACGGGGATGTGGTGAATAATTTTGTTGCTGCTAATAAAATAGACAGCGACGTGGCAGAGATGGCCAAGAAAATCATGGAGCGTAGCAATGATTATTAAGAAGTTAGTTTTACAGAACTTCCAAAGTTACGCAGAGAAAACAGTTTTCCCTTTTAGCCGGTTTGGTACTGGTGTTTTCTTTCTAACAGGCACTAACCAAGATGAGAAAGTTGCTATGGGGAGCAATGGTGCTGGTAAAAGCACCATATGGGATGGTGTATGCTGGGTTCTGTTTGGTGAGACCCTAAACAAGCAGAAAGCTACAGACATTCGGAACTGGCACAATAGCAGCGGGGCCGTAACGGGGAAACTCTTTGTAGATATTCGCGGCGTTGCTTGCATCATTAAGAGAACATGGTCCCCCAACTCCTTGGAAATAGTGGAAGCCGGGGTTAAGCGCACACTTGAGCAGGCGGACCTAAACGAACTTCTTAACATGAGCCATAACACGTTTAAGACCAGTGTTGTGATTGGGCAGGAAGCTGCTCAGTTCTTTGATTACACCCCCACTGCCAAGTTGGACTTGTTTACCCAAGTGTTGAATCTCAACAGGTGGATAGACTACAGCAAGCAGGCTAAGGCAGAGGCGGACGAGATTAGGGCTACTATAGAAGATAGCCAACAGGATGTTAGCCAGTTCAAGGGGCACATCAGCGCCCTTGTGTTGGATAAGCGCAGAGAGAAAGCCGCACGTACTACTTGGGAAAAGGAAAGAACGTCCCGCATAGCTTCGTCCGAATCGCGTGTTGCTGCCAACCAGAAACAACTAGTGGTTTTGGTGAATACCTGTAAGCAATTAAAGAACAAAATTGCAACAATAGACGAGAAGATTTCTACGAAGGAGTCCTCTATTAGAAAAAGGTCCGACCGTTTGGAAGGGTTGGAATCGTCCCTGCAAGAAAGCCAGCTTGCGATAGCGGATACCCGCGCTACCATAAGCGCCAACGAAAAAAGTATGCAGTCCTATCTATCTCGCATTGCGGATGGCAAATGTTCTTCTTGTGGGCAGTCCGTCGGTAGTAAGCACTTGGATGCTATCACAGCTCCTCTTAAAAACAATATAGAAGAAGCTAAAACAGTTTTAGTAGAATTACAAGAAGGGATTGATGATGTAAATGCCCGCATTTCTTCCATTGAAAAAAAGCTAAACCCGGTACATGAGGCCATTAAGGTTTTACACGCGCGTAGAAGAAAGGTGGACGGTGAATGGCAAACAACTACGAGCCAAAAAAGCCTAAAGCAGCGCGATGTAGAGGAAGCAGAGAGAGGGGTAGCTTCCGTAAAGCAAGAAACCAACCCCCATATTGCCAACGTCTCCCGCATTCTAAAAGAATTGAAGCAACAAAAGACTGGCCGGGACACTGTGCTTGCGTTTATAGGAGAGCAGGAGGTAACCCTGTCTCATGCAAGCTATTGGGTACAAGGGTTCAAACAAATTAGGCTTCACATTATTGACCAATGCCTTCTCGCTTTAGAAGTGGAAATTAACAACGTGCTTTCTCAGTTTGGCATGTCCGGTTGGAAGGTAACGTTAGACGTAGAGAAGGAAAACAAAACGGGCGGGGTTACCAAAGGCTTCCAAATCTTTATAGAATCGCCTACATCACCAAAGAGGGTTCCTTGGGCTAGCTGGTCAGGCGGGCAGAAGCAGCGGTTACGCATTGCTGGCACTACAGCGCTTATCAACCTCATTAACGCCACTAACGGAAATGAATGCAATATAGAAGTGTGGGATGAACCAACCAACTACCTGAGCGTGCAAGGTGTAGACAACATGGTTTCCATACTTGATTCGCGAGCGCGCAGCTTGAACAAACAGGTGTGGCTGGTGGACCACCGATCGTTGGACTACGGTACTTTCAATGGTATATGGGAAGTTGAATACAAAGACGGAAAATCTTCTTTAGCTCAGATAGTAGAAATGGTAGACGAGTAATGTCCACGGCGACACGGTCACGGCCCCGGCTGGGTAGCGCGTCAAATACCAGCACAAAGGCCACAAATGAGTCGACCAGTAGCCCTCGGCCCAAACGACCGAGCTTGGCTGGCGTAACAACCAAAAAAACCACCAGCGCTAAAAAAAAGCGGCCTAGCCGTAGACAGCGTATTCAGCCCATTCAATCCAACGTAAACATCATTCAGGCGTGTTTGCGGGACGATCTGTTTGGCAAATGGTTTAAGCATGATAAGTACCAGTGGATCACTTGGTTTACTTTCCTGCGCACCATGTTCGGGTTAAAGCTGCTAGACCCACAACTGGACATTTACCAAAAGTGCACTGGTAGGAAGAAACCTACACAAAGGGCCGTACAGGAAGCGTACCTCATTTGTGGGCGGCGTAGCGGCAAGTCTCGTGTGCTGGCCCTAATGGCAGTGTTCCTTGCGTGCTTTGTTGACTGGCGACCGTGTCTAGCGCCCGGTGAGCGCGGCACCATTATTCTTGTGGCTACGGACCGCAAGCAGGCCCGCGTTATGTTCAGGTACATAGAAGCCTTCCTAAAGCAAACAGATCTGCTAAAGGATGTTATTATACGTGACACCCGAGAAATGTTTGAACTAAAGAAGAGTATTAACATTGAAATTCATACGGCTAGCCTGCGCGGTGTGCGTGGTTACACAATTGTCGCGGCGCTACTGGATGAGATCGCTTTCTTTAGAAGTGAAGAAAGTACCAACCCCGATACTGAAATCTTGGAAGCCCTACGCCCCGGCACTGCCACGGTACCGGGGTCCATGATACTTTGCGCAAGCAGCCCCTACGATAGACGTGGCGTTCTTTGGGAAGCCTACCAAGAGTACTATGGTAAGGAGGACCCTGACATACTTGTGTGGAAAGCCCCTACTTGGGTAATGAACCCAACAGTCCCTGACAAGTTCCTTAAGAAGCAATTCCGTAAGGACCCCGTTAGTGCGGACGCGGAGTATGGAGGCAACTTTAGAATGGATGTTAGCAAGCTGGTTTCTGAAGAAGTTATCCTTAGCGCCATAGAGCCCGGCTTGTATGAATTGCCCTACATAGCTTCTCACTATTACACAGGGTTTGTGGACGTGTCGGGCGGCAGTAGTGACAGCTACACGTTAGGCATTGCCCATTACGACGAGGTTACGCGGAAGGTGGTGCTCGACTTGGTACGAGAATGGATGGTTCCCTTTAGCCCCATGGAAGTAACAAGACAGGCCGTTTCTATTCTAAAGGCTTACGGTATCTCAGAAGTCACTGGCGATAGGTATGGTGGCGAATGGCCACGAGAGCAGTTTGAAGAGGGAGGCATCAACTACAACTTGTCCCCTAAGACAAAGACGGAACTTTACCAGGACCTACTGCCCATGCTGAATTCCGGTACTGCTCAACTGGTGGATATGAGAACGCTTAAGAACCAGTTGAAATCTTTAGAACGCCGTACCCAGCGCGGCGGACGTGAAATTATTGATCATCCCCCCAAAGCTAAGGACGACGTGGCCAATGCGGCGGCTGGCGCGGTAGTCCTATGCAACGCACAAGGACCGGCAGATGTCTTCTAAACTAACTCCCGTAGACAATGCAGCAACGTGTTTCTTGCGCAGAACTTCTACAACATTAAACCCGGCGGCTAGGGCCATGCAAAAGATACTAGTAGAAGATTTACACTACTCGGTAAATAACGAGCAGGACCCCGCGGTAACGCACAGATATTCCACAGAAACTATTCTGCTTAAGAAAGAACTAAAGAAACTATCTCGCCAAATAACAAGAAGGCCCGTAGTCCTTAATATAGGTTGCGGGTTTTGTACGAGGTTCCTAGAAGTTCCGGGCGTGGATTGGGTTGAAGTAGACGATAAGTCCGTATTAGAACTTCGGAACAAAGTGTACCGCCAGTTTGGGTCCCGTCCGCAATACAGTGATGGGTACCTACGCGGGAACACTGTTCGCAGGTTAGACAATTTGTACGCTGACATTGTGATAGCGGAAGGCGTTTTCCAGTACCTAGACGTAGAAACTATTGCCTACCTGCTTACTAGGTATCCTGTGGTCATTTTTGATGTGCACAAAAAGAACGACCACTACACCTACTTGGAAAGTGAATACCCTTGGAAAGACTATGCCTTTAGCCCCCCGGTTGTGCTACATGAAGAACGTGGCCTTGTAGCCATGGTAAAAGAATTCACTTTTAAGATGTGAGGGGCATTTATGGGTCGTAGGAAAAAAGTAGTTTCGGAGGAATCGACCCCGGCTAAAGCGCTTCCTCTTACCCAATTATGGGGGTACTACGAAGAAGACGGGTCCATGCGGTTAACGGATGGGAATCGCAAGATAGGTACCATAAAGCAAGAAGATGGTGTTTGGCGCGGGCGCATCCGCCATAACAAAACCATGATTACGGCCAAGTCTCGCAAGATGGATGTTTGTTTTGAGAGACTTTGGTATAAGATAAAAATCTTTGCTAAAAACAACGGGTGAGGGTTGCCTTGTCTAACTCATTAAGCAAATATGGTTTTGGTTGTTTTGGCACATGTGCGCGTGTCGTACTGCCAGATCAACCCAAACTTGGAGATAAACGCCCGTCGCTTATGTAGGTTGTTCCTCTAAGGGGTAAACCATTATAGTCACCAAAATCATCCACCCTCTCCACCGCATACAAAAAGGCAGGTTCCGAACTTTCGGGCCTGCCTTTTTACTGAGCGGGTTCTTCCCTGTAATATTTCAAGCGCCACATGCTTTCTTCAACCCACCGCGTTATCTCACTGTTGTTGAGGGCAAGCCTTTCAAAGTCCTCAGGCGTAAGCGCCATAAAGACCCACTGGTCGCCGACCGGCAAATTGTCGGGGGTGAGTACTACCCACTTAACGGTCTGAAGCTGTAGGGGCCTTGGATTTGGCAGCGCGGCACGTTCAGGGGGAGTCTTCAGGTCGAGGGGTACAGTCTGTACGTCCAGCGGTGATACACTCGAGCAAGCTGTAGGCATCAGCAGTACCGTTGTTAATGCGAGTGGTAATAAGACCCGGCTTACCTCTCGCCAACGCAGCGAGGTCGTGTTCCGCAAATAACTTCTGTAAAGCAGAAGTGCGATCAGATGCGACCTGAGCCACTTGCGCAGCCTGTTCCGAAACTCGTTGTAGTTCTTTAAAGGCTTTGTCCCAATCATCGATTGTCTCCAAGGAGGTGTCTAGGGCTTCCTGCTGAACCTTTAGCGCTAACTCGAATTTGACTTGGTTCTCTTTGGCAAGCGCTAGGTCATTTACCAACGTGGTGTAGTGGAGGTACGCGAGAGAGATGGTGGTAACTAAGCCCACACCTGCCAGACAGTACCAAAACACCTTGTTTGTTAGAAGACCTACGACGGCAAACATAACGCCTACTCCTTACCACCCCTAAGACGGTTGCTGTATTCCCAAGTGGCCCCAAAAGCGTAGGTTCCCACCACGGAGATTAACGTACCAAAGGCCATGGTAATAGCAGTCTCCCCCACGCTGTCGTGCGGGCCACGTAGAATAACAAGAAGGATTATCACTGCGCTAAAGATCGCCGCCCCAAAAATGAGGCGACGTCTAAGTTTCCAACTATCCTGCGGGGGGAGTTCATTCATTACATTTTCCTTCGCAAAGTATCAGCTATCCATTCGTTCCATAAGCGCACGTATTCAGAAGCAGCTTCGCCGCGAGCACCAGCCGCATTGTAGTATTTCTTCCAGTAGTTGGCATACCCGAGGACCGTGGTCGGTTGCGGGGCTGGTACCATCCAGTATTTCATGCGCGCCACTGCTACGGAGAAGGCCATATTGGTGCACAGTAGATAACGCAACTTATCTCCGTTGAAGTCTCTTTTGTCATACACGTACCCTTCAGGGAAAGATGCGTACATAATGTGAAAACGCCGCTCGGGCTGTAAATCGCCATACCTAAATAGAATGTCTTCCGCAGTGGGGTTCTCAATTTGGGCAATGCCGTTAGCAGGGCCACCCTTCAACTGAGTAAGCCAAGTGCCCATGGCACTTTCCACACCAATAGTTCCTAGCATCTGTAGACAGGAATGTTCTTTGTAGTATTCTGGTCCCATCCGGGTAAGCGTGGGAACAATGACTTTGTGGTAGAGGTGATTGACGTCGAACATGCTAGTAAACCTCTTCTACTGTTGGGAGAAACTGCATCCAAGCTAGCGTTAGCAGTACAGTAATAACAACTGACATAGAAGCTAATGTTAAACTTTTTTTGCTTTCTGTTATTCCCGCAAACATAACGATGCCGCCAACGACGGCAAACATGCGAACGAAGAACCGCGCAAAGTACGCGAACTCCTCCAAAACTTCGGCGGCTTCCCACCAACCAGCTAGCGCATAGGAAGCCACCAGTCCCCACGTAATTGAGTTGACCAGAAAAGCCCCCGCAATAAGAGCGAACCCAATACGCAAAAGATTAACAGGGTAGAATAAACCCTTTTCATGTACTTCGGAGCAAAGGTTCTTGTACCAAGCGAACAGAACAACCACAAAGATATTGGTCTGCGCCCAATACCAAAGGATACCGTAGTGCTCCGCGTAATACTGTATGGGCCCATACAGAGACATGTTCTTTTGTTCCTTCTTCACTATGGAGTTGAGTAAGGAGTTCTTCCAAACTACGACTGAGCGAATTCTGTGCGTGCTGCTTGGCCAGAATAGCACTGGCTACTGTGTTTTCAGTTTCCTCTAACTTTTTTTCAAGTAGCACAGTCTTCTCCTGCTCTTTTGGTTTCTGTTTGAAAAGCCAGAACATTGAGGCTAGCCTCCAATGCGCATGGATAAGATGTCTATAGAGTGCGCGAGTTTTCCAGTGTTTTCCGCCATCTTCATATCAGCTTCCGAGCGCTTTTGCCCTTCTTCAAATCGGGCGAAAACCAGCTTAGAAATAATGTCGTCCTTCTTAACATTGTTCTTCCACAATAAAGCCAGTGCTCCCCAAGAAGCGAGAACAACTAGGCCAAGAACTACAATCGCAATGTTATCGTAAGTTAGGATTTGTTTAGCGGCATCTTCCATTTTTGCGCTCCAAGCAACCTAGATGCAGCACCCTACCCCAAGGGAACCCATTATACTGTTAACTGGAACACACTTGTACCATGACATACTCTAGGAAACTTCGCGCCACTTGTCCGCGCCAATAGCGAGGGCTGAGATCCATGTGTACCCCAATCCCTCCAATTGCTTGTAGGACCAGATGCCCCGCTGCCGGTTGTCCACGACCCATGTGAGTTTATCGTCGCTGATAAAGCATACCAGATGACCAACCCCCGATTCCGCGGTGCAGGCTACAAGCCATACTTTTTCTTCGGGGTATTTGAAGTCTTCCACGGCAAGGCAGGCTGCTGAAAGAGCATAGCCGTCGCAGTCCTCCTGCCACGCCTGCTTGGCGCGAACCAGCTTGGCCATGTTGCGCCATTTCTCAGCAACACCGTATTGTGCCATATCCGAAGCGTAGGAGAATCGTTCCTCCAGCAAACTGCGAACTTTAGTGGCTACTTCTTTTGCGGACATGAAAAAGCCTCCGGGTCTTCGGCGCACATTGTATACCAGCCAAGAGGGGCAAACACCACTTCTCCTAATTTCGCTGGCCCTTCGTCCTCGTTGGCACACCCGCCCAAGGAAATAAGGGCGAGCAGGCCAGCAATAAGAACTATGGTTAGAACTACGTGAGTATTTACGCTGGCGTGTTTCATACGGGTTCCTCCTCAGTCGGGGGAAGGCCAAGGATGGCCAAGGCGCGGACGGGACCAAACACTTGCCCGAAAGCCGCTATGTTGGCTGCTGAGTTAATGACGATCTCACTAGCCGCTCCCCAACGAAGCAGCCATCGTTGAATTTGTGCACTCGGGCTTGCGGCAAGCGAAGCTACTAGAAGAACTTCCTCGTCTGTGAGCCGGTCTGCAATCACCAGCTTGGGAGAAGTGCGCGGCACGAAGACGTCTTCTGGTGCGGTAAACGTAGCGCCGTCGTACAACCACCCGACTTGGGCCTCGTCGTTGACGACCGCCGTGTGTCCTAGGGGCACGACCCATTGCTTTTGTGCTGGGGGTTGCCACGACCGAGCCTGCCAAACGCCGAAACGCGCTGTGTCCCAGTCTTTAGGCTCGTTGCTAGCGGGTTCTACGTAGCGCCCGTCTACAAGCAGCCAACCGTACGGGCCAGTGGCGGCTGGACTAAAGAAATGCCCGGTTGTTTCTCCCTCGGTCCACCCCTCGTCCAGCTTCACTACGTTCGTAACCACGCCATCCTTAACCAGAGCAAGTCTCATGTCTCTCTCCTATTAGTTTACCATGGGGTACTGTTTGCTATCCACAAGCAGTGCGCTATTCTTCGAAAATACCGTATGGCAGCGTTAGCACACCGCCCGCGCCAATATTTATTGCCATATTCTTTACCAAACCGTTACGCGAACGCGGCCATCGCCGCCCGCGCCAGAGTTGCCACTCTGGCTGCCACCGCCGCCGCCTGCCGGTTGCGTTCCAGCTGTTGCGTGGGCTGCAGCAAGTCCGCCCGCGCCCCCCGCGCCACCGCCGCCAGAGGCCCCTCCAGTGGTTGTGCTACCACTACCACTACCGCCGCCACCGCCGCCGCCGCCCATGACGGACGCGCCACCGATAAATGTTCCCACAGTGCTGATGCCGCCCGAGCCGCCACCGCCGCCGAAGTAACCCTGTCCGCCAGTCCGGGGCGAGGCATTGCCACCGCCCGAGCCGCCACCGCCTAAACTGGTGGCGGGATTGCCTAGCCCTGCCGCCCCCACCGCACCACCACCAGGACCGCCGCCCGCCATTCCCGATGTCGTTGTTCCAGCTTGGAGTCCGGCAGTAAAAGCGCCGCCACCACCACCACCGCCGCCGTTGCCTGTGTTGCCGCCGCTGCCACCGAACGCGGATAGAAACGCGCCAAATGTGGTTGTTCCGCCGATCACACCAACAAGGTTGGTTGTTCTCGCCGCGCCGCCTGCACCAATCGTCACAGTCTCGGTCGCGCCCAGACCGCTGAGCAGGATTGTCAACGATGAGTACGCGCCGCCACCGCCGCCACCGCCACCGGCACCGGTGCCCCGTCCGCCAGAGCCACCAGCGCCCCAGACCTCAACGAGTGCGTAGGTGCCTGATCCCGGCTTGGTCCATGTTCCGCTTGCGTTGAATGTCTGTTGATCTTTGAATGAGCCACCGATGTTGGTTACGAGAACCTTTTTGACTGTGCCTGCAGAAGCGTCATACGTCATAATGAAGTCTGCATCTTCGTCGGGCGTTGTGTCTTCCGTAAGTGAGTTGATCACTTTCATGAGATCAACGAGCGTGATGGCGTTCGCGCGGGAAGCGCTCGTGTCGTACAACGCGAGGATGTCGTCTGTTGCTGGAGAGCTTTCCGCGGTGAGCACCCCAATGACTTTCAACATGTTTACCAAGGTTATGGACCGGATAACCGTGCCGCTGGTATCTTCCAGCACCATGAGATCGTCGACGGCAGGCGCACCCAACTCTGTTAGCGTTCTGATCTCAGTAGCCGCCAGCCTAGTGAGACCTAGTGTGGCAAGATTGCGTTCATCCGTGATGTCCGCGTTGGCAATCTCAGTCATGCCCACTGTCAGCGCAATCTGCGCAAGCGGTACCATGTTAATATCCAAGGCGGGAGCCGCTGGGGAAGCGGACTCAGTACCTGCCTGAATACCCACGGTGCCCGTGGAGGCAGCAAGGTACACAAGGTCAATACGCGGGTTTGTTACCGGAGCAACCAGTGTGGCCGAGTTTCTCGCCGCTAGTGAGGTGGAAGTCCCCGCGTCCGAATCAAAGATGTACCCGGCGTTAATCTTAACAGACATATCGGGCGTTGCCTGTTCATGCACGGCGTGTTGCCCCGCGATACCAGCCAAGGCCGCGATGGAACTATCGATAGCTGCCTTGTAAACGGCGTCAGCCTGTGTGGTGTAGTCTGGCTGCACGAAGGTAGTTGCCATGCCTTAAACTCCGGTTATTTGGACATCAGCGACACCGCCAACGTCTGTGCCTGTTTCATCGAAGATGAATATCTTTACGGAAGTGGTGGTTTTGTTGCTGTAACCAGCATACCGCGGAGCATCGCTGGCACCAAGTACCGGCGTTATGCTCACAGCGGGCGTAAGGAAAAACTCTGTGGCGTAGGTGACCGCGGTGCCCCCGACGGCTATTACTACCCCTTCCTGTGCGTCAGTACGCTCAACAGTATCTACGGTGCCAGAAAGTTCCTCAAGGTAACCGACGCCAGTGGAGGTATCCATGCTAATTTGCCATTTAACGTGCCGGCCCGTAATAGTGCCAATGTGCCATTCTTCGAACCCGTCGTAATCGTCCGAGTCGCCATGGTAGTCCAAAGAGACGGTTGTAGTGACTGCACCACTCTCTCCGGGGCCAAAGTTCGTAATCAGATCTGCCCACACGCGGAGAGAAGAAGCGGCGTGCCCAACGTCCACTTCTCTTGAAATGAAAGTAGCTTCCGCTACTGGATTGTCTACGAAAGAAGAAAACACGGCTGTTCCAGTGGAGTCCGTGTTTTGTGTATTTGGTACCAGCACCCCGGAAACATCATGCTTCACAAAGTTGGTGAAGTACGAGAATAGCTTGGTCATATCAAGGTAGTCACTAGCCGGGGCTGAAATGGCAATCATGTCCGCAGAAGATAAAGCGTAGTCCCATATAGCTAATTCCATGAATACGCCATGCGCGCCGGTAGCGCCATCATACCTCGTACCGAGGTACAGGTTGGTTATCACCGAGTCCAAGGGCACACTGTCTGTGCTGGTGGCACCAAGAACACCATCTATGTAGAAAGACATAGCTCCATTAGAGATGGCTGCTATCAAAATGTGTTCTTCGTCGTCTGTCACATCAATAGTGGTTGTTCTACCCGTGTTAGCTACACCCCCCACCGTCGAGAGAAAGCGAAACTTGTTGGCTCCGTCCAACACACGAAGTTCCCAATAGTTGTTAGCGGTGCCATCGCCAGCAACAAGAATCATGCCCTGCTCGGTAATTGAACCTTTGGTAAGGGAGAACCTAACTGCAAAGGTGTGTACATCTGTTCCCCAACCCGGAATACTGGAAGTAGGCAGCGTAGCCATTTCCGCCTCACGGGTAACGGCACTGGCTTCCGGCTGAATGCTAGTAGAGGGGAATGGTAACGCTTCCAGCATCAACCCCCAAACAGCGATGGATTTACCTGCCGTGGGGGAACCAGATGCTGCACCAGTAGCCGCAGGGCCAATCTCCGTGTAGCCGTTGCCAGTCCCAGTTGTTATATCCACAGCCCATATGAAATACCAACCATGCCCCACGTACACAATGCCCGCGTCCAACATCTCATTAGCAGTTACCGTGCCTGCTTCCAAATCGAAGACGGCAACGTGAGTAATAAACGCCGTGGACGAAAAACGTAGGTAGGCATACCGATTCGTGTCTTTTCTAGCGTAAGCGGCCATGGTGTATGTCTCACCAGTTCCCATGGACGTACCATACCGAATACGCGGCGATGCACTTCCGTTAGCAATAATTAAGTCCGCTTCTAGTTCTCCATTTGGGGCCACCACCGCATTAGCAGTTACTGAGCAGTTAACCTTGCCCCACGCAGCGTTATTCACGCTGGAAGAATACGTGAAAAGGGAAGCACCCGCAGGTTCCATTACAAACCCGTGCGGGACTGGCACTTCCCCGGAGTACTTCCAAGCTAGCCGCGGAACATCGTCCGCCACCAGAACCGTCTTACCTGCACGATTTAAGTTGAAAGCGTGCGAGAGGGCACCCGCCGGACGAGAGAATGACCAAGCGTTGGGCAAGGTCCCCGTATCGTCTCGAAAATCACTGTAGAAGCGGGGCATACGCCCATCAATCCAGGAAGTGTGGTAGTCTATGTAGGAGATCTCGTCGTTGCTGTTAACAACAGTGATGTCAAACGTCTTCTCGGTAGTGGAATAGTTTCCACTGGTGTCGACAGCTTTAACCGCCGTGGTCCAAGCACCGGGGGGCAAGCCCGCATTAGTAACCAGCGTTCCTTTGGTTACTGAGGTAAGCACCGTGGCGGTTTCCCATACAAGGGTGCCGACAGGCGCGTATCGCAACTCGTACCCCGAAAGGTCCGCGTCGGACACCTGTCCCCACTTAAACGTGACCACGTTGGCGTTTTGTTGGGCGCTAAAGGTGGCGACGTTGCTGGGATTGACGGTTTTGCCAAGAACTGTGTGGTTTAGCGCCTCTACCCAATCGCCTTGGAAACCAAAACGGTTAATAGAACGAATGCGAACATCGTAAGCTACTGTATCACTTACATTGAGGATAAAGAAGTCTATATCGGACCCATCCAAGAATCCATCTTTCTCCCAAGTGCTTTCCGAAGACTTTTTGTGTTGTACCTCCAACTGCCCACCATCTGTAACAAGGGCATCCGCCACAACGTCCCACGTAACGTATATACGAGAGAACACCGTGCCATCGTTTCGTACGAACAGGAAGTCCGTGCCAGATTGCAGAGCGAGATTCGTGGGGTCCGCAGGGTCTTCTATAATTGCGCGAAGATTAGTATTAGGCGCGGGGTCCCCACGAGTTTCCTCGCCACTGTTCCAATCGAACACAGTAGAAGCCGTCTCTCGTAGGTTAAGATCGATTCCCAACACCGGGTCGTCATTTTGGCTATCCACCGCCATGGACCACCCTTTGATTTCAAAAGGTTTGTCCACCCATCCGAAGCGTGTGTTGTTTACGTTAATAACTTCTCCAACAGCAAACTTAAACGCTTTCAGATTGCAGGGCATACTAACAGAGATCTGCTGACGTGCACGCTCCAAGTCGATCTTGGCAATTCGTTGGCACATTGATGGAGACACTGTGAATGGAAGATCAATATCTTTCCAAATTCGCTCGGACTGGTCTTCCACATAGTAGGCCGAGTTAATCACACCGGGAAACTCTCCCGCTTCCCAAAAACCCCTAGGATCTGTAAAGGTACCTTTTACAGCGTTAAACAGTTCCTTTCTGCTAATACGGGACGCAACCTTAATACTGCCACGCAGGAAGGTTTCGTCTATGGATTGTGTGGGACTCCGGTACTCTCCGGCAAAGACGTTCCATTTTCCCCCAATGGGAATGGCCATGCCCGCCATGGAGTTAAGAATTTTGGTGATGACTTCCTTGGGCTGTTCATCCGAAGAAAAAGCACCATTGCAAGTGTACCGTGGTTCCGACTTCCTAAACAGAGTGTGCGTGCCCGTACCTGCATCCGTAATAGTCACTGGTATTTCTGCGAGGGCATTGTCGAAGCTACTGCATAGGAACCCCCTGTACACAACAAGGTTGGCCCCCGCATCCCCCGTAAAGTCTCCCGTGTATGCAAGTTCTGCCCAATAGTAATCTGTGACAGTAGACAAACCTGCGGGAAGGGTTCCTGTGCTTACCAACTGCACTACGTCCCCTGTGCGGAGATATGGAACATCTTCGGCTAGGAAGATAACCTGTGTACCAGAAACAATAGTGTTGTTCGAGCCGTCCACATGGGTAAGCAGGTGAAGCCCCGTCCCCCGACTTGTTAGGTTGATAACAGGGGTACCGTCCTGCTCGCCCGACGGTGCCGCAAACTGGCCGTCACCGTGGACTTCACCGGTACCGGCCAAAGACGCAAAGGCGCCATCATTGATGATAACAGGGAGACCGGCCAGTGCGTCCTCCAAAGTAGCCGCAAAGTAGCCATCATTGTCGTTGTTTCTAATCCAAAAATACGTAACACCCGCTGTTAAGCCCCCCGGCAACCCTCCGGGGGAAGATACGCGAACTCTATCTCCGGTAGATAGTTCGGGGAAATCTGAAATAAACGTAGCCAGATCCGTTGTATCACTTACGGTAAACTGGCGAGATTCCGCGTCTACGGTAAAGTCGGCATTCTCTACACGGGAAACAGTATGTGTGCCCGTGCCCACATCTATTAGATCTATGTAGGTGCCAACACGAGCTTCATCTTCAGTTTCAGCAAAACGGCCTGTCGCATTCGTAACCTGGATCCAAAAGTAGTTGGTACCCGCAACTAAAGGATCTGGTAATGTGGTTGTAGAAGCTACCCAAACTCTGTCCCCCGTGGTTATTCCGGGGGTGTCCGTGGCCAAGGTAACAATGTCTGTCGAAGCATCTACTGTGAACGCCTTTTCCACTTCTGTAGAAACTTGTTCATCGCAGATGTTTGCTGCGACAATGACCGTAGCGTCATCTACTTCTGTAGCGGCGTCCGAGCCTAGGCCCAGCGTTTCATCTATAAGATAATCGCGTAACACGAGTGCGGGGTTATTGGACCACTTGGTGGCGCTATCCCGTGGGTCGTATATGCGCGCACCACGAACGAGGGCGGACACCTTTGGAACACGACGTTCTACTTTAAACAGGTTGGCGTTCCAGCTTAACAGCAAACCCATCTTAGCTCTGTTTTGTTGCTTGTGGTTAGTGGACCACAAGTCTCCTGCACCGGGGTTACGGTTAGCTATAGATTTGGTTCCGTTTCGGAGAAGCTGGTGAACTTCATTATCCGCGTCACGGTGCATCGTATGCGTACCAGTGCCCGTGTCCAACACATCAACCGTTATGCTAGCGAGGGCCTTTTCCCGCGATAAGGACAGCTTGCCGGTAGTTGCCGTCACCGGCACCCAAAAGTAGTGCTGAGTCGCGCTTAAAGCGTCGGGCAGGGTGTCTGTGGTGGAGACGTAGCAGGGGTCCCCCTGTAGCAAGCCCAATGTTTCGGCAATGGTAAACACATCCGTACCGGCGACTACGGTAAAGGTAGTGCTCCCTTCCAACTGCCCCAAACCGGGCACTACCCAGCTAGCGAGAGTTTTGTCTCGCCAACGCAAATTCCAGTCCACCTCTATGTCGGAGTACTTCAGCACATCCGTGTCGTAGTACCAAGTGAGAAAAGCATCCACTTGATGCGACGCCATTGTTAAGAGCGTGTACAGGTTGGCGTTAGCGTTACCCTGCGCGTCCGCAAGAGCACGATGGTACGTTACCGCACCACCCACACGGATCATTCCATAAATGCGTCGCCAGTAGGTAATGGGCTGCCGCGTGTTGGAAGTAAGGGTTGCGCTGCGCGTGACAGGGTTGTTGAGGCCGGTGAGGTCTGGTGGCTTGGGCGCAAGCGCTTGTGACACAAAACCAAGAACAAGGTTAAGGGCCGCAACAACGAGTGCCGTTTGTAGAACAGTTAGTCCCGCAATGGTAAAGCCTGCTGCGTACACACTGGCGAAAGCAATTGCGGCTGGAACAGCAAAAGGCATTAGTTTGTTCCCCATGCGCGGGTAGCTTTGTTTAACGGGAAAAGAACAACTCCCGTTTTACCAACAGCCACAACCTTACCACCTGAACCAACAATAGCGGCGGCTGGTCCTATTTCTGTGTTTATTAGAACAATGTCTCCCCGCTGAGCCTTGTTCTTTGGTTTTTCGGGGAAACAACTGTCCTGCATTAAAATCTCTATAAACTTCTCAACATCGTACCCCCCGCACACTTCCACAACAATACGCAACGCTGATTTTTCGCTAACACAGCGCTCCCGGTATTTGTGCATGAAGTCCATGCCGGTAATAGACAGAACAATATTGGCGGCAAACAGAACGCAATTATGGGTGGCCCAATCAAATTCCTTTTCTTTGGATTCTCTAATTTGGGCCTCAAGCACAATAGGCCAATCGTCTCTTCTCTTTGTCATGCTACACCAAATATGACGCTGGAATCTTTCATGTAAGGCACGTACTCAAATCCCAAGTCGCCGGGGAAATCTATTTGCTGGTCTTCCGTTGTGTATCTACGCAAGCGCGGGCGCTCCAAGTCGATTAGCCTGTTCTCTGCTGATACCATAATAGTGGAAGTCTCAGCCCCTTCATCAATCTCAGCAACGTCTGTCTTACCATTAAACAGCAAATACGGGTCCCCCACCAAAGACCAGTCCGTTGTGGACAAGGTAGCGAAGTACACCTTGGCTTCCCGTCCCCACTGTATGTCGTCCAGCGCCATAAGGATCTTATCCGAAGGAATACCACTAAGCGTGAATTTAACCCCGTTAACTTCCAATCCGTCGGATTCTTCTACAGCGCTAATTCCCATAAGGTCGCTGACACCATCATAGACTGTGTACATAACGGTATTTAACATAGTAGATGCGTCAGTTGGCACGGCGTAGCCGTTGCCATCTGTTATTTCTATATCCTCAATTGTTTCCACACCAGAATCTCTTGTAATGACCGCCGTGTAGTTGCCGTTAGGAACATCGAGGGAAAGTCCCGGACCAGCAAACGTGTCATACGGTACACGAAGATCCCCCAAGCCAGACCATAGTTGTACGTAACCACTTGCCGTCTCTACTACAGCAAGAAAAGCGGGACGCAACTCGTCCGCTTCTGTTTCTGCTTGTAAATCTACGTCTAAGTCTCTTGCCATGTTTCTACACCACCGGGAGGCTAACGCAGCCAAAAGACATGTTGTAGTCAAAGGGCAAAGACATCTCTACCCCCATCTCATTGGAAGATAATCTAAAGGTGCCCTTGGCGTTGGTAATGGTTAGGGCGGTATTGTCTGCGTAAGCTGTCCAAATGCTAGGCCATATATCCAAGGTAGCGTTGCCACTCCCATCCGCGGTTACATCTGACAGGTTCTTAAACAACCTGGAAGAAGTTCCAATGCCTAGTTGGAAGTAGTCCCCCGCTTTAAACGTAGCCCCGGCAGACCAACCATCTGTGATAAGAGAGTTGCCTGTTTGGGAAGCCCCGTTAATAAGCGGAGTTCCCCCGGCGGTACCACGAGGAGTGCGCCCAAGCGGGTCACCAAGCAGAAAAGTGCCTTTTCGCCCGTTAAGCTTTAAAAAGAAGGTATGCCACGCTTCCGCCTCGGCCCTTTCCATAACGGGTAAGGTTGCTTCCACCTCCCAGCGTTGCCCTTGAAATTCTTGCACCTGGATTTCTTTTGTGAACGGGTTGTCGGTGTAACCTACAACAGACATGGCAGTAAGACGAAAGCCAATGAGCGTTTCGTCGTCCGGCAACGCCAGTGGGTAGCTAATGCTCATCGGAAGGCTCCTAGCTTGTTACGCTTCTTAGCGTTAATCATTCCTGCCTGCGTTGCTCGCGAGATCTGCGGGAGCATATTCATTACTTCTGCACGAACTGTCTGTTGTACACCCGTCTGAAGCTGAATGGTCTGGTAGACCACCGCGCCACCATTCCCCGCGCCGCCTGAATTAGCCTGACCCGGTGTCATTACCGACACAACCTCGCCCGGTGTGGCCCGCAAAGCTACCGTCTGACTGTCGGTGCCCCCTGAACCGCCAACGGTGTGACTACCACCATGGGCAAACAGGCCCGCGAATTGTGTCGCCATCAGGGCTGCGGGGGTGGAACCACCACCAGACCCAAAAATAGAACCGAGAGCGTCGGGTATAGCACCACCGCTACCGCCAAGGGCACTGGAAGGCGGGCCGGACTGTGTCGC